>Ga0164293_10001626_pt1 | contig 18812 bp, 17 predicted proteins | sample GEODES118metaG_FD_111487 | JGI IMG/M metagenome (GOLD analysis project Ga0164293, IMG submission 111487) | Eutrophic lake water microbial communities from Lake Mendota, Wisconsin, USA - GEODES118 metaG | ecosystem: Environmental > Aquatic > Freshwater > Lake | place: USA: Lake Mendota...
CGCTGTCGCCGGAGGATGCGCTGCGCTTCGTGCGCGGCGAGGCGGTCAAGTCGACCGGAGGCACCATGGCGAAACTCGACCGGCCGCTCGATTGGGCGGCGATCACCGATCACAGCGACGGCATGGGGACGATCAACCAGTTGCGTGATGGCAACCCCGAGATGATGGCCGATCCGGTGGCAAAACGCTGGTACGAGCAAATGAAGATTGGCGGCGCCGCCGGACTGGCCGCGGCGCGCGAGGCGATCGTTGCGCAGGCCAGCGGCAAGTTGCCGAAGGTGATGATGGACCCGAAGTGGATGGTGTCCGCCTGGGCTCGCAACATCAATATCAGCGAAAAATACAACGAACCCGGTACCTTCACAGCATTTATCGCCTATGAATGGTCATCGCAGGCCGGTGGCAACAACCTGCATCGCAATGTCATCTTTCGCGATGGCGCCGACCGTGCTGGCCAAGTGATTCCGCTGACGACCTTCGCCAGCGGCGATCCCGCGACCCTGTGGAACTGGCTTGCCGCCTATGAGACCAAAACCGGCGGCCGGGTGCTTGCCATTCCGCACAACGGCAATCTGTCAAACGGTCGCATGTTCGAGGAACAGCAATATGACGGATCGCCGATGACTGCCGAATGGGCGCAGACTCGCGCCCGATGGGAGCCACTGTTCGAGCTCTACCAGACCAAGGGGCAGAGCGAGGCCAATATGGCTCTGTCGCCGACTGACGAGCTCTCAAACTTTGAGGTCTGGGATACGGCGAATCTGACTGGCGTTGCGAAGCAGCCCGGCATGAAGCGCACCGAATATCTGCGTGAGGCATTGAAATCCGGCATACGGATCGAGGGCCAACTGGGCACCAACCCCTTCCATTACGGCATGGCCGCCGGCACCGATGCGCACACCGGCCTCAGCACACCCATCGAGAACAATTACATGGGCGAAGCTGCCACCAACGAACCGCAGGCCGGCCGCTGGAACGAGATGAGCAAGGCAGAGGCGAGCGGCTATGTGCGGCGGTTCTGGAGCACCTCGGCACAGGGTTATACCGGTGTATGGGCGACCGCGAACACGCGCGAGGCGATCTGGGACGCCATGAAGCGCCGGGAAACCTATGCATCATCGGGCCCGCGGATCACCGTCCGCTTCTTCGGCGGTTATGGGTTTGCGCCCAGAGATGCAGCCGCGCGCAGTCTGGCGTCGGTGGGCTATGCCAAAGGCGTGCCAATGGGTGGCCAATTGGGACCGGCAAAGGCCGGTGGCAAACCGACGTTCCTGATCGCAGCGCTCAAAGACCCGACCGGTGCCAACCTTGATCGGGCGCAGGTGATCAAGGGCTGGGTCGATAGGGCCGGCCAGACCCATGAACGCGTTATCGATGTGTTGTGGAGCGATGCCGCACGCCGCCGCATCGTTGATGGCCGGTTGACCCCTGTCGGCAGCAGTGTCGACCTGACACGTGCAACCTACAAGAACGACATCGGCGCTGCGCAACTGACCGGCGTGTTTACCGACACCGATTTCGATCCTCGGCAACGCGCCTTTTACTACTTGCGCGTTGTCGAGATTCCAACGCCGCGCTGGACTGCCTATGATGCCGTGCGCTTTAAGGCGAAGATGACGCCGGATGTCACGATGACATTGCAGGAACGCGCGGTGACCTCGCCGATATGGTACACGCCGCAATAGTCGCTCCGCGAGGGTGCGCCCGCAATCGGGCGTTACTTTCCGGTCGGAGGCAAGCAATCGCCATCTGCATAACGCGCTCGCGGTCACGATGGGGCGGCGACTGGGGCCGCTATTCGGCGGCCGGGGTCAGATGTTTGTCAAGCCTTCGATCAATATCGGCGCAGAATGGCCGGGCAATGAGGGTGCCGCCGCCGGGTTCCAACTCATCGGATCTTGAATACCGAATACGCTGAAAAAAGGGGAAATATGATGGGATACACACGGTATTGTGCGCTGCCGCTGGTGGCCTTGGCAATGGTATCGTCGCAACCGGCCTTCGCCAGCGAAGGCGGCGCGACGCCGTTTCTGCGCGGACTCCGCAGTTTCCAGTCGGGGATCGTGCCCCCGGAGGAAGGGCTTTATCTCGCCGATACGATCTATGTGTATGATGGTGAAGCCGAAGCCGTGGTCCTGCAGGGCCAGGTTCAAGGGGAAGCAACGGCCAATGCCGAGGCCAACCTGTTTCAGGCAACCGTGGTCTATCCGACCAAGATATTGGGTGCGAACCTTGCGAGCAGCGTGACGATCCCGGTATCGCACATTGAACTGTCCGGACGATTGACCACGCCAAACGGCTTTCCCTCCCGTTCTCAGGACACCACGGCCCTCGGCGATATCACGGTCGCTCCGGTCATCCTCGGATGGCACAGCGGCAACTGGCACTATTCCGCCAACGTGGCCATCTCCCTGCCGCTCGGCAACTTCGATGACAGCAAGGTCGTCAATGCCGGGCGCAACACTTACGCGGTCGAACCCAGTGCCGCGGTCACCTATTTCGATCCGAAATCCGGCTGGGACATCTCTCTCGCCGGCACCTATGTCATCACTTACGAGAATGAGGCGACCGATTACGACTCAGGCGATCTGGTGCAGTTCGATTGGGCAATCGGCAAACAACTGAACAAGCAGTTCAAGATCGGTCTGGTCGGCTACGGCATGATCCAGGTGACTGATGACAGCGGGGACGGCGCGGTGTTGGGGCGGTTCCGGAGCGAAGTGTTCAGCGTGGGCGGCGCAGCATCTTATAACTTCATGCTGGGCAAGCAGCCGATGGCCTTGTCAGCGCGATACTATCATGAATTCGGCGTCAAGAACACGTTCGAAGGCAGCGCCTTTTTCGTCGGTCTTTCGACCAAATTGTGATGCGCGAATACCAAGCTGAATCGTGAGCGCGTCACGCCCTCGGCTTTGCGAGCAAAAGGGCGGAATTTTGAAACCTGTTTCGATTTGCTCGCCTTGGGAGGGTGAATCGACGACATCAGACCCCACGATCCTCGTGATACCTTCGGCGTGCCGCAGCCGAGCCGTGCGAAGGTAACCCAACCCGCAAAGTCTCCAAGAGCACACTGCGTAGGGTGTGTAACATTCCCCACTGCCCGGCCGGAATCGGTGCGCGATCCAGATTTGAACCGAGGGATTTGGACCGACATTGTCACGGCGGTTTTTCCGTACCCATTCCGTACAAGGCACCGAGCTGGGCTCTAAGTGCTTGAAAAATGGTGCTGCTGGGGAGGATTGAACTCCCGACCTCACCCTTACCAAGGGTGCGCTCTACCACTGAGCTACAGCAGCGCCGGATAAGGCGCGCCCTATTGTCGCGCTCCCCTGCAATGTCAAGCGGGGGTTGAACGGGATGCCTCTTATCTGCAATGCGTTTCGCATGAATGAAGGCGCCGCCAAGAATATGTCCCGTGAGGAACGGCTCGCGGCCAAGCTGCGCGAGAACCTGCGGCGTCGTAAGGCCCAGGCGCGGGAGGCCGCGGGTACGGGGGGCGATTCGGATGCGCCGACAGAAGGGCTTTCCAAGCGCCCCGACGAAAGCTAACGGAAGCCGCTCCCGACGAATTGCCGGAGCCATCATGCCCAAGCTCATCCTTGTCCGCCACGGCCAGAGCCAGTGGAACCTTGAAAACCGCTTCACCGGTTGGTGGGATGTCGACCTGACAGAGCAAGGCGTGGCCGAGGCGACTGCGGCGGGCGCGCTGCTCAAGGCCAAGGGCGTGCTGCCCACCGTCGCCTTCACCTCGCTCCAGACCCGCGCGATCAAGACGCTGCATCTGGCGCTCGAGGCGGCGGGCCGCCTGTGGATCCACGAGACCAAGGACTGGCGGCTCAACGAACGCCACTATGGCGGGCTCACCGGGCTCGATAAGCAGGAAACCCGCGAGAAGCATGGCGACGAACAGGTGCTGATCTGGCGCCGCAGCTTCGACGTGCCGCCGCCGGTGCTTGAAGCACGCAGCGCCTTCGATCTCGCGGCCGACCCGCGCTATGCCGGGATCGCGATCCCGAACACCGAAAGCCTCAAGCTCACGATTGAACGCGTGCTGCCCTATTGGGAAAGCGCGATCCTGCCCGTGCTGGCCAGCGGCGAGACGGTGATCATCGCCGCTCACGGCAACAGCTTGCGCGCGCTGGTAAAGCATCTCTCGGGCATTTCGGACGCGGACATCACCGATCTGGAGATTCCCACCGGCCAGCCGATCATCTATGACTTTGACGACGCAATGGCGCCGGGTGAGCGGTATTATCTGAAGGACGCATGATGGAAGTGACCGGGGGACGCGTAGCCATCGTGATGGGGAGCCAGTCCGACTGGCCAACCATGAAGGCCGCCGCCGAGGTGCTCGACGAGCTCGAAGTGCCCTACGAGGCGCGGATCACCTCGGCCCACCGCACGCCTGACCGGATGGTCGCCTTTGCCAAGGGCGCGGAGGGCGAGGGCTTCGATGTGATTATCGCCGGCGCGGGCGGCGCGGCGCATCTGCCCGGCATGATCGCCAGCATGACGCACCTGCCGGTGCTGGGCGTGCCGGTGCAATCGAAGGCCTTGAGCGGCATGGATAGCCTGCTCTCGATCGTGCAGATGCCCGGCGGCATTCCGGTCGGCACGCTGGCGATCGGCGAGGCCGGGGCGAAGAATGCAGGGCTGCTGGCGGCGGCGATCCTCGCCCTGTCGGACAAGGACCTGTCCGAACGCCTGCAAGACTGGCGCGCTGCCAAGAGCGCCGCCGTGGCAGAAGTTCCGCAAGACTGATGCTGCCCGCAGGCTCCATTATCGGCATCCTGGGCGGCGGCCAGCTGGGCCGGATGATGGCGATGGCCGCGCTGCAGCTTGGCTACCGCGCCATCGCCTACGCTCCGCCGGGCGATAATGTCGCCGAGGACGCCTGCGCTGATTTCTTCGAGAGCGGCTGGAGTGATCGCGAGGCGCTCGCCGCCTTTGCGGCGAAGTGCAACGTGGTGACCTGGGAGTTCGAGAACGTCCCTCTCGCCGCGGTCGCCGCGATTCCCCCCGCCCTGCTCGCCTGCCCGGCGCGCGCGCTCGAAGTGGCGCAGGACCGGCTGAACGAGAAGAGCTTCATCGCCGATCTCGGCGGCACCTCGGCCCCCTATGCGCGGGTCGAGAGCGACGATGACTTCGCCCGCGCCCTTGTAAGCGTCGGTACCCCCGGCATCCTCAAGACCGCGCGCGAGGGCTATGACGGCAAGGGCCAGTGGCGGATCGCTTCGGCCCATGAGGCGAGCGGCGTGGGCTTTCCCGGGCGGCCCTGCATCTACGAAGGGCTGGTGGCGTTCGAGAACGAGTTCTCGGTGATCCTTGTGCGCTCGACGACAGGCGAGGTGCGGTTCTGGGATTCGACCGCCAACCACCACGAAGGCGGGATGCTGGCGCAATCGGTGCTGCCTGCGGGCGCATTGATCGAGGCGCAGGTGGGGCAGGCCCGCGAACTTGCCGCGAAGACCGCGCAGGCCTTGGGCTATGTCGGGGTGCTGACACTCGAATTCTTCGCCACGGCGCAAGGCCCGGTGTTCAACGAGATGGCCCCTCGGGTGCACAATTCGGGCCACTGGACGATCGAGGGTGCGGCCACCAGCCAGTTCGAAAACCACATCCGCGCCATCACCGGCCTGCCGCTGGGTGCTACCGCGTCCCGCTTTGCCAGCATCGACATGCGCAACATCGTCGGCGATGCGGCGCTCACCGCATATGAAATCCTCAGCGAGCCGGGCGAACCGCACCTGCACCTCTACGGCAAGCGCGAGGCGCGCGAGGGCCGCAAGATGGGCCACGTCACCCGCGTGGGGCACGCGTTGGCATGAGTACGGGGGCGTGAACCTCGAAATCGTCCTGATCTATGCCCGCGCCGCCAATGGCGCGATCGGGCGCGAGGGCGATCTGCCGTGGCGCTTGCCCGCCGACCTGAAGCGCTTCAAGGCGCTGACGATGGGCAAGCCGATGGTGATGGGGCGCAAGACCTTCGACAGCCTGCCGGGCCTGCTCCCCGGCCGCCGCCACATCGTGCTGACCCGCGGCGAGAGCCTTGGCGAGGGCGCAGAACGGGCCGGATCGGTCGAGGAGGCTTTGGCGTTGGCCGCCAAGGGCAATGACAGCGGCGCGGTCGCGGTGATCGGCGGGGCGGCGATCTATGGCCTGTTCCTGCCGATTGCCCACCGGATCGAACTCACCCAGATCCATGCCGATTACGAGGGCGACACCTTCATGGCAGAACCGGGCCGCGATTGGGTGCTGACCGGGCGCGAAGATCATGCGGCAGACGGCGCTTATCCGGCGTTCTCGTTCCTGACCTTCCGCAAGGCAGGCAGCGCCTGATGCGCTGGCTCGATCACCGCGAACCTGTGCCGGGCGCCTTGCGCGGCGCAGTTATCGCGTTGGGCAATTTCGATGGATTCCATCGGGGCCATCAAGCCGTGGCGGGCGAGGCAATTGGCTGGGCCAAGGCCGAGGGCCGCCCCTCGATCATCGCAACCTTCGATCCGCATCCGGTGCGCCACTTCCGCCCCGATGTGCCGCCCTTCCGGTTGACCACGCTCGAACAGCGGCAGGAGCTTTACCTCGCCGCCGGCGCGACCGCGATGCTGGTGTTCCATTTCGATGCCGAGCTGGCGGGGACCAGCGCCGAGGATTTCATCCGCGCCATCCTGCTCGACCGCTTCGGCGCGCACGGGGTGGTGACAGGCGGCGATTTCACCTTCGGCAGGGGCGCAAAGGGCAATGTCGAACTGCTGCGCACATTGGGAAGCGAATTGGGCCTGCAATCTCGCGTGGTCGAGCCGGTGGCAAACGGCGGCGAGGTGGTCTCCTCCAGCCGCATCCGTCAGGCGCTGCGCGATGGCGACCCGCAGCTGGCCGCGCGCCTGCTCACCCGGCCTTTCGCCATCAGAGGCATTGTCGAGCACGGCGACAAGCGCGGGCGCACCATCGGCTACCCCACCGCCAACGTGACGATCGACAACTACCTGCGCCCCAAATACGGCATCTACGCCGTCACCGGCCGCTTGCTCGCCACCGGACAGGTGCTCCACGGCGCGGCCAATATCGGCATCCGCCCGCAATTCGAACCGCCCAAGGAGCTGCTCGAGCCCTATTTCTTCGACTTCAGCGGCGATCTCTACGGGCAGGAGATCGAAGTCGCCTTCCACCACTTCCTGCGCGGCGAGGCGAAGTTTGATAGCCTCGAGGCACTGATCGCACAGATGGACAAGGATTGCGCCGAGGCCCGCCGCCTTCTAAGCGCGCAGCCGCTATGACCGACAATACCAAGCGCGATTACCGGGACACCGTCTTCCTGCCGAAGACCGATTTCCCCATGAAGGCCGGCCTCCCGCAGAAGGAGCCGGGCATTGCCGCGCGCTGGGAGCAGATCGGGCTCTATGACGCGCTGCGCACCGCCCGCCGGGGCCGCGAGAAGTTCATCCTCCACGATGGCCCGCCCTACGCCAATGGCGACATGCACATCGGCCACGCGCTCAACCATATCCTCAAGGACATGGTCTGCCGCACCCAGAACCTCTTGGGTCGCGATGCGCCTTACGTGCCGGGCTGGGATTGCCACGGCCTGCCGATCGAATGGAAGGTCGAGGAAGCCTACCGCAAAGCCAAGAAGAACAAGGACGAGGTTCCGCCGAAGGAATTCCGCGCCGAATGCCGCGCCTATGCGCAAGGCTGGGTCGATGTGCAGCGCGAGCAGCTCAAGCGCCTCGGCATCATGGGCGATTGGCACAATCCCTATCTCACCATGGATTTTCAGGCCGAAGCGACGATTGTCGCCGAGCTGATGAAGTTTGCCGAAGCTGGAAACGTCTATCGCGGGGCCAAGCCGGTGATGTGGTCCCCGGTCGAAAAGACCGCGCTGGCCGAGGCGGAGGTCGAATACGAGGACATCACTTCGACCCAGATCGACGTAGCGTTCGATGTGATCGAAAGCCCGAATCTGCCCGAATTGGTCGGCCATGCTGTGGTCATCTGGACCACGACGCCTTGGACGATCCCTGTAAACCAAGCGCTCGCGTATGGTCCGGACGTGGAATACGTTTTCTTCTATGCGTCTATTCCGGCCGACAAGCTCGACACGGTCCCGGATGATACGATCGCGGCGGGCAAGTTCCTCGTGGCGAAAGACCTTGTCTCGGCCTTCGAGGCACGCACTGGCTTCTTGGCCGAAGACCCCGAATGGGAGTGCAAAGGCTCCGATCTCGCCGGCACCCTCGTCCGCCACCCGATGCACCAGCTCGGCGGGTTCTACGCGACCCCGCGCCCGCTGCTTCCCGGCGACTTCGTCACCACTGATAGCGGCACTGGCCTTGTCCACATGGCGCCCGATCACGGCGAGGACGACTTCGACCTGTGCAAGGCGAACGGCATCAACCCCGTCTTCGCGGTGATGGACGACGGGCGGTATCGCGATGACTGGACATGGCTGGGCGCTGCCGACGAGCGGCGCATGAGCGTCATCAACCCCAAGTTCAACGCGCCGCCTAATTCTGAAGGGACTGGGGGCCCGATCTGCACCGACCTGCGCAAATCGGGCGCGCTGCTCGCCGCGAGCGCGGATTATGCGCACTCCTACCCGCACTCGTGGCGCTCCAAGGCCAAGGTGATCTTCCGCTGCACGCCGCAATGGTTCGTGCCGATGGACCGCGTGATGGAGTGGATCGAGCCCAAGACGCCAGCGGACAAGCGCTGGGAGAACGAAGGCGGCGCGATCGATCCGTCCGAGGAAACCCTCTGCGCATCGCCGACTCTGCGCGAACGTGCGGTGGAAGAAATCGCCCGCGTTGAATTCATCCCCGAAAAGGGCCGCAACCGCATCGGCGCGATGGTCGAGGGGCGGCCCGACTGGGTGCTCTCCCGCCAGCGCGCATGGGGCGTGCCGATCACGTTGTTCGTGCGGCCCGACGGCTCCTATCTGCAAGACCCGGAGGTCAACGCCCGCATCGTTGCAGCGGTGATGCAGGAAGGCGTCGATGCGTGGGACGAGGCGCGCAAGGCGGATTATCTCGGCGCGGGCTACAAGCCCGACGATTACGAGATGGTCACCGACATTCTCGACGTCTGGTTCGATTCTGGCTGCACCCATGCCTTCGTGCTCGAAAGCGGGCGCTGGCCGGACCTTACATGGCCCGCCAACCTCTACCTCGAAGGCTCCGACCAGCATCGCGGCTGGTTCCAGTCCTCGCTGCTGCAATCCTGCGCCACGCGCGGCCGCGCGCCTTACGACCAGGTGCTGACCCACGGCTTCACGATGGACGCCAAGGGTCGCAAGATGTCCAAGAGCGAAGGCAACACCATCAGCCCGATCAAGGTGATGGAGGAATACGGCGCCGACATCATCCGCCTGTGGGCGCTCAGCGTCGACTTCACCGAGGATCACCGCATCGGCGATGAGATCCTCAAGGGTGTGGGCGACCAGTATCGCAAGCTGCGCAACACCTTCCGCTACCTGCTCGGCGCGCTCGACGGGTTTGTCGGCGACATGAGCGATGGCGGGGCCTTGCCCGAGCTTGAGGTCTATGTCCTCGCGCTGCTTTCGGAGCTGGACGGGAAGCTGAAGGCCGCGGCGCAAAGCTATGACTTCAACCTCTACACCCGGTTGCTGGTCGATTTCTGCAACGAGGACCTCTCGGCCTTCTACTTCGATATCCGCAAGGACTCGCTCTATTGCGACGGGCCGGACAGCGTGACGCGCAACGCCTATCGCACCGTGCTCGACCTCTTGTTCCACGCGCTGGTGCGCTATGCCGCGCCGGTGCTGGTGTTTACGACCGAGGAAGTGTGGCTGAGCCGCTATCCCGAGGATGGCGAGCCTGACGAGGACGGCCAGCGCGGTTCTGTCCACCTGCTCGAATGGCCGAGCGTTCCGGCGATCACCGTCGATAGCGCCCGCTGGAGCCAGCTGCGCGCGCTGCGGGACAGCGTCAACGAAGCAATCGAGCCGCTGCGGCGTGACAAGACGATCCGCTCGAGCCTCGAAGCCGAAGTGGTCGTCCCCGCCGCAGCCGTGCCCGAAGGCGTTTCGGACGAAGCGCTCGCCGAACTGTTCATCACCGCGACAGTCACCCGCGGGCAGAGCGAAAGCGTGATCGTGACCAAGACCACCCACCACAAATGCGGCCGCTGCTGGCGGCTCCTGCCCGATGTGGCAGAGGATAGCGCGCTGTGCGGGCGCTGCGATGATACCGTCGCCCAGCTGGATGCGCTGGAAGGAATCGGCGCATGAGCGGCCTGTTCACCCGCAACCGGCTGATCGGCCTTGGCTTTGCTGCCTTTATCGCCGGCATTGACCAGCTGGTGAAGTGGTATGTGATCGGCCCGCTCGCCCTGCGGCAGGTCGGCAATATCCCGCTGCTGCCGCTTTTCGATCTTACCTATACCGAGAACCGCGGCATCTCGCTTGGGATGCTGCAGGCGACCGACATGGAGACCCGCTGGCTGCTGGTGGCGTTGACCGGGGTGATCGCGCTGGTGGTGCTGGTCTGGCTGATGCGCGAGAAGGCGCTTGGCGAGATTCTCGGCCTGGCGCTGATCCTCGGCGGGGCTCTGGGCAATATCCGTGACCGGTACGAGCTGGGCTATGTGATCGACTATGCCGATCTGCATATCGGCAGCTTCCGCCCCTTCCTGATCTTCAATATCGCCGACGCCGCGATTACCATCGGCGTTGTCATTATCCTTGCCCGCAGCCTGTTCGTGCGCGACAAGGAGGCAACCGAAACCGGGGACACGCCCCGTGGAGAGACTGACAATGCGTAAACTTGCACCCGTGATCCTGCTGGCCAGCGCTTCGGCGATGCTGGCGGCATGCGGCGCCGGTGGCGGCGTGTTCAACCGCGAACGGCCCGACGAATTCGCCGTGCAGCGTCAGGCGCCTCTGGTGGTGCCGCCCGATTTCACCCTCACCCCGCCCGCGCCGGGCGCCCCGCGCCCGACCGAAGGCACCGCCTCCGAGCAGGCGCTCGAAGCGATTTTCGGCGGCCCGGCCCCGCGCAGCCGGATCGAAGCGAGCGTGATCGACCGCGCCGGCAGCGCCGCGCCCTCGATCCGCAGCACTGTGGGCGACACCGCCACCAACACCGTCGCCAAGGGCCGCGTCACCCGCGACATCATCGCCGCCCCCGAGGGCGATGGGCAGTCGGCAACCACCGTGATCCCGAGCGCCTGAGGTCAGCCTCACCAAGCTACAAGATTGGCGCTGGAAACGGTCGCGCAGCGACCGCAAGGGCGACTGCCCGCCCGCAGCGCCGCAGGCGCGAGGATTTCGCATCGCGGAGGCGATGCGGACAACAAGAACGCCCTGCTTATTCCCCGTCCTCGTCCTCGCGGCTCACCAGCAGCTTGTCGATCCGGCGACCGTCCATGTCGACCACCTCGAAGCGCCAGCCCTGATCGGTGAAGTGCTCGCCCTCGGCCGGCAGCTTCTTGAGCACCGACAGGACATAGCCCGCCGCCGTGCCGAATTCGCGGTTCTCTTCGTAATCGATCCTTAGCCGGTCAGCCATCGCATCGGCCGAGTACGAACCCGCCACGAGTAGCGAGCCATCCTCGCGCACCACCACCTGCGGCTGATCGCCTTCGTCCTGGTCGCTGACAAAGGTCCCGACAATTGCCGTGAGCAGATCGACCGGGGTGACGAGGCCTTCGAAGTGGCCATATTCGTCATGCACCAGCGCCATCGCCACTTCGGAAGATTGCAGCACCCGCAGCGCGTCCATCGCGTCGAGCTGATCGGGCACCACCTCAACCCGGCGCATCATCGCACGGATCGACACAGCCTCGCCCGCCACCATCGCCGCCAGCACTTCGCGCACCTTGACCACGCCAAGGATCGTATCGGGAGAGCCGTCGGCGACCGGCATCAGCGAATGCGGACTGTCCTCGATGGTCTGGCGGATCTCGGCGGTGTCGGCATCGGCCTCGATCCAGTCGACCGCGGTGCGCGGGGTCATCATCTCGCGCACCGGGCGTTCGGCGAGCCGCACCACGCCGGTGAGGAGCTGGCGCTGCTCGGCCTCGATCGCGCCCGATCGGGTCGCCTCGGCAAAGATCATGTGCAGCTCTTCGGCGGTGACCGAGGCTTCATCGGTGCGGCGGATGCCGAACAGGCGGATGATCGCCGCCGAACTGGTATCGAGCAGCCACACCAGCGGCGCCGCCGCGCGCGACAGAAACGCCATCGGCCGCGCCATAATCAGCGCCAGCGGCACCGCATTGCGTAGCGCCAGCTGCTTGGGCACCAGCTCGCCCACCACCACACTAAGGTAGGTGGTCAGCGCGATCACCACAGCAAACCCGGTTTCGTCGGCATATTGCGCCGGCAGGCCGAGTGCCGTCATGCGCTCACCCACCGGCCCGCCAAGGCTCGCGCCCGAATAGGCCCCTGCGATAATGCCGATCAGCGTGATGCCGATCTGCACGGTCGAAAGGAACTTGCCCGGGTCCGCGGCCAGCGCGATCGCTGTGCGCGCGCTGGTCGATCCGGCTTCAGCCTTGGCTTCGAGCGTGCTGGTTTTGGCCGAGACGATCGCGAGTTCGGACATGGCGAACACGCCGTTGATCACGACGAGCGCGAGGATGATGGCAAGATCGGTCCAGGGAAAGGGTGTCACAGGTGCTGCGCTAGCACAAACTGGGCCGGATGCCAGCCAGACAACCCGAAGTCGCCCGGCGAGGCGGCGAAAGCGAAGGAAAATCGCACCGCGCGCGACCGTTTGTCCAACATGGGTCAATCCACGGGAGACAAGGGGTGTTAATCAGGCTTGAAGCCGCTGTCTTGCCATCACGGTGGCGCCATGGCACTTTCGGCATCAATTGAGAGGGAGGAATCACCTATGTCTATTTCACGTATCCTGCTTTCGGGCACCGCCGCCTTGGCCCTGCTGGGCACCACCGCCTGCGTCACCGACCCCAACACCGGCGAGCAGAAGGCCTCGCGCACCGCGATCGGCACCGGGCTGGGCGGGGCGCTCGGTTATCTGCTTGGCGACGCCATCGGCGGCGACGCCGCACGCATCATCGGAGCCGGCATCGGGGGCTCGGCTGGCGCACTCATCGGCAAGCAGTATGACGACCAGATTCGCACCCTCAAGGAGCAGACCGCGGGTAGCGGCGTCGAAGTCGAGGAAGTGGGCGATCAGGACGCGATTCTGGTTCGCCTGCCCGACGGCGTGACCTTCGCGACCGGTTCCTCGCAGATCAATCCGGGCTTTCTCGACACGCTGAACAGTGTTGGCGAAAGCCTGATCACCTATCCCAACAGCATCGTCGATGTGTACGGCTTCACCGACACCACCGGATCGACGGCGACCAACCAGCGCCTGTCCGAACAGCGTGCGCAAACAGTGGCCGATTACCTCGCGGCGCGCGGGGTCGCCCGGTCACGCTTGGCGACACAGGGTTATGGCGAAACCTACGACTATCTGCGGGTCAAGACCGCCGACAATGTCAACGAACCGCTCAACCGCCGTGTCGAGATCAAGATCATCCCGGTCAGCCAGGACGATGTGAAGGAAGCACGCAGCAACTGAGTTTGCGGCAAGGATGCAAAGACGGGCCGTCCGCAAGGGCGGCCCGTTTGCGTATTTGTAGTCCGCACGCCGTCCGGCGTGCGAAATCCTCGCTCCCTCCGGTCGCTGCGGGCGGGCGTGAATTTGGCCTATCGCTTCACTACTAGAGGCGAGACGGCCTTGCAGGCCTCCCCTGGGGGGGCGTTTGCGTTTCACCGCAGCGACTTGGCGCGTTCGGCCAGACGCTTGACCGCGGCGGCATGGATCGCGGGGGAGCACACCAGCAGACCGAAATCGCGCGGGTCGTGCTTGTTGTAGGCAAGCGGGGCGCCGAAGGCATCGCTGACCTCCGCCCCGGCCTCGCGCGCGATCAGAGTGGCGGCGGCGATGTCCCACTCAAAGCCCCAGCGCAGGGTCGCCACCAGATCGGCCCGATCATCCGCGACCATCGCGATTCGCAAGGCAATCGAATTGGGCTGTTCGACCGCGGCCAGATCGGCATCTTCCTTGGGCAAGGTGTGGGTCGGCACCCGCGCTCCTGCAAATTGCGTGCGCGTGCTGGCGTGCAGCGGTTGGCCATTGAGCCACGCACCCTGCCCTGCCACCGCGATCCATTCCTCACCGCGTGCCGGGGCGGCGAGCAGCCCGAATAGTGGCCTTCCGGCGCTCACCAGCGCCACCGACACCGCCCATCCGGCCCGCCCGCCGACGAAATCGCGGGTGCCGTCGATCGGATCGACCAGCCAGATGAGGCCGCTATCGGTGCGGGTCTTGTCGTCGGCGGTTTCCTCCGACAGCCATGCCGCCGATGGCAGCAACGCACGCAGCTCGCGCTTGAGGAAACGGTCGACCTCGAGATCGGCCTCGCTCACCGGATTACCGGGGGTCTTGTCCCAGCTGGCGAGCACATGACCCGCCCCCGGCCAGCGCGAATGGGCGATCCGGCCCGCCTCGCGGACGATTGCTTCAAGGCGAAACCTGTCAATCATGAGAGGAGCCGTGTTGGCCTTGCACAGAGCACTTTTCAAGTGGGTCGATCCGTGCTTAGGCCCCCGCGAGACGACCTCTCTCGGGGATATGCCCGGAAAGACGAATCAATAGGGATCACTACGCCATGAACGTCCACGAATATCAGGCCAAGGAACTGCTCGCTCAGCACGGGATCGCCATCCCGGCCGGCCACGCCGCGCTGACCGTTGCCGAAGCGGTCGAGGCCGCCAAGAAGCTCCCCGGGCCGCTTTATGTGGTCAAGGCGCAGATCCATGCCGGCGGACGCGGCAAGGGCAAGTTCAAGGAACTCGGCCCCGATGCCAAGGGCGGCGTGCGTCTCGCCAAGAGCCTCGAGGAAGTGGAGGCCCACGCCAAGGAAATGCTCGGCAACACGCTGGTCACCATCCAGACGGGGGATGCGGGCAAGCAGGTGAACCGGCTCTACATCACCGACGGCGTCGACATCGCCAAGGAATACTACCTCTCGCTGCTGGTTGACCGCGCGTCCGGCCGCGTCGCCTTTGTGGTTTCGACCGAGGGCGGGATGGACATCGAGACCGTGGCGCATGACACGCCCGAGCTGATCACCACCTTCACCGTCGATCCGGCGCAGGGCTTCCAACCGCACCACGGCCGCGCGGTGGCCTTCGCGCTGAAGCTGACCGGCGATCTCAACAAGCAGGCCCAGAAGCTCGCCAAGCAGCTTTATGATGCCTTCATCGCGACCGATTGCGAGATGCTCGAAATCAACCCGCTGGTCGAAAGCGAAGACGGCAAGCTGCTGGTGCTCGACGCCAAGATGAGCTTCGATGGCAACGCGCTCTACCGCCACCCCGCAATCGAAGCCCTGCGCGACGAGACCGAGGAAGACCCGGCCGAAGTCGAGGCATCCGAATACGACCTCGCCTACATCAAGCTCGACGGGAACATCGGCTGCATGGTCAACGGCGCGGGCCTGGCCATGGCGACGATGGACATCATCAAGCTCAACGGCGCCTTCCCCGCCAACTTCCTCGACGTGGGCGGCGGCGCGACCACTGAAAAGGTGACCGCGGCGTTCAAGATCATTCTCAAGGACCCGGCGGTCGAGGGCATCCTCGTCAACATCTTCGGCGGGATCATGAAGTGCGACGTGATCGCCAACGGGATCATTCAGGCGGCCAAGGACGTGAACCTGCAGGTTCCGCTGGTGGTGCGACTCGAAGGCACCAATGTGGCCGAAGGCAAGGCGATCCTCGCCAATTCGGGCCTCGCGATCGTGGCCGCCGACAACCTCGGCGATGCGGCGCAGAAGATCGTTGCCGAGGTGAAGAAGGCCGCCTGATCACAGGGGTCTTGTTCACCAAATACATCCCGGGTGAAGGGGAACGCGTATCACCTTCGCCAAGTCCTACACGCCCCCGCCGTGCTTGACGTTTACGTAAACGCAAGCTAGGCGGGCGACCAAGGCCGAATGGCCCGTGATTCTTTGAGAGGAAGGAACGCCCCATGAAGATCCTCGTCCCCGTCAAGCGGGTGATCGATTACAACGTCAAGCCGCGGGTCAAGGCCGACGGCACCGGCGTTGATCTCGCCAACGTCAAGATGAGCATGAACCCGTTCGACGAGATCGCGGTCGAGGAAGCCATCCGCCTCAAGGAAAAGGGCGCGGCCACCGAGATCGTCGCTGTCTCTGTCGGCCCGGCCAAGGCGCAGGAAACCCTGCGCACCGCGCTCGCCATGGGCGCCGACCGTGCGATCCTGATCGAAACCGACGAGGAAGTGGAACCGCTGGCGGTCGCCAAGATCCTCAAGGCGATTGCCGATGAAGAAGCCCCCGGCCTCGTCATCCTCGGCAAGCAGTCGATCTCGGACGATTCGAACCAGACCGGCCAGATGCTCGCCGCCCTCATGGGCCGTCCGCAGGGCACCTTTGCCAACACCGTCGAAGTGGACGGCGATTCTGTCACCGTGAAGCGCGAAGTCGATGGCGGCCTGCAGACCGTCAAGCTTGCGCTCCCCGCGATCGTCACCACCGACCTGCGCCTCAACGAGCCGCGCTATGCCTCGCTGCCGAACATCATGAAGGCCAAGCAGAAGCCGCTCGCGGTCAAGACTGCCGGTGACTACGGCGTCGATCTGACCCCGCGTCTCAAGACCCTCAAGGTCGCCGAGCCGCCGGTGCGTCAGGCGGGCGAGAAGGTCGCCGACGTTGCCGCACTGGTGGAGAAGGTCAAGGCGCTCGGCATCGCGTAAGCGCGCCGCGTCTCCAAGATAAGGAACACATCGAGATGAAGACTCTGGTTCTGGTCGAACATGACAACACCAAGGTGCACGACGCGACGCTCGCGGTCGTCACCGCCGCATCGAAGCTGGGCGAAGTGCACCTGCTGGTTGCCGGCCACAATTGCGGCTCGGTGGCCGAGGCTGCTGCCAAGATCGCGGGCGTGGGCAAGGTTCACCTCGCCGATGACTCGGCCTACGCGAACGGCCTTGCCGAAAACGTCGCCCCGCTGGCCGCCGGCCTGATGGGCCACCACGACGCGTTTCTCGCCGCTGCCACCACGCAGGGCAAGAACGTCGCCCCGCGCGTCGCCGCGCATCTCGATGTGATGCAGGTCTCGGAAATCCTCTCGGTCGAAGGCCCCAAGACCTTCACCCGTCCGATCTACGCCGGCAACGCCATTGCCACGGTCGAATCGACCGATGCCAAGCTGGTCATCACCGTGCGCGGCACTGCCTTTGAAAAGGCCGCGACCGAAGGCGGATCGGGCACCATCGAAGCCGTCGGCGGCGCGGGAGATGCCGGTACCTCGACCTTCGTCAGCTCAGAAATCGCCAAGAGCGAGCGCCCCGAACTGACCAGCGCCAAGATCATCGTCTCGGGCGGCCGCGCGCTGAAGGATGCCGAAACCTTCGAAGCCGTGATCACCCCGCTTGCGGACAAGCTCGGCGCTGCCATCGGTGCGAGCCGCGCGGCGGTCGATGCGGGCTATGTCCCCAACGATTATCAGGTCGGCCAGACCGGCAAGATCGTCGCCCCGCAGGTCTATTTCGCGATCGGCATCTCGGGCGCGATCCAGCACTTGGCGGGGATGAAGGACTCCAAGGTCATCATCGCCATCAACAAGGACGAAGACGCCCCGATCTTCCAGGTCGCGGATATCGGCCTTGTGGCGGATCTGTTTGCGGCGGTGCCGGAGCTGACCGGCGCGCTGTAAGGCGCTGCCTCGCTCAAGGACTTGAGATTGCGAGAAACCTCTGGCAAGTTAAACGCTTGTCGGGGGTTTTTCGTGGGCGCATATCTTTTTCGCTTCGCTGGGTTGGTCGCGGTTGCGGCTGCCCTGCCTGCACCCGCACAAGCTGCCGAACTCGCCTTGGCGCCCGCGTCGGACTGGACGCTCAAGGAATATGACGACAAATGCCGCGTAACCCGCATCTTTGGCACTGGCGAGGATGCGGTCACGTTGTGGCTTGATCAGGGAGGCCTGACGCCAACCTTCAACGTGACGCTGCTGGGGCGGCCGCTGCGCCATCCCTTTGGCCCGAACCTCTCGGTCCGCTTCGCGCCCGAACCGGAGTATTCGCGCAACTATCTGTACGCCGAATCGAGCAAGGGCCGCCCGGTGGTGACGCTGTTCGGGGTGCGGCTGACCCCCAATTCCGCCGAGCGCGCACTGCTGGGCCTGCCGCCCGAAGCCGCGCCGGACGCCAGCATCAGCAGCCCGCGCAGCGACCCGGCAGCGCTCGCTGCGGCGCGGGCAGCGGCAGTGACGGAGATCCACTTTGGCCGGGCACTGGTGCAGCCGCTGCGACTGGAGAGCGGGGCGCTCGATGCGCCAATCGCGCAGTTGCAGGCCTGTGCAGAGCGGCTCGACCGCCAGATCGGGGTCAATTCTGCGCTCGCCGCGACCCCGCCCCGGCCGGTCGAAGAGGCGCGCTGGGCGGCGGAGGTGCGAAAGGGTTATCCCGCCTATCTCGCTCGGGCAGAGCAGGAAGCAAGGCTTGACGTGCGCCTGACCATCGCTGCCTCGGGCAAGCCGAGCTTCTGCGAAGTGCAGGAGGTGGAGGGAGTAACTTCATTCAACGACACCGCCTGCCTGCTGCTGCTGAGGCACGCGACCTTCGAACCGGCGCGCAATGCGGCAGGCGAGGCGCTGGTGGCGCGTTACCGGCTGCGGATGACCTTCAAGCTGAACCACTGACCGGCTGACGCCGGTAGGATCATGGCGAGGGGCTGAAGCCGTTTTTGTGGGTATGTCGGTCGAGATATCGCATGATGATGTCATCGGTGATGTTGCCGGATGTGGTAGA
>Ga0164293_10001627_pt1 | contig 18812 bp, 13 predicted proteins | sample GEODES118metaG_FD_111487 | JGI IMG/M metagenome (GOLD analysis project Ga0164293, IMG submission 111487) | Eutrophic lake water microbial communities from Lake Mendota, Wisconsin, USA - GEODES118 metaG | ecosystem: Environmental > Aquatic > Freshwater > Lake | place: USA: Lake Mendota...
AGCAGGAAACTTGGTCAACATCACCAGAACTTACGTCAAGCAATTAGACGCTCAAACTTATTTTGATGTTGTGCAAAGTGCAACTTCTGGTGCTGGTGTTGGTGCTGAATTTACTGTGGTTCGTGTTCGTAACGAAGTAGGACAACCTGGTTCTGTATTAGGCACAGTTGGAACAACAACTCTTGGCACTGGTTATGTAAATGGAAACACAGTAACTATTGCCGCCAGCAGCTTTGGTGGTACAGCAAATATTGTGCTGACCATTACCAGTGTGGATGGAGTTGGTGGCATCACTGGATTCAACATTGCATACACTCCTGTGGGAATAGCATCAGTGTTTAGTCTAAATGAAGTGTTCTTTACTGTAGACAATATCTATTCGTTTAGCATAACAGTCAACGGTGTGATGTATCGTCCCAACATTGATTACACCTACAATGTTGGTACCAGCGATCTTACTTTTGTAACTATTCCAGCAGCAGGCACAGTAATTATTGCCAATGCACAAGGCTATTTTGAATATGTCAATACCTTAACCGATGCTGGACTCATTGCTGGAGATCGCTTTGGTCAAAGTGTGAGCTGCTCAACAGATGGTCGTCAAGTAATGATTGGTGCTCCTGACAAAACAGTTGCTGGAGAAGTTGAAGCAGGTGCAGTGTATGTGTTTGATCGAGACGTGCAACGATTTATTGCGGCTGGCACCACAAATACATTTACATTATTGGGAACAGTAACAGGTCCAGTAAGTGTGATCCAAAACAATGTGTTCTTGATCAACCAAGATGACGGTGTAGTTGATGCTGCCAATACATTTGTATGGGATGGTGCAAATTCTGTAACCATCAATGGAACAGTATCCGTTGGTGACGTGATTGAAATTGAAACCAATCAGTTCTCTTTGATACAAACAATTACCCAAGTCACAGTAGCAGAGTTCTCTAACTTTGGAGAAAGCGTGGACTTGTGTGCATACAATTGCAGCTTGTATGTGGGTGAACCACAAAGCAGTATTCAAGTCTACAAAGGTGGTGTGGTAGAGCGTGCTGTAAATCAAAGTCGAATTTATGGTACTAGCACCTCTGGCACTGCTAATCCTGTGCTAACCGCTGGCAACACAGTACGGGTAAACAACATGGATGTGATTGTGCCCGATGCATGGAACATTCTAAATACCTATGCCAAGAATACTGTGGTATACAATCTAAGTGGTAGCACATATACAATCTATGCTTCCATACAATCAGTACCAGTAAGCACAGCAATCACTAATACAGCATACTGGCAACCAGTAACAACTACCACAGTAGCAGCAAGCATAAGTGTTAGGTCTCTAGCGGCACAGATCAACGTTGCTGTGCCTAATGTAAGTGCTGTGGTTAGCACCACCGGCTACTTGACAGTATCAGTTAAAAACAACAATGCTGCACCAGAATTCAACAAACTACAACTTGCTCCGGGTAGTATTGGTACTGCATTTGCCACATTGAACTTCGACACGTTTGTTCATACTCAAGTTATTCTTAGTCCGTATCCAGTAGAATTGGCTGGATTTGGTGCAACTATCAGCATTGATGATTCGGCAACCGCACTAGCAGTGGGAACACCAAACGGCACACTGTACTTGATTACAATATTCGACGATGGTACCACTGACTTTGATGTGGGCAGTACTATCTTTTTTAGCACAGTAATTCAAAGTGGTGCAGTGTACACTTATGATTATTTGTCTAGTTCAAGTCCAAGTGTTGTCAACCCCGGTAACTTTGCATTTGGACAACAGATTTCCAACAGTGAAGTCAAAGAATACGACACATTTGGCATTGCATTGAATTACACTTCGGGCGTGTTGGTAGTAGGTGCGCCATACAACGATGTTGAAGATAGCACAGCAGCATTTGGACGAGTGTTTGTATTTGAAAATACTGACCGTAGTCCAGCCTGGACAGTATTGCGTGAACAACTGCCAGTGGTTGATATTCGACTGTTAAATTCTGTGTTCACATACGATAGAATTACTAGTGCAACCACTCAATTCTACGATTTCTTTGATCCTTTACAAGGCAAGATACTGGGTGCAGCTCAGCAGAATATAGATTATATTTCGGGCATTGATCCAGCCAACTACAATGTTGGTCCTACTAGCATCAACGGAGCAACCTGGACAGCAGAGCATGTAGGACAAGTATGGTGGGATATCAGCAGTGTCAGATTTATTGATCCTAACCAAGATGACATTGTTTACGCTAGTCGTCGCTGGGGACAAATATTCCCAGGATCAACAGTTGATGTGTATCAGTGGATAGTAAGTGATGTGGCACCTGCTGCATATGCTGGCCCAGGCACGCCACAAAACATACTGAGCTATAGTTTAAGCAGTCGTCTTGGACGCGATGGCATTTTTGCCACGGAATATTATTTCTGGGTACGCGGAATCACAAGTACAGCTACTCAGCAAGGCAAAACACTCAGCGTGGCCACAGTGGCACAGTACATCAGCAATCCCCGCGGGTCAGGCATTAGCTATGTTGCTCCAATTAACGCCAGTACTATTGCACTATACAATGCAGGCGACTATATTGAAGCATTTGACACAGTGATCAACATTGAGTTTGATCGAGAGTACACAACTGACAATGTTCACGTTGAGTATGAGCTGATTGGTCAAGGCAAAGCAGACGCATTCTTGAGCGACAACTTGTATCGTAAACTGCAAGATAGTTTCTGCGGAGTTGATACATTTGGTAATTCAGTTCCTGATCCAAATCTAAGCATTGCAGAGCGTTACGGTGTTCAATTCCGTCCACGACAAAGCATGTTCGCAGATCGATTTGCTGCACTCAAGAATTACTTGACTCGTGCCAATGATGTACTGGCAATGTATCCCATCAGCGAAAGTCGTAGTTTTAACTTGTTGAACTCTGCCGAGCCTGAACCATCTGCAAACTCAGGTTCCTGGAATCTGCGTGTGGCTAACTTGGAAATTTTGGGATTCCAAAATATCAATACAGTTGCACTGGGATACAAGTATCTTGTGGTCAGCGACAGTGACAACCGCGGCCTGTGGACCATTTATACAGTTCAAGCAAATGAACAATCGCCGGGCACACGTATACTAGTACTAACAGGCGTGCAAGGATACAATACTGCCGATTACTGGAGTTACATCAACTGGTATCGTCCAGGATACAATTCCAGTAGTAAAGTTGTTGCTGAAGTGGCCAACATTGCTGCATTGGATGTGTTAAATGTATCAGTTGGCAGCAGTGCTAGAATTACTGCAAACAGCCAAGGTAAATTTGAAATTTACTTGTTGGAAGATACTGGATGGAGTCGTGTTGGCCTCGAAGATGGCACAATTGAATTCAGCGCTGAATTGTGGGATTATGCAATTGGACGGTTTGGATTTGATATTGAAGTTTTTGACGCACAGTATTATGACCAAGAGCCCGTGATTGAAACTCGTAAAATTATTCAAGCAATCAATGAAGAATTGTTTGTGGATGACTTGGTGCTGGAACGAAACCGCGCATTGACACTGATGTTCAATTTTGTGCTGAGCGAATTTACTGCGCCTGAGTGGCTGGTTAAAACTTCCTTGATCGATGTTGACCATAGAATTCGCGACCTTGCACCGTACCAAAACTATCGTCGTGACAACCAAGAGTTTGTGCTGGATTACATTCAAGAAGTCAAACCATACCATGTGCAAATTCGTGAATTCAATTTGCGATACAACGGTTTTGACGATTTTCTTGGCACACTAACTGACTTTGATTTGCCTGCATACTATGATACCAGTCTAGTAATTCCGCAATACACCAGCCCTGTGTTGTTGCCTTATGACCACGGAACAGCTCAAATTAGCAACTCTCTTAGTGATGTACCAGCGTCTAGCACAGTATGGACCAACTTCCCGTACAATCAATGGTACAACAATTATTTGCTAACAGTAACTTCAGTCGAAATGATTGCTGGACGGTTTGGTACTGGGTACACAGAACCACCACAAGTTATTATTACTGGTGACGCTGAAATATCAGCAGAAGCAGAAGCAATAATCAACAGCCTTGGACAAGTTGTGGCAGTAACAGTTACCAATCCAGGATCAGGTTACAGAACTACTCCTACTGTGACTTTTGATGGTGGCAACGGCTCGGGTGCTCAAGCAGTGGTTCGTGCTGAAAACACTATGATTCGTAGCTTTACTACTACCATCAAGTTTGATCGTTGTCAGTATGTGACCAGCATCAATGAATGGAGCTCTACTGCCACATACCAAACTGGACAAATGGTACGTTATGATGACCGAGTTTGGATGGCAGTGAGTGATGATTCTACACCGGTTGTTGGACCCACATTTGATCTTGCCAACTGGGAAGAAGTTGATCCAGCTACCTTAAGTGGCGTGGATCGTACCATGGGATTGTATGTGCCTGGCGTTAATCAGCCTGGACTTGAATTGCCATTACTGATTGACGGAGTTGATTATCCCGGTGTGCAAGTATATGGTGACTACTTCTTGGGCAACTTGGCCAACACTGACGCTGTGTTTGAAAGTGAGTTCACTGACCCTACTCTAGGCGAAAGAGCCACCAGCGTCAACATTGATGGTGGCCAGTTTGTGGGCATCTACGAAGGACATGCACCAGAAGAATTGGTCAACGGTGCAGAGTATGATACCTTGGACATGCGAGTATACACTCGTCCAGGCAGTGATTGGCAACTAGATGGCCACGGATTTGAAATAGCAAATACTCGATATACCTATGATCCAACAATCACTGATACCTACAGTTGGACCAATTTGTTAGAACACCCGGTGCAGGTTCTGGTCAGCAATCAGACCACTGGTCGAGATCTTGTGGAAGACATTGATTACACAGTAAACTGGGTAGATCAAACCATCACTGTGGTTGACAATGTGGCCAACAATGATATCATCAACATTGCTGTCTACGAACTTGGTGGCGGCGTCCAGTTGTTCCGTGGCAATTACACAGGCACTGATGCAAGTGATTCAGTTGTGATACCGGTAAGTGCTGATGAAATACAAACTGTGGCAGTGTTCCGCAATAGTGCAAATGTTCCAGGAATAACGTGGGAACCTTATATTGACTCTGTGGCTTGGAGTTTGTTTGACAGTTATGAAAAACTTGATGTAGTAAACAACAGCGGCAATTATTATCGTGCTTTGCAAGCGGTGCCAGTTGGTACTGACATCACCGCAGTTGCTTATTGGGAATTATTTGTTCCGTCTACTGAAAGTATTGTGTTTTTCAATACAACCTTTGCCGCTATTGACGGTGTTGCATTAGTAGCATTTGGTATTTTGAACCCAGCAATCAGTGCTGGTGTGTTAGAACTAGGGCAAACTTATAGAATTAACACTGTGGGAACCACTAACTTTATCACAGTTGGCGCCGCCGTAAACACAGTAGGAACAGAATTTACCGCAACTGGTACCGCAACAGGAACAGGCACTGCTACCATTGCCTACAGCTGGAGCACTCCTCAAGTCAACACATTTGTTGCTGATGCTGATATTGTGTCTAGTCGCACACTGAACTTGGACATATACACTGGAGGAACCAATCCTGCCAATATGGTGGTGACCAAGAACGGTCTGCGCCTGCGTCCCGCAGATGGCGTTGAATGGATCAGCGACGGAAGCACTACGAATTTTGATCTTCCCACACGCGGTGGTTTTACTCAACAGATCATCAATGCACCAACTGACATCAAGGTATGGGTTGACGGTATTTTACAAGTACAAAGTGTGGGCCTGGTCACTGGATCATACAGTGTTACTATCTGGTCTGGAGCCGAAAATCGTCAGGTGATATTTGTAGATTCCCCTGCGGTAGGCTCAACAATTTTGATTGCAGTAAACACTGTGGCCGAGTATGATGTGGCTGCCAACACAATTGAGATTATAACTCCTCCCAACATTGGAGACGTCTTCCAAGTTATTGGTTGGAACGACACTCGTCAGCAAAATGCTCTTACACTGGTGTTCCAAGGACCTGTGACCACTGGTATCACCGTAGTTGAACCGTACGACAGCACTGACTTTGATTCTGGCACACTATCTGGTGATCCTGGCAGTTTTGACTACAGTCAAGGAACAGCTATACCCAACAATGACTTTTGGCTACGCCGTGCTGATGTAGACCCCAGCAGACTTTGGGTCACACTGGATGGGTTCAGGCTGTTCGAAGGTGAAGATTATGTGGTTGAGGGAGAGTACTTGATACTAGCTTCTGGAGCAATTGGTTCTGCTGACATCATGGTAATTACTGAATTCACCAATTCTGTTGTGCCAGAAGCTATGGCATTCCGCATATACCAAGACATGCGTGGAGTACAGGCCACATATAGAATTACCAGCGCTACTACAACTGCGGTATCACAGGCTGTATCTGCGACTGATGATATTATCTATGTTGATGATGCGTCTGTATTGAGCGCACCTGATCTACCAAATGGTATATTTGGTGTTATCACCATTGGTGGTGAACGCATTATGTATCGTGTACGAGACACTGCACTGAACTTTGTGAGCAGTTTGTTGCGTGGCACCGCTGGTTCGGGTGCAGCAGAACATGTGGTGGGAACACCAGTCTACGACATCAGCCGCGGCAACTTGTTGTTGTCAGAATATCAAGACTATGTTGAAAGTGATACACTAATTGGCGACGGATCAAGCACATTGTTCTATGCAACTACGGTATCTATTGATACCACTAACGAAGACAGCACATTTGATGTGCGTAGTTTAGAAGTATACGTTGGCGGCGCACGTCAGTACGCATACTCTGACACTACAGTAGCAATTGAACCAGGGCAATATCGCTGGAACGTGGCAGAATTTACTCCACTAGCAATTGAATTTGTAACACAAGATCAGTATCCTGAATTAACTGCACCGCCAGCGGGTGTTGAAGTAACCATGCTGGTTCGTAAAGGGGTCACTTGGTACGCACCCGGCGTAGGAACCCCTAGTGACGGCATAGCACTGCAAGAAACCAACACTCCGGCCGCAAGGTTCTTACGAGGCTTATAAAGCAAGGTAAATAAATGACCATGTCAAACACACAGTCAAATCAGGCCACACCAGCAGCAAAACCTGCTGCTACGGCTCGCAAACCAAACGAACAAGGGACCATTTCGGTACAAGCTCACATGAGAATCTATGATCCAAAAACGCAAAAAACTTATGTGGAGGGACGAGCATGATCACCCCAGGACTGTGTAAAATTGAAGGTTTTGTCAAAATTTCAGATCCTGTTACAGGCGAAGTTTTGGTAGATAAGAAAAACGCTATTCACTACGAAAACATCTCCGTAGCCATGGCGCAAACTCTGAGTGATCGTAACCTGGGTTACATCTATGAAATGGCGTTTGGCAACGGCGGCAGTTCGGTAGATCCTACTGGTGTTATTACCTATTTGCCCCCTAATACCACAGGCCAGAATGCTGATCTGTACAACGAAACTTATGCCAAGGTTGTCAACGACAATTCAGCAGCTGACACAGACCCAGAAAACAACAAAATGACCGTGCTGCACACTTCGGGCAACGTTTACACAGACATTCTAGTGCAATGTTTACTGGACTACGGCGAGCCGCCAGAGCAGCAGGCATTTGATAACAGTACCAATTTCAACGGCGAATTTGTGTTTGACGAACTGGGACTAAAATCCTGGAACGGAAGTGCAACTGATCTGCGTCTAATTACTCACGTTATCTTTCACCCCGTACAAAAGAGCTTGAATCGTCAAATTCAAATTGACTACACTCTGCGTATACAGACATTAAGCAACATCAATGCTGTATAAATATCTATAATTAATTTAGGAACAAGGCGACCAACATGGCATATACAATTAATCTTACTGACGGCACAGTATTTGCAACCATTTCTGACGGCACAGTAAACACTGCTAGTAGCATGATACTGGTAGGTAAAAACTATGCCGGTTACGGTGAATTTCTCGACGAGAACTTTATCCACTTGCTAGAAAGTGGATCAAACACCACTGCTCCCAGTGCTCCACTAACAGGACAACTGTGGTGGGACAAAACCAACAACTTGCTAAAAGTCTACAACGGTGTCTTGTTCAAGACTATTAGTGCTGCCACATCCAGTGCAACTGCACCAACCAGCAATGTTACTGGTGACTTATGGTATGACACAGTTAATCAACAGGTCAAAGTGTACACAGGCACAGGCTTTATTGTGGTTGGCCCTGCATTTACTTCAGCAGAAGGTACTGCTGGTGCTATTCCTGAAACTATCAACGACAGTGGCGGAACTCCACACTTTGTGACCAGCTTGTATGTGAACAATACTCGTGTGGCTATCGTGAGCAAGGATGCAAACTTTACACCTGCTGCTCCAACTGTAACTACATTCCCCATAATTTACGCTGGCATCACACTGACCAACACTGGTAGCCCGGTGTTTGCGGGCAATGCTACCAATGCGCAATTGCTAGACAACCTGGATTCTACTGACTTCATGCGTGCCACCGCCAACACCAGCACAACAGGCACTGTGCGTGTACAGAACAACACAGGTTTATTTGTTGGTGCTGCCAATGTGTTCAATGTAAACACTACCACAACTGATGCCAACGTCAAGAGTGATATCAGTAACGGCAACTTGGTTATTCAGGCCAATGTAGGCGGAACAACATTCAACGTGGCACGTGCCCTGGGTTCAAATGGAACATTTGCAATTGCCAATGCTGCCACAGTGGGCACAACACTGGGTGTGACTGGCAATGTCACCGGCGGAAACTTGGTCACCGCTGGGCAGTTGACTGCTACAGGAAATGTCACAGGCGGCAATGTGATTACTGCTGCCTTGGTACAAGGAGCCACAGTAAGTGCAACAGGCAACGTAATTGGTGGCAACGTCAACACAGCTGGTCGTATTACTGCAACTGGCAACATCATTAGTGCTGCTAACATCAGCGGATCATTCTTGCTGGGCAACGGTTCGCAATTAACAGGCCTGAGCCTGGGTGTTAGCGTTACCAAGTTCCAGAATGGCACAACAGAAGGTGGTGCTACTACGTCCGGCGGCAATATCAACTTTAATGTGGGCGGTATATCCAATGTGGTTGTGATTGACACTAGCACAGTGTATGCTAACGTTGTTAACGTAAACAATATTACAACACCAGGTAATGCCACAGGCAATATTGGTAGTGCAAGCAATCCGTTCAATCGTGTATTTGCTCAATCAACCACAGCATCCTATGCCGACGTTGCAGAACGCTTTGCGTCTGACGCAGTATATACCGCAGGCACTGTGGTTGAACTAGGTGGCGAAATGGAAATTACTCGTGCTAGAGATGAACTCAGTGAAAATGTGTTTGGCGTTATCAGCACACGAGCTGCTTACTTGATGAATGGCATGGCCGGCGATGACAACACACATCCGCCAGTGGCCATGACTGGACGAGTTCCTGTTCAAGTGATTGGTCGTGTGGCCAAAGGTGATCGACTGGTGTCAGCTGGCAATGGTGTTGCTAGAACAGCACAGCCCGGCGAAGCCACTGCGTTTAACGTATTGGGTCGTGCATTGGCACACAAACACACTCCTGAGCTAGGGGAAGTTGAAGCCATTGTGACCATTAGCAAATAATTAGGATAAAAAATGACTTATTCATCAGGAGGCTTGATCCAGGCCACAGACTACAACGGTTTTGCCAGTACTACAGCAGGCGCAAACGTCAATGACCTTTGGGCCACCGGTGCCACTGATAAAGGTTGGGGACAAACCGCACTGAGCACAGTCAGCGCACTCGGTACAGTCACTGCAACCAACTGGGCAAGTCTTGTTAATACTATTTCAAGCATGGGCAGCCAAACTGGCACAACTATCACTTCGAGAGTTGCCCCTGTAACAGGCAACCTGATTCAGATTCTTGCTGCACTCAACACTGATTTGACCAGCATCACAGCCAATCGACTCAACGCCGTGGCCAACGGCTCACAGTTCACAGGCTGGACCGGCACCAACTCAAAAACTGCAGCCACTTCGGGCGCAACCTGGAGCTTTACATTTACCAACACAGTGACATTTGCCAGTGCCGCAGCAGCACGTTACTTTTTCAATGGTGGTGGCCGTATCAAACTAGATGTGAGTAAAACAGCCACTGGCGCAACAGGTGATCCAGAATGGAATGACTTGGCCAATACCTTGTGCGGCGACATTTTCTTCACAGGCGGAACAGGAACTGCCACAATTTCGGGTGCAGCTTACACAGGCACAACCAAAGTTGGCGGAACTGGCACACCAAACATATTGCTCACCACCACAGGATTCTATGACCTGACTCCCGGAGGCGCAGCTACCATTATCTACAAGCAGTTTGCTGACACTGCTCCGTACACCAGCAACTTTATCCAACACAGTGCTGCTCTCAACGCTGCAAGCACAATACTGACATTTACCACATTATGGAGTGCCAGTGATGGTGACGCAATATCGGGTGGCACAGCCTCAGTTGGAGCCACACCCGGAACGGCACCAACTACTATTTGCACCTATTTCCCGCCCAGCACAACCTATTTGACTACTGCAAGTTGGGGAACCCCGACAGTGGCAGCAACCACAATCTAACCAAAAGGGCCGAAAGGCCCTTTACCTTTGTTGCTTTTTCCTGTATACTAACAGCATGGATACTGATGCTTTAATTGTTCACTCGCGAGCACGTTTTGATCACGTGACTGCTCGTCGCATACTCAAAGAAAAATACCAAGCTCGTTTGTTGTTTGCCCATAATGGCGGCATGTTTCGAGTCACACCCGAGCTATTGGCGTTTATAGCTTACTGGCCCATTGACGAGTTGTATCTAGAAGACTTGTATGGCAATCCGGTTGAAGTAGATCGATCAGTGTTCCAGATACAAGCACAACAACACTTTCATCAGCAGATGAATGCCTGGCATGCAGAATTTGCAGAACTAAACAAAAAACGATGACTACCGGTGCATTGATATTTGCATTCAACAATGAACAAACTGACTACCTTGCTATGGCTGCGTGGAGTGCTAAAAACATTCGTAGGCACCTCGGCATACCAGTTGCAGTTGTCACAGACTGCGTGGAACACGAACGAAATACAGCGTTTGATCGAGTCATTAACGTGGCCCCGCAAACAGGAGGCACACGTTGGTTTGAGGATTATGCGGCGACTGTGTCTTGGCACAACGCAGGTAGAGTTGACGCATACAATCTTACCCCTTGGGATCAAACGCTGGTACTAGATGCAGACCATGTTGTGGCCTGTAATAACTACAAAGCCCTACTGAACTACGATTCAGATTTTATGTGTCATAAAGATGCCTACAACTTGGCAACAGCACAGCCCTTGACAGGACTAAATGTGTTTGGTAACACTCACTTTCCCATGCACTGGGCCACTGTAATGATGTTTCGTCGAAGCAATACTGCACAATACATATTTGACTGTATGCAAATGATCCGGGGCAACTGGGAACACTATCGTGCCCTGTATGGTATTGATCGCAAGACCTATCGCAACGACTTTGCACTCAGCATTGCTATCGGCATCGTAAGTGGGCACACAGGACACGTGGACACTATTCCGTGGCCATTGTTTACTGCCATGCCAGAGCACAAAATAACCACAACAGGGCAGGATATTTACAGTATTGAATACACCAGTTCTGATCTCAAACACAAAACTGTCAGCTGGTACGGTATGGACTTTCATGCCATGGGCAAAAAGCACCTGGAGAACATAATTGCGACCCATTGAAGAACAAGGTTACGTTGTGGTAGCAGTTGACTCTGCGGGGGTCAATTATGTGCGCTGTGCTCGTATGCTGACGGAAAGTTTAAAGACACATCATCCCACAGCCAGAGTGTGCTTGATCACAGACAAACCTGTTACAGATACCTTGTTTGACTATGTGCATTTGTTGTCCACAGTTGATGCCAATGCCTATGCCAATGACGCAGCAGTGTTCAAGCTAACACCGTTTCGTGAAACAATCAAACTAGAAGCAGACATGTTGATTGCTAGCCCCATTGCACACTGGTGGGACCTGTTTAGACATCGTGACGTTGTGGTCAGCACAGGATGCAGGAACTGGCGCGGCGATGTCAGCGCTGTTCGGCACTATCGCCAAGTGTTTGATCAAAACCACTTGCCTGATGTGTACAATGCAATCACTTACTGGCGACTGAGCAATACTGCCAAAGAGTTCTTTGATCTTGTGCGTGACATATTTGCCAACTGGGATCAGTTTCGCAAGCTGATAAAGTTTGCACCTGTGGTAGCAGACACTGATCTAGTGTACGCAATGGCAGCACAGATCATGGGCTCGGAGCGTGTTACAATGCCGTTTACCTCATACCCACAAATTGTGCATATGAAACAGCATCATGCAGGCACAACTGATCGTTGGACACATGAACTGATCTGGGAATTTGATCCATTACGTATCAACACACAGGCACAATGGGGAGCATTTCATTATCATATCAAAGAATGGCAACCATGACGCCTGATGAATTCTGGCACATACTGCATGCAGTACCCGATGTCAGTGCCCTGACCTACAGATTATACCATGATGAGGCGGGCCAGCTGCTATTTTATAGCATGGAGAGACTGCCCGGTAACTACATTGAGATTGATGCAGCGACATTTGGTCGTAGTCCCAGTCGTGTTCGTGTGGTCAACGGACAACTGATCGAAACAAAATGGCGCACTGTGAACAAACTAACACCTGATGCTGTTGGCACACGCTGTCATCCCAAAGACATAGCAGTGATAGTCAGCACACAATCTTACATCGCTTGGAGCAAAAAAATATATGAAGCAAATTGACATTGCAGACCTAGACTGCATTTTTTTAACATATGACGAACCTAACAAAGAACAACATTGGGCCAAGATTAAGAACATGGTTCCTTGGGCCCTACGGGTGGACGGTGTTAAAGGCAGCGATGCAGCTCACAAGGCCGCTGCAGAACTTTCAAGTACCGAGCGATTTATACTCATCGACGGGGATAATCTTCCGGATGCGTCTTTCTTTAATCAAACGATTAGTTATCCTGATAGTGCTTATGAAACCGCTGTGTTCCGCTGGAGAGCACGTAATGTTATCAACGGACTGATGTATGGCAATGGTGGACTATCTAGCTGGACTCGCGACTTTGTTGCACAAATGCGTACTCACGAAGCCACAAACGGTTCAGTTGAGACACAGGTTGAATTTTGTTTCAACCCGCAGTATTGGCCCATGCACGATTGCTACAGCACAACATATCCTAATGGCAGTGCTGGCCAGGCCTGGCGAGCTGGTTTTCGAGAAGGCGTCAAAATGTGTCTTGATCGGGGACGCAAGCCCACAATAGAAGAATTCACGGATCAACTACACAAACGCAACCTAGACAATCTTACCATATGGCACAATGTGGGTGCAGATGCTGACAATGGTATGTGGGCCATTGCAGGCTCACGTATGGGCACATACATGATCATGCTCACAAACTGGGATCATACACAGGTGCAAGACTTTGCACAACTGGATCAGTTGTGGCTCACAGTGCAAGACAGTGAACCACGCATAGTGGCCAATCGTGTGGGAGTGGACCTAGGCACACAATTGGGCTTGCCTATGAGCCTATTGGAAGCAGAACAAAGTGCATTCTTCAAGCAGCACTATCGCAGCGACTGGCACAATCGTGGTGTGATGACTCGTGAAATTGATGTGATCCGCGAACGAGAAGGTTGGTAATGTCATATTTTACCTTATCTCCAGGGTATAAACACACGTTGAATTCTCGTCCTCGTGGTCGACATTTGACTACTCCAGTTACTAATAGTTGTAATGTACCGTATAAAACTGTAGTAATCGACTTTAATTCAAATTGTTTGATTTGTGGTTGCGATGGTTGGTTGCCAATCCCAGTGGGACAAGTTCAAGACTTTACTAGTCTCAATGATGTGTGGAACAGTCCTATTGCAAAAATTCTGCAAAACGATATTGCAGCCAAAAAGTTTACTTGGTGTGCAGTAGAGCACTGCGGGATTAAGCATAAAACTATATCTCAGTCTAGGTACGAGTTGTTGATCAACATTGACGAAAGTTGTAATCTGCATTGCCCTAGTTGCCGAAGAGAATCAGTCATGCACACTGAAGGAGCAGCATTTGATAAAAAAATCCAAGATGTTGAACGTGTGTTATCTTGGCTGAATACATTCGAACATCCTATACATATTGTTTTATCAGGCAACGGTGATCCTTTGGCCAGCGCAATTATTCGGCCCTTGATAAAAAACTACAAGTCAAAAAACAATCAAACTTTTAAATTGTTTACGAACGGTCTGTTGATAAAAAAACAACTACAAGATGCTGAAATACTTGAAAATATAACAGAGTTTTCAATCAGTGTCGACGCTGGCTCGCAATCAATTTACGAAAAAGTAAGACGTGGAGGCAAATGGTCTGTTCTAATAGAAAATTTTGATTATCTAGCATCAATCAACAAGAACAAGATAACTAGATTGAACTTTGCAGTGCAACAGAATAATTTTCAAGATCTCAACAACTTTGTTGAGCTGTGCCAGCAGTATGATTTTAAAGCATCCATTCACGGACTCGACGACTGGGGAACATGGAATACGGATGATGTATTAGAACCAGATGCTTGGACAATCAAAAATGGAACATTTAAACAGCATGATGTGCTAGATCATGCACATCCGCAGTATCAAGACTGTAAAGCAATAGTCCAACAGTTGATCCTAAAGAGGTCTAGCGGGATAAATTTTTCTTTTGATTTAATAGGCAAGATCAAATGACTTCACAAAAAGGTGACCAAAGCCATTTCTTAAACGCCGCGGAACAAATGAAGGACAAGTTAGGTCCTGCTCTGTGTTTAGCCAAATGGAAACAGGTTAGTCTACATTTACCCACAGGGCTCAACAATAGTTGTTATCATCCCCCATTGCACCGTATCAACATAGAAGACATTGGTCGCAATCCGTCAGCCCTGCACAACACTGAACACAAAAAAGAACAACGCAAATTGATGCTGGCAGGAACAAAGCCTGCTGAGTGCCAGTACTGTTGGAACATGGAAGATCAAAACAAATTAAGTGATCGCCATTATAGATCAGGCGAGCCCTGGGCCGCAGTAGATTTTGAAAAAATAAAAAATAGTCAAGGATCCGAAGATGACATCATTCCCAGTTATGTGGAAGTTAATTTCAACAACGCTTGTAATCTCAAGTGTAGTTACTGCTCTCCGCAGTTTAGTTCAAGTTGGCAACAAGAAATGGAGCGTTATGGGGCATATCCTACTGTGGTGCCTCATAACGCTCCTGAGCATTTTAGCGGCAGCCGCCAACCTATACCTGCCCGGGAGTCTAATCCCTACGTAGATGCATTCTGGACCTGGTGGCCCACACTGTATCCTGAGCTAGAACACTTTAGAATGACAGGCGGAGAACCACTGTTAGACAAAAACACCTATAGAGTATTTGACTATGTACTGGCCAACCCTAGTTCAAAACTGCATTTAAATGTTACTTCTAACTTTAGTGTGGAACCCAAGCTGAGTGAAAAGTATTTTGACTATGTGAAACAACTGTGTAACGGCCGAATAGAACACTTTATGCAGTATGTTAGTCTGGATTCGGGCGTGCCTGCACAAGCTGAATACATACGAAATGGAATGGAATTCAGCAGAGTCAAAACAAACGTACAAAATTATCTAACCAATATTCCCAGCTACAACAGTTTGACATTCATTATCACAATGAACAATCTGTCAGTTACAGGTTTGAAACCTTTGTTGGAATGGATATTGCAGCTGAGACAACAACATTCGTCTACATATCAACGGGTATGGTTTGATACTCCTGTGCTGCGTGATCCTGCTTGGCAAAGTTTGCAAATTTTACCTGAGAGCTATGCAGACAAACTTGAACAAGTGCAAGACTGGATGTTGACCCATTTAGAAACGTCTAGTACATCATTTCAAGGATTCAAAGACTACGAAGTACAACGCTTGGACCGCGACATTGCCTGGATGCGATCTGCACAACAGCAAGATCATTCTCGAGCACGAGCAGACTTTTATCGTTTCTTTTCAGAACACGATCGCCGCCGCAGTACAGACTTTTCAAAGACCTTTCCTGAAATGAAGTCATGGTGGGCAGAATGTGAGTATCATGCTAGGGCCGCATAACATAGTGGTGGATGAATGGGCTGAAGTATGGGATTTATTAAAACCCTATGCGGTAGAAAGCTTCTGGGACTGGAAGTCAGTTGTGTTCGATCCCAACAAGTTTTACATTGTGGGGCGTGTGGTATTTAAAGAAAACTGGCAATCAATCACTGCCCTGGCTCGCCAATACCCTGGCCGCATTGTGTTTTGCAATCCTGCAGAAGGATCTGAAACAATCAAGCTACAATTAACAAGACTACGCATTACCGATCTAGTGCAGAATCGCAGCATACGCTTGATTGCCAGCGGCAACCTAGAAGCAGGGTTTCATGAACTCAGCACGGATTGCTATTTCTCAAACATAGTGGAGTACACTGAAAATCTACTAGCAGCTGAGTACAATGTGTTTGCTGAACCAGTCAAACGCTATGAGTTTTTGTTTCTGAATGGTCGACTACGACCACATCGCAAGTACTTGATAGATGCACTACGCAGCCAAGACCTCTTAAGAGATGCATTATGGACCAATCTAGGCAGTCAGGTTGAAATGAGCTTTACATCTGCACTTGATACAGCTAAACAGGAGTACATAAGACTACTGCCGCCAGAATACGAAATACCTCGTGCCAGGCCCAATCTCAAGCCCAGTTTAAATTCAGGATTTGTCAAGCATGAATTGTTTGGCAATACCTGGGGCGACGCTATTGTCAATCCGCAAGCATACATGGACACATGTTTTAGTCTGGTGTCAGAAACCATTTTTGATTATCCCTACACATTTAGAACAGAAAAGATCTGGAAACCCATGATCATGTGCCATCCATTTGTGGTGGCTGCCAATGCAGGCTACTATCGAGACCTAAAGAATGCAGGATTTCGAACATTTGGCAACCTAATAGACGAATCGTTTGACATGATAGACAACGCACAGGATCGGGCTGACGCTGTGGTTGCAGCAGTCAAAGATATATGCTATAATGGTGCTAGCAGTTTCTTGACTGCTGCTCGAGAGGTGTGTAAATACAATTATCAACACCTGCGCGAGCACAATGCTCGTGAACGAAACCGTCTTCCGCAGAATTTAATAGTATATCTAAATGAATGATCTAGAATTTAAACGCACAGCGTTAGACCCGCTGAGTGCTAGTTTTTGTGCAGCAAAATGGTACAATGCTACCATTTGGTTAGGAAGTGGACAGACCACAAGTTGTCATCACCCGCCAGCCCATTTGGTCGACAAAGATAAAGTCAGTATCAACCCTGGGCTGCTGCACAATACTGATCAGAAGAAAGCAGATCGTGCGCAGATGATTGCAGGCGAACGTCCTGCAGGTTGCGAATACTGCTGGAAGATTGAAGACATGGGCCGAGACGCAGTGAGCGACCGCGTGTACAAGAGCAAGATTTATCCCATTACCACACTGAAAGAAGCATATGAAACTCCACCAGATCAAGACGTCAATTTGCGCACACTTGAAATTGCATTCGATCGCACTTGCCAATTTGCTTGTAGCTATTGTAACCCTGCTTTCAGTAGCACATGGGTCAATGACATTAAAAAGCACGGCGGATATGCCAATTTGGTGTCTGATGGGCGCAACCACTTTACTCATACTCACGATAGTGCTCAACTATACCGCTTTGGCGAAACTAATCCCTATGTTGAAGCGTTCTTCAAGTGGTGGGAAACAGATCTACACAAGACTCTTCAAGAACTAAGGATCACCGGCGGAGAGCCCTTGATGTCGGGAGAGACCTGGAAGCTGATTGATTGGTTCAAAACAAACAAAAACAAAAGTTCTACCCGGCTGGCAATCAATTCAAATCTGGGTGCTGCTGTAGATATAGATCGATTGATTCAAAGCACTCAGGGTGTTGCTGTGGAGATTTACACCAGCCAAGAAGCCACTGGCGCGGCTGCGGAATACATTCGTGATGGCCTGGACTATGTAGCTTGGCAAGCAAATGTAGTGCGACTGTTGGATGCTGGCATCACAGTGCATTGCATGTGTACAATAAATTCCTTGTGCTTGCCTACCTTGCGTGATCATCTGCTGTATCTGCATCAATTAAAAATAAAATACGGAAAACAAAAAGTCAATTGGACTTTGAATATTCTGCGATTCCCCAGCTTTCAATCTCCACTGGTGTTGCCAGACTACCTGCGCATGCGATATAGTGCGGTACTGTCAGAATTGTTGTTTCAAAATCGAAACAATCCTTTTTGGCATGAGCACGAGCGCAATCATCTACAGCGCCTGCAAGACTACCTGGATGTGGTCAAGACACCGCACAGTGACGCATTTGAACAGCCCAAGCTGCTGAATGACTTTAAACAGTTCTATCAGCAGTACGATCAACGTCGTGGAAAAGATTTTGCCACAACATTTCCTGAACTAATGGAATGGTACAATGACCTATAATTACAACAGCACAGATCTAGTACGACCCACGGAATTGTCTAAGCGTGAACAATTTCTTTTAAAGGATTCCAAGACATTTTGTATCTATCCCTGGATTCATCTGCATGCCTATCCCACAGGTGAAGCATATCCTTGTTGTCATGCTGAAATGGGTGTGGGACA
>Ga0164293_10001628_pt1 | contig 18799 bp, 7 predicted proteins | sample GEODES118metaG_FD_111487 | JGI IMG/M metagenome (GOLD analysis project Ga0164293, IMG submission 111487) | Eutrophic lake water microbial communities from Lake Mendota, Wisconsin, USA - GEODES118 metaG | ecosystem: Environmental > Aquatic > Freshwater > Lake | place: USA: Lake Mendota, Wisconsin...
GATCGTTGCCTCAGGGAGACCGCGTCTTCTACACCGCGGACGACACCGTGCTGACGCCGTAGACTGCTTCTTTCCCGACGGCGCGCGCCTGCTTCCGTGAAAACACCATGAGCCCCCCCGTTGCGGGAGGGCCTCAAAGTTTTGCACGTAACCCCGTAAGCGCGGAGCTAACGGAGGAGCCAGAAGACCGACCGACGGAGCCGAAGCAGCGGTCAGTCCCTCGGTTCACACGCCCGTTCATGGCTTACCTAAGATCGCTGCCATCAATATCCTAGGTCATAACGGCGAGAACAACCATCGCGGAACGGCAAACGGCAAAGCCTGACCCCTTCCCCGGTGGCCTGCCAATCGATGTGGACCTCGACGCTCATGTGCGCGCGCGCCGAATTCGTTTCGGCAGGCGTTCCTCATCCAGATTCAGGCCGAGCGCATCCTCACCCGGCTCCGCGAGATCCCCGAGCCGCTCCTGCAGTTGCAGGATGAAGGCCGCCGTCGCCAAGGTCCCAATCGCCACCTTCGGATCCCCGCGCTCCAGCCGCCAGAGCGTGTCGCGACTCACGAATAACCGGGCAGCCATATCATCCGTCGAAATTCCCCGCTTCCGCCGCGCCACCGCGAGGTCACGGCCCAACTTCCGCAGGGCGCGGGTGGCAGGCAAAGGCAGGGCGGATGCAGCGGACATGGAAATAGCGTCCGCTATAGCCGACCTTAAGTCAAATAAAGTCTGATATAGCAGACGTAAATCCCGCGCCCACCGCGGCCAACCCCTGGGCCCTGCTCGGACGATGCGGGCGTAACCCCACCGCGCTACGGCAGCTCGTAGATTTCGATCCGCACTTCGCCCGTGGCGCCGGTCGCCGGGCTGACGTGCACGGTGTACCCGCCGGGGGCGAGAGTCAGTTCCACCGCCGCGTCCCGGCTGCCGGCCGGGAGGGCGAAGGCGCCGACCGCGTTGAACGACGACGCCAAGTTCCCCAGGCAAAGGGGTCAGGCTTTGCCCTTTGCCGCCACCGCACCACCCGCGCTCCGCCCATCGCTTCACATGCCCGTTCATGGCTTACCTAAGATCGCTGCCATCAATGTCCTAAGTCGATAACGGCGAGAACAACCATCGCGGAACGGCAAACGGCAAAGCCTGACCCCTTCTTGGCCTGCCCACTGCACCGGCCGTCCCTGCAGGGTATCGCTACGCACCGAGAGCGTGGTACTACCACGCTTCACCTGTGGGATCTGTAGGTCTTGCAGCGGATTATTGATGTAGCATTTCCAGCCATACAGAAGCGACGACTCATAACGCTCGCGGCCCACCGAGTCGCGGATTGTCACATTCGGCATCTGCCAATACCCGCTGCGCACGTGTTTGCTCAGCTTTTGCGTGCCACGGAAGATCGTACCCTTTTCGTCCACGCGGGCGAAGCCCATGTCAAAGTAGGTGGCCACGGGGTACTCGGGAGATACCGGACTGAGGATACGGCCCCCGATGAACTCGGCTCGATTTCCCGCAAATGCCAGTGGCGTGATCTCAATCTCGACCTCCAACGTCTTGTCTTCCTCCGGCGCTCCGGTCACGCGGGTCGAGATCCGGTTGATCTTCCCCGGGTACTCGTAGCTGGGGAACAGGTTCAGGACCGTAAACGTGAGATCCGGCCGGATAATCGCCACGTACGAATTCGAGTGCATCACGTTGTCGCGGATGAACTCGTACTTCGCCATCGAGCGTGCCTTCAGGCGGTCGGGATTATTGACGTAGGCCGCGATGCTCTCGGCAAAGTCTTCGTTCGGGTTCTTATCGTGCGCATACGCCGAAACGAACTCCGTCGTCTTCGTCGTCTGCCAGCCAGTGATATCGTCGTAGTTCGGATCGGTCGGGTTGAGCGCATACACCCACCCACCCAACTCCGCCCAGGTCTTCTTCAGGGCCTTCTCGACGATGAACTGATAAATGTAGTGGGCCTTTTCGTGCAGGATGAGGCGGGTCATGTACGCCTCATCAAAATTGCTGAACGCGGCCTCCATGTACTCCATGTAACCATTGCCCCACGCGATCGCGGGCGCTTCGGGGTAGACCGGATTCACGGTGCCATCCAACCGCCGGACCAGCCACTTGAAGCCCGCGATCTTGTGAAAGCCCTCGGGCAATTCCTCGAAGGCATTGATCACGCGGATCAATTCATCGGGGTGCTTGAACCACTGCTGAAACCGCGTCGCCGGCTCGCTCGTGAACTGGCTGTACTGCAAGGGTGCCCCGTCGCGGTCAATAAGCAGCCCATACCGATCCCAGAGAATCTTCGCCACCGCCTCTTGATCAGTCCCGCCATTGGTCACGTACCGCACCAGCGCGTGGTGGAGTCGTTTCGAGAAATACAGCCCTCGCACGCCTGCGATTTCCGCGACCACCGGGGCCGCATAGGTGAACGCTGCCGTTGAAACCCGGACCTCGCCCTGCGCCCGCTTGGCGAGATCGATGTCCTCATTGATGAAATCCGTCGTCAGGATCCAGCGCCGCGTCGGCAGCGAAGGGTCGAACTTATAATCCGTCCCCATCGTCTGGGGGATGCGGCTCAGCACCGCGAACAGCCGGTACGCGTATTCCTGGGTCCACGCGGCCTCGTCGTTCACCAGCACGATCCCGTAGCGATTGAGCAATTCCTGGGCGTAGCTGACCTCGGCCATCGTGTAGGCCTTACCGAGGACCGTCACCACGGTTGGCTTCACGAGATTCTCCGCGACCTCCACCTTCGGCAGGCCCGCGTATGCCTGGTCCTGCTTCCAGGTGTAGCTGTAGGCATTATTCGCGGCGGTGTAGGTTTCGATCGCGAGATCCGGCACGCTCACCGCCGCTCCCGCCGCCACCTCTACGCTGACGGTCTTGGTCAAATTGTATCCCGGGATTTCCGTCGTCAGCGCGTAGGTGCCGGCCTCAACGCTCGCGAAACGGAACGCTCCATCGGCCGCGAACGGCGCCGTGTAGACGAACCCGCGGTTAGAGAGCGTCACCTTACCCTGCTCGATCCCCTTGACCGCGGGCGCCTTCCCGCTGACCGACCCCAAAGCCGCGGCCTCCGCCGCCCGCACCGCCCACGGATGCGGCTGAGCCTGAGTCGCCGCGCCGACCGGCGCCGGCGCGACCAACCCCGCAGCCGCGATCGCCCCGACCACACCCAGCCCGGTGAACCGGCCCGCCCAGCGGGCCAGCCAGCACTCACACCACACCTGCAGGAAGCGAAAGGTCACGGATGAAAAGGGAAAGGGCCGAGGTCACGCCGCACCGAAACACCCACCGCTCGCAGCTCCGGTTTATGAGAGGACCGGATACGAAGACGATTTGGTGTCTAAATGCCTTGTAACTAGCCAAATACCCCAATCAAGAACGCCCCGGGATGACAAGCGAATCACACGTGACCCCAGCTCCGCCGAGATCAAGCCCCGGCAGGGACGCCGACGCCAGGCCGGGGCGCCATGAGACCGGGGTTGCCGCGAAGCGGTCGCCGGGCGGCGCCTAGCGATGCCCGCCTTAGGGCGTCGCCACAGTGATCGCTATGTCCTATGTCCTGACATGACCCCGTAGTAACCCCGTGGGATTGGCCCACAGCAGAATGCCGCGAGAGGCACAAAAAAGAGGCCCTCCCGTTTCCGGGAGGGCCTCTGAAGAGCTAGACTTCGACTGGATTACGGACGGCCGCCGAAGTTGGTGCTATCCGAGTTCGTCAGGTCGCCCACGGTGGTGATGTTATCCATCGTGGCGAGCAAGGTCACGTTCGCACCCGTATTCGAGTTCGTCGTGTGGATCACGTGGACCTTACCTGTGGTCGTGTTGTGGTACACGATCACCATGGCGAGACCATCTGTCGTCACGGTCGCAGCCACGGCGGCGGCTGCATCCGCGTCATCCGTGTAGGAAGCGGTCAAGACAACGATTTCCTCGGATCCATCCGCGTTGACCGATCCGGCAGCGCCCTCGAAGTGAGTTGAGCCAGCGAGGCCGAGGTCAGAAATGTCGACCTGCAGCACATCGCCACCGGCACCGACCGCGAAGTCGGTGATGGTATCCGCACTGGCCGTCGTGGTCAGCACGAACGTGTCAGCATCGGCTCCACCGGTGAGGCGATCCGAACCAGCGCCGCCCGTGATGCTATCCGCACCGGCGCCACCGCCGATCGTATCTGCACCAGCTCCACCCGTGAGGGTATCGGCACCGCTGTTACCATTCAGGGTAACATCAGCCGTCGATGCCGCTGCGTTAACGGTGGTGTTCACACCCGCCGCGCTGGTCGTCGTTGCACCCGTGGATGACGCATTTAGCGTGACCGTACCGGTGTCCGAAACCGCGATGGCCGCCGTGCCTGCACTGTGCGAGATGGTGTCGTTACCAACACCAGCGTCCGTGACGGTATCGACACCACCGTTCGTGTTGATCGTGTCGTTGCCCGACCCACCCGTGATGGAGTCGTTGCCCAACCCACCCGTGATGACATCGTTGCCCGCGTCGCCATTGAGGGTATCATCACCCGCTCCACCATTGACCGTATCGCTCCGACCCGAGCCGATGATGCTATCACCGTCTCCGCCAGCGTTCACAGTGAAGCCCGTAGTCCCGGCGGCGAGATGTAGATCTACACCGATAGCTTGCTCGGCAAGCGTCAGCGTCGTAGCCCCATTATTGATGGTGCTTTGCGCAGCGGTGAAGGTTACGCCGGCCGGCACCGTCACGTTCGCGACTGCTCCCGCGGAGACGACGAGAATATCGCCTCCATCCCCCAGATCGGTGATCGTATCGGTTCCGGCATCGACATTGAACGTATCAGCACCGCTGTCGCCCGTAAGGCTGTCGTTGCCGAGGCCACCCGTCAGGATGTCATCACCAGCATCACCCGTGATCGTGTCGGCACCAGCGCCGCCGGTGAGAGCACTATTATTTGTGGCATGGCCCGCGATGACGAAGTTCAAATCAGCGGCCGCAACGGTCGCTGCGGAGATGACATAGTCGGTACCTTGGGTCAGGACCCCGTCGCCGTCGACATCGACGTACAACTTGCCGTCCGCCGAAGAGTAGAACGAGTCACCGCTCACACCAGTATTCGTCAGCGAAACAAGGCCGTTGCTGAACGAGGTTACGGAAGCGAAACCGCTCACGTTGACGCTCGCGCTCGCGGGCAAGGTGATCTGGAGCTTATCTGCACCAGTCGCAAAGTCCGTGATCGTATCAGCGAGGGCACCAGTGGACTCCGAAGCGAGGGCGAAGATGAAGACGTCGTTGCCGGCATTACCGGTCAGCGAATCGGCACCCGCACCACCCCTGATGAGATCGATACCAGAACCACCCGTAAGCGTATCGGTACCCGTATTACCCGTGAGCGATACCGCAGCAGTCGAGGTGGTCGCGTCCACGGTCGTGTTTACGCCGACGGCACTGACGGCCGAGGCGCCCGAGCTGGTCGCGGTCAGCGTGACGACCGATGCGCCGCTGACATTCACCGTAACAGTGCTGCTAGCCGCGCTGTGCTGGATTACGTCCTGACCGAAGCCCACCGCGTTGATCGTATTGGAGCCCTCCATGGCGTTGACGATATCCGCGCCCGTGCCGAGCGTGAATGTATCGTTGCCCGTAGCTCCAAGGAACGTAACCCCCGCGGTGGACGTCGTCGCGTCGACGACCGTGTTAACACCCGCCGCCGCCGTTACCGAGGCGCCCGCCTGTGAAGCCGTCACCGCCACTGAGGCCGTGCCGGACACATTGATCGTGACTGTGGCATTCGCGGTGTTGTGCGTGATCGCATCCGTACCGGTACCGACCGAGTTAATGACGTTGGTTCCGGCGCCCGCGTTGAGGACATCGTTGCCGGTGTTACCCACCAGCGTGTCGTTCTGCGCGGAGCCGGTGATGGTGCTTCCCGTACCAGCAGTCACGGTGAAGCCGGCCGATCCCTGCGCCAGGCTCAGGTTAGCAGCGGCTCCGTTACCCAAGGTCAGCGAGGCCGTACCGTCGTTCGTGGTCGCCGCCGTTGCCGTGAAGGTGGTGGGCACCGTCGCGTTTGCGGTTGCACCCGCAGCCACGACAAGCACGTCCGCGCCATCACCTAGGTCGGTGATTGTGTCGGTACCTGCATCGACATTGAAGGTGTCGGCACCGAGTCCGCCAGTGAGGCCGTCATTGGCTCCTCCACCAGTGAGGGTATCAGCCAGGCTGCCACCGACGAGGGTGTCGTTGGCGGCACCACCCGTGACGCTGAGCTTGAAGGCGGCCGTAACGCCGGAACCGTCGAAGTCTAGGGTTTCGCTCTGGTCGCCACCGTCGGTCGTGTTGACGTCCAGCAGGAGGGCCGAGGCGTTCACCGTCAGCGTGTCCGTGGTTACGGCCGCATCGGGATCATTGTCGTTATCGATATCGACGACATAGACGTAGCCCGTGACAGTCGTCGTGGAGGTCGTTCCGCGCGAATTCAGCGTGTAGGTTTCCACGCCCGAGATCAGGTTGCCCGTGGTCAGCGTGGTGCTGCCGGAGAGCGTGAGGGTGTCCGTGCCCGCGCCGCCCACGATGGAATCGGCGTCGGTTACATTACCGGCCCCGACGATCGTGTCGTTTCCATCGCCACCGATCGCGGTATCCTGTCCGGCGCCAAGCGTGATCGTGTCAGCGCCCGCACCGCCCGTTAGGGAGTCTGCACCGGCACCGCCGACGATCGCGATCCCAAGCGTCGCGTAAGCAGATGCGTTGATCGTGTCGCCATTCGTGTTCGCCGCGTTTACCGTCGTAATGCCCGCAGCCTCAGCGTTCGTGCCAAGCGTCACAGTGTTAGTGTTGGCTTGGGTACCAGAGAGCGTCAGGGTCGCCGCGCCGCTCTTGTTCACGAAAGCAGCGTCGCCAAGGTTCTGAGCCCGGTCCGTGATAACGATCGTATTGGAACCCGACGCATCGGAGATGCGGCCGGCCGTCAGATTGGCGCTGAGGAACTGGAACGTATCATCGCCCAGGCCACCGTCGATGGTGTCCGCACCGCCGGCACCATTGATCGTATCGTTACCCGCACCACCGCTCAGGCGCTCGTGAGCTGCGCTGCCGGTGAGGACGTCGGCTGCGGTACCACCAATCAGGTGGGTACCGACATTCGAGGACGTCAGGTTGACGCGCTTGGTAAGCGCGCTGGCGTCGATCGTCGAGCCATTGTAAGCCGTGGCACTCGTGATCGTGTAGGCCGTCGTCGAGGCGTCGATCGAGGAGGTGATCACGGAAGTCCCAGGACCTGCCAGCGTCACTGCTGGTGTCCCGTCGACGTTCACGTCAAAATTCACATTCAGGGTCTCAAGCAGATTGATACCGCCGTTGGTGGAGTTTCCGATCGTGACCGCGATGCCGTCCGCGTTATCGAGGCGCAGGTTGGCCGTCTCAGCTCCAGACAACGCGAGGTCGGTGTAATTCACCGTCAGGGCCTGCGTCGTGAGGACCGCATCGATTTGCGTCACGCCAGACACGTTGGTGAACGTCACCGCGTCCGAAGACTGCAGCGAGGCAACCTTCGTCACTCCGGTCGCACTGCCGAGGTCAACCGTCGCGGTATTTCCGCCAGGTGCCGCCGAATTCGTGATCTCAACCGTCTCGACGCTCGTGAGCGTCGGACGGACGTTGATGCCGCCTGTCTGATTCAGGATCGCCGTCACCATGTCGGTACCAGCAGCGCCGCCGCTGAGGACGTCGGACGTGTTGAGGCTGTTGACGGTCGTGCGGCCGTTGAACGTGTCGTTACCGACGCCGAGCGTGAAGTTCGCGCCCGTGTCAGCACCGGCGGTCAGTTCGCGATTCAGGTCGCCGGTCACCGACGTGTCGTTGACCGTGATCGTGCCCGCGCGGACGACATCGGCGCCGCCGACGGCGAAGTTCACCGAGAAGGTCTCGGCGCCGGCCTCGGTCAGCGTATCAGCGGTGACGCCGATCGTGATCGTGGCCTGACCGCTGGCGTTAAAGACTGCCTGGCCGCTGAGGCCAGCGTCAAAGTCAGCCGAGGACGCGTTCGACGGAACGATGGTGTAGTTGATGATCTCGCCGAGGGTGCGGGCGGTGTTGGTGATCGTATAGGTCACCGACGCGCCTTCGTTCACGCTCGTCACGGAGGACGCAGCGATGGTGTAGCTCGCCGACGTCGTCAGGTTGAAGGCGGCAGCCGACGTGGAATTCACGCCGTCGGTAGCCGTGACGATGACGGACGAAGCGCCCGCTTCGACCGTGGCGAGGGTCGGGGTGCCGGAGATCACGCCGGTGGAGGCGTTGATCGACAGGCCCGTGGGCAGGCCCGTCGCAGAGTACGTAAGGGTAGCGTTGTCGACATCGCTGAACGCCGAGGCGGCGTTGAACGAGAAGGCCGAATCCTGACGGGCGGTCTGAGCCGCGATCGTCGAAGCGACCGGAGCGTCGTTGACCGCAGCGATCGCGACGGAGACCGTGCGGCTAGCCGTGGCTCCGGAACCATCAGTCACCGTGAGGGTGAAGGAATCGCTGCCGTTGGCGTTGAGGCTCGGCGTGTAGGTCACGGTGCCGTCGCCAGCGATCGAGACGGAGCCCTTGGTCGCTCCCGTCGCCGTGTAAGTCAGCGTCTCGACATCCACATCCGCAGCTGCAGTCGCGAACGTGAGGACGGTGTCTTCCGTCGCCGACTGGTCGGCGATGGCCGCAAGCGTCGGGGTGTCGTTGACCGCGGCAACCGTGATCGCAACTGTCTGGGACGTGCTAGCCGGGGCAGCGTGGTTGTCGGTCGCAGTGACAACAACGCTCGCGTCGCCGTTGAAGTCGGGCGTCGGGGTGAAGGTCACCGTCGTGCCGGACAGCGTGGCGGTACCGCCGACGACTGCGCCAAGCGTGTACGAGACGCTGTCTTCGGCGTTACCGTCGGTCGCAGCGATCGAGAAGGTCTTCACCGTGTCTTCGGTGGCCGTCTGCGTGGCCGACGAGGTGAAGGCCGGAGCGACATTGTTCACGCTGGCGTCGCCAATCGTGATCGTCTGGGAACCGGTGAAGCCCACGATGGTGGCAATCACCGTCTCGCTGCCTTCCGTCGATTTGTCGCGGCTCGGGGCGAGGCTGAAGGTGGCAACACCCGAAGCATTGGTCGTCACTTGGGCAAGCGTGGCGCCAGCGTAGTCGGTGCCGGGCGTCGCGGTGCCTTCGAGACGGATGGCGTAGTCGGTGTTCGGAACGCCGTTGATCGTGAACGTAGCCGAGCTACCCTCGTCGACCGAGGCCGCCGAACGGCTGATCGTGGGCTGCGTGACATTGACCGTCTGGGTCGCATTGACCGTCGCGGTGCCGTCGGTAATCGAATAGCTGATGGTCGCTTCGCCGATGTAGTTCGACGGGGCGACATAGCTGAGAGCTCCGCCAACAATCGAGACCGTACCGAGGGTCGCGGTGGGAGTGCCGGTCAGGCTAACCGTGTTGCCGTCCACGTCCGTGTCGTTAGCAGCGACGTCGATGGAAATCACATTGCCCATCACGACGCTCGCGCTGTCGGCAACCGCAACCGGGGCGTCATTCGCCGCGGTGATCGCGACGTTGACGGTCTGGGTCGTGGAGAGCTTGCCGTCGGAAACCGTGACGACGAAGGAGTCAGCACCGTTCGCGTTGGCGTTCGGCGTGTAGACGAACGCACCGTTCGTGCCGCCCGTGATCGTGCCCTTGGAGGCCGCGCCGGCCGTGTAGGTCAGCGTCGTGCCCGCGTCGACGTCAGCACCGACAACCGTGAAGGCGATCGCCGTGTCTTCCGTCGTCGAGACGGAGCCCGAGGACGTGATCGTCGGGGTCTCGTTAACATTGGTCACTCCCAGGGTGAACGTCGAGCTCACCGCGGAGCTGCCCGCCACCGTGCTGTCGCTGGCCGAGACCGTGACGGCATACGAGGTCTGCGCCTCGAAGTTCAAGGCCGTGCCGGCCTTCAGGAAGAGGGCGTTGCCCACGAGCTCGAACTTGGAAGCGTCAGCGCCGCTCAGCGCGAGGCTGTTCGTGCCACGGGCGTCGTCGGCGACCGCGATGTCGGCAACCTTCACGCGGGAAGACGTCGAGGCATCTTCCGCAAGGGACGTGACCGTGTTGGTGAACGAAACCGCCGTCGGGGCCTTGTTATCTAGGCCCTGCGCCGGAATGGCCCGACCCGCCGAGTCCGTACCCGCGATGTAGTTGATCTGGCGGATGCCGGAATTGGTCAGGTTCTGCGGATTGACGAGATCACCACCGGCGACCTTGAGGACCGAGAAGTTGGAGTTGGTACCGAACGTCAGCGTCGGGACGCCAAGGCTCGTCGTGTTGATGTCACCGATCACTACGGTGTCCTGCACCTGGACATTGGCGGCGGAAATGCCGACCACGCCGGAGGAACCACCAAACACCGCATTACCCATGCGGATGCCGCCAAAGGCCGAACCATTCGCATTCGACGGGTCCGCCACCACCGTGAGGCGCTGCACATCCGCGAGGTTGTTGCCACCCAACTTGCCACCGGCAAAAATCGGGTTGTCGGCGCCGCGGTGAGCGGTGCCCGTACCAACCGTGAAGGCGCTGAAGTTCGTGGAGGCGTCCGAGCCCGTGATGGTGAAGGACGCGAGACCCGTGACGTACTTGACGCCCGGCTGGTTGTAGGTGGTCGCTTCTGCCGGACCCTTGAAGGTGTCGGAATCGAGCGAGATGTTCAGCGAGCCCGCGCCGCTGAACTCGACCTGGACGATGTCGCCCGAGAGATCGAGGAACGAGACGCGCGTGACCTGGCCCGCGTCGGCCGTGACCGCGACGGAGGAACCCGTCATCAGCACCTGATCGTAAACGTTGCCGTTCGAGTGAACGATGTTTGAGCCAACTTCGGTGCCGCCGCCGGTGATACCAGCGAGCAACTGGCGCTGCTCAAGCGTTTCAACCCGCAGGGAGGAACGCATCTTCTTCTTCGAACTACGATTCAGTTTTTTCATGTTTAGGAGATAGTTTGGGAGTGAGATTGAGTGACGTTAGACGCAGCGCAGCCGCCGTGGATGTGTTGGGAGACTACAATGCGTCGTGGTGAAATCCTACCAGAGTCTGGCGCCGAGCGCTATCATCCGTTCGGATGATTTTAGGATTAGGTCCGGACGGGAGAGCGACCCTTCTCAGCCCCTGTTGGACGTGGCGCGCGAGTGCGGCGATGCCGGCGTGGTTCATGCCGACCGGGACTGAGGCCTGAGGCCAAGGTGGGCGCTCGTTGAGGTCGGGACTATAAGGGGTGCCGCCGCTACGCCATTAGACGATAGATGAGTGGGGTCGGGTCAAGGTGCGGTCCTCTCAGGAGGAAGCGCCGTTCTCGGTCACAATCCGGGCATTCGGATTTCGACACAGTCCCACGAATTCCAGACGGGTCTTGGCGCCCGACTTCCTGAGGATACTGCTGATATGAGTCTTCACCGTGGGCAGGGAGATCTTCAGTTGATTGGCGATGTCCTGTGCCGAGGCGCCGCTCAAAATCATTTCTCCCAACTCCAGTTCACGTCGGGAGAAGCCTAAGGCGTCGGCAATCTGGGAAAAAGGCGCTGGGCCAGCGGTCTCCATCCGTCGCTGGGAAGACGTGAGCATGACGTAGGGCCGCACGCCGAGGGCTGTCTGGAACGCCACATAACGGATGGCTCCGTCGATCGCATCTCCACCGACCACCCGGTTAAGATTCATGATTGCGCCTTGCGACACTACCATTTTGCCCGAACTGGGGGGCATCTCGACCTGGTTGAAGGAGCGGAACGACTGCTCGCAGGCCCGCTGCCAGTCCTCGGGCAGTTCGACGGAGCGGGGCAGGCTCAGGTTCTGCAACGCATTCGCACCATGATTCCATAGGTGCATGTGCTCGCGGAAGCGGCGGTTCTCGAAAATGACGCGGAGCTTGGAGTCGAGGATGCAGAGGCCCTCAGGGTGCAAGTTCCCAACCATGCGGAAGAGGCTGGCGAGGAATTCCTGCTGTTGATCCTGTGCGAGGACCTGAAAACAGCGGTCGAGCAGCCGGCCGACACGCATCAGCAGGTTGACCTGTACGGTGTCGAACTCCGGATCGCTTTGGGCCCGGTAGCAGATCATGACCAGCTCGATCTCCTTGGCGCGGGCGATGCGGAGGATGCGGCAGCGGGAAGAGCGGGTCGGGGCGAGTTCCTGAGCGAGCTTGGCGAGGAGCGGAGCGCCGGTCTCGGCGTGAAGGAAGGCGGCCTCGGTACCGGTCTTGAAGGCCTTGATCAGGAGACGGCTATTCTGGGCCTCGACCCCATGGCCCACGAAGAGGGCGCGCCCACCGGCTTGGAGGCTCGGGGGAAAGATGCAGGCCCACCCGCTGAGCCCGAAGAGCCCCAGCGTCTTCTTCATGGCCTGCTCGAAGCCAGGGAGGTTTCGCTGCAGGGCGACCTCGAGCAATCGATCGTGCAGCGGCAGGAAATCGATCATGCCTGGGCCGGGATTCGGCTAGCCGTGCTGGCGAGGAGCGGCTCCGCCAATCTTGAAGAGCGAATAGAACCAACGCCCCACCCGCTCGGCGATCGTGGCCGAGCGGCCCTCGATGGTAACGCGCAGCCGCAGGCCCTCAACGGACTGATGATCCCCGCTGGGGAGCGGGGCGGACGCCAGAAAGAGCGGAAAATGGAACCCGGAGTTGGCCTGCAGGATCTGGGACGGAGCCGGGCCGCCGAAGTAGGAGAGCATTCCGAAGTGCACCTCCGGCAACGACGCCGGTTGGTTGGCGATGCTCTCAATCCGCGTCTCGATCGGCCGGGCGCTGGCGATCCAACGACCCTCGACCCGCCCACCCGCCTCAACGAGCTGCGCTTGGTCTTCCGTCAACGGGATGACCAGCCGCATCTCCCGGGTGTCGGCGATGCGCAACAGCGGCGTCTGCGGGCTGGCGAAGGATCCGATGCGCTTCTCGGGCTCCGGCGTGAGCACGTAGCCAGCCACCGTGGCCCGCAGGGTCAGGCGTTCAACCCGTTCGACCGCGCGGCGGTAGCTGGTCTCGGCAATCTCAAGATTTTGGGAGGCCTGGGCTCGACCCTCAGCGGCGATCCAGTCGGCCCGGCGCTCCAGCGCACCGATTTCGAGGCGGGCAGAGGAAAGATCGGCCTGGGCGATCTCGAGCTCTGCCGTGGCCTCCGCGCTGGACAGGGTGACCAGCACATCGCCGACCTGCACCCATTGGCCCGTCCGCACGTGGACCTTCGTGACGGTGCCGGCGACCTCGGGCGCAACCCACTCGCCGACGGCGGCCATGGCGATGGCCTGCTGGGTGACGGAATAGCGGGTCGGCACGTAGAAGCTTGCGGCCACGGCCAGCGCGAGACCGCCGATGAGCAGGGACAGCCGGCGGGAGGCGGAACCCGTCTTCTCAATATGTGCGCCTGGCTTCATGACGTCGTGGATGACCTTTAGGATGGGAAAAGCAATGAAGGACACCTCCACGAAGATCCCGAGGGAAAGTCCGAAGTCGTACAGCCCGTAGGGTTCAAGGATGGCGGCGAAGATCTGCGTGACGCCATAGATGATGAAGATCATGTAGGCATACGCGGCGATCGCGTAGACGATGAAGACCGTCTCCTGCGAGTCGTGGGTGAAGCTCTCCTCCTGCTGACGATTCCGATACCCGAGGAAGATGCGCTGCAGCTGGAAGGAGACGTAGGCGATGGCCTTGTTGCGGAGATTGGGGATCTCAAGCAAGTCGCACGCGAGGTAGTAGCCATCAAACCGCATGAGCGGGTTCGCGTTGAACACGATCGTGTTCACGCTCGCGACAAGCATGAGGTTGAACGCGATGCCGCGGGCGAGGCCATCGGGCAGGAAAATGAAGAAATGAGCGGCGATGGCCGCAACAATCAGCTCGGTAAAGACACCGGAGAGCGTGACGTACACCTTGTGCCGCAGCTTGCGCATCATCCACGCATCGGACGCGTCGACGTAGCCGCAGGGCGTGAAGAACATGAAACATACGCCCATCTCATGCACCTCGCCTCCGAATCGGCGACACGTGGTGGCGTGCCCGAATTCGTGCAGCGTCTTGGCAATGATGATGGCGATGTAGAGCAGCCCAAGGTTGGTCGCCGAGAAAAAGTCGGGGACGCCAGCGGAGAACTCATCGAGATTGGCCACGACCAACCCGATGCTCCAGAGCATGAAGGCGATCGCCCCGCCGACGAACCACGGGGTCCAGATGAAGTTCACCGCTCGGACCAAGCCACCCAGCCACGGACTGGGATCAACGATGGGGATCTTGAAAAACAGCAGCTTGCCGATGATCGCAGCCCAGAGGGCAATCAACCCTTGGGGCTTGGGACGGCGGGCGTTTTCCACGAACCGCCCGGCATTCTGGTTCAGCAGCCCTCCCGCCGAGAGCTGGTTGATGAACATGGCCAACTCCTCGAGCGTGCGCGGGCTGTTGGGATAGCGGGCCGCGAGCCGAGTTTGAGTCTCCAGCAGGGACCGCTTCCCGTCCAGCTGACTGATGACGTACGCCTCCTCCGGCTGGAGACGGAAATACGTCAGCGCCAGCGGATCCTTCAAGACGTAGTACTCCTCGTTCTTGAACGTCTGCCGACGGACGATGATGTCCACGCGCAGCCGCGAAGGAATGACCCCGGCGAGTTCCGCGTCGCGCGGGGAAAGCTGGGGAGCTTCCGGCGGAGAGCCTGGCAGCACAGCTTCCATGCGTGGGACTACTCGGCAACCGCGCCGCCGATGGCCTGCTCGATCTGCGCCACGGTGACGTTGTACCGGAAGACTGCCTCAAGGTAACGGTTGTCCGCTTGCCGCGAAATCATCTGCGCCTGCAAGACCTTCTCAAGACTGGTCTGCCCATTCTCGTAGAGGCGGCGGGCCGCCTGGAACGCGCGCGTGGCAAACTGGCGCCCGTTCTCCTGCGCCGACATCGTCTTCCGCGTTTGTGCCAGGGCTTGATAAAGCTCGCGGAGGCGAGAGCCGATCTGCAGCTCAAGATCGTCGAGTTTGACCTCGGCCAAGCGCCGCTCGGCGAGCGCGATGCGGCGCTTGCCCCGACTGTCGCCGCCGTCGAAGAGACTCCAGTTTCCCGTCGCGCCAATGGTCCAGCCATCCAGCGTCCGAGAGGAGTCATAATAGCTGCTCCGATTCGACCACGAGGCGAACGCATCAAAACGCGGAAGCAGATCCCCGTTCAGCGCCTTGAGTTGGCGACGGCTGGCCTCGACCGCGAGGGAGGCGGACTCGAGATCGGGGCGCCGCTTGAAGGCCAAGGCGGCGGCGGTGGAATACTCCATCTCAAACGTCCTGACCGCAAATTCGCCGTCGAGCGCGATCGGGCCAGCCGATTCCGGCAGCTGGAGCAGCCGGGCGAACTGCTGTTCGGCGAGGGTCAGCTCGCGCTCGATGTCAGCCTGCTCGGCACGGGCGGTCTCGAGCAACGAGCGGGCATTGAGCAAATCGAGCTCCGCAATCTCGCCAACCGCCTGCTTACGGGCCGCGTAGTCGGCCAACTGGGACAAATCGGCGACGCGCTGCGTTTCGGCGGCAAGCTGGGCGCGACGGACGAGGACGGCGTCGTAGGACTGACGGACGGCGGTGACGACCTCGTTGGCGACGGACGCGATGCGCAGCTCGGCTTGTTCGCGGCGCAGCCGCTGGCGCTCGACCAGATTCGAGGTGGCCAAGCCATCGAAGACCATCTGACGCACCTCGATGCGGACATCATAGCCCCACTTCGCGACGGCGGAGCGCTGGCTCGGGGGCTGGTTGAACTCGCTCGGCGACCGATCGATCAGGGAACTGTCACGCTCGTCAGTCGAAGCCACGGCACTGACTCGGGGCAGCATGCGGGCGCGGACCTGCCAGCGAGCGCCTTCCTCGCGTTCCACCTCAAGACGCGCAGAGACCAGCTCGGGATTGGCCTGCATGGCCCGATCGAGCGCGTCTGGCAGGGTCCAGACGGCCGGCAAAGCGGCGGCGGGAGCAACGCCCTTGGGCGCACCGAAAGCCGGTAGAAAGACGGAAAAGGCCAAGCCGAAGAAAAGCAGGAGGCGCAAAGATCGAAGCACGGTGGCCATAAGGTGATTGATCCCGCGACGGGGGACCGATGGCAAGGGCGAGATGTCAGGTTGCATCCATCCCCTTAGCAATAGTGAATTCGGCACGGCCCAACGGCCCCTGGGGCGTAAAATCGCCAACTGACTGCATAATCACCCTGCCTGCCCTTCCTGCCTCCCCGCCCACCCCTAGGGCCCCACGCGCGTTTAGGTTTGCAATCAGAAGCCCTCCACGGATTTCTCTGACCCTCACAGCAATGATCGTGCAGCAAAATCCCGTGGCCGCCCAGTTCCAGCGCGCGGCGAATGATATCGCCGCACGATTGGCTCAGCTGGCGAAAGAGCCGCCTGACCTGCTGGCCTACTTCCGAGTCCATGCGGAGTGTATCTCCACCACCCTGCGACCGGCAGGTTTTGCGTATGAGATGCAGAACGGTCAGCTTTTCCAGCGACTCCTCCACAGCAATCTCGAGTCGCTGAATTACCGTGGGATGCCGGAGCAGGAGGGCGCGTTTCTGCGCGCGATCAAGCTGGCGGCTGCCCGCAAAAATCCAGTGCGTATCGGACCGCACACCCTGCCGTCGGCGGGGCTGCATGGCCTGTCTGCCGAGGACGCTCCAGCTCCGGACGAGCTTCCGATCTTCAATCGCACCGCGTACGAGCAAGTTTTCGTGCCGATCCTCCTCGGCCAATCCGTCGTCGGCGTGTTGCACATCTGGTTCGAGCCAGGTGCGGCGGAGTTCTCAAAGGCGCGCGTGGCGCTCCTGCAGAAAGTCTGCGCCGAGGTGGAGCTCTACCTGAAGGCGCGGCGCCTGAGCGACATCTCGCAGGAAGTCACCCGGCTCACCAGTTACTCACGGTTGCTGGAAAACCTCAGCGGCGATCTCGACCTCGATTCCGTCGGCTGGAACATCGTCAACTTCGCGCGCGAGACGATCGCGTGCGATCGCGTGTGCCTATTCGTCGCGACGAATTACGAACAGCCGTTCCCCGGTGCGGCGACCGAGCAGGTCCTCGAGCATGATTTCGAGCTGCACGCCTGCAGCGGACTCAAGACGTTGAATCCGCGCAGCGAGCAGGCAGTGATCCTGCGCCGCGTGGCACGCCGGCTGACCCAGAACTCGCTGGTGCCGATGGACCTGAAATCGTCGCGGACCGCGCCCACGACGCCGGTGGCTGAATCGGCTGAACCCGGCCCGGCGGCGGCCGCCCCGGAGAACGAGCCCGGCGCGCCGGTTCCGACCGCTCCCCTGACCGAGGGTGATGCCGACACGGCGGAGGCGATCACGCCCGCCGCTCCGCAGAAGCCCGCCCCGCGCAAGCCCGACGGCGGCAGACCCACGGTGCGACTGACACTGATCAATCGCACCTCCGCCGAGAAGTCATCAAACACCTCCGAGGAGGTCCTCGAGTACTTCGAGGTCATGCCCATGAACTGGGCGACGGTGCTTCCGCTCTTCGACCGCAACAATCGCGTCTGCGGCATCTTCCTCTTTGAAGGCGTGAAGCCGGCGGAGAACCTTGTGGCGACGTTCCCCCGCATGCTCGACCTCGGCACGTCCGCCGGTCGCGCCCTGGGGACCGCGCTGTACTGGGACCGCCAGCGCTCGATCCGCCTCGCCCAACGCTACGTGCGGGCCAAGCGGGCCTACATCGATACGCCCGGCAAGAAGAAGTTCCTGAAGTTCGGCCTCCCGTTCGTCATCCTCGCGATCCTGCTGCTGATCCCGATCGATTACACGCTCAAGGGCGACGCCACGCTCCTGCCCGTCAACCAAGTCACGCTGCCAACGCTCGTGAACTCGCGCCTGATCAGCGTGAAGGTCCGCGAGGGCGAGACCGTCAAGCAGGGCCAAGTATTAGCCGAGTTGGATACACGCGATATCCGACTGCAGCTGCGCCAAGTGGAGCAGGATTACGAGCGGGCTCTCCTCGAGAGCCAGTCGGCGATGAGCCTGCGCGACGAGTTCCGGATGCACGCCGCCCGGATCAACTCGGAGAAGTCGCGCGCCGTGGCCGACAAGCTACGGCTGGACATCGAGCGCTCGACGCTGCGCGCGCCGATCGACGGCATCGTGCTCGGCGCACAGACGCTCGCGACGCGGCTGGGCGAGGTGCTGCGCACCGGCGAGCCCGTGCTCGACGTCATCGACCCGTCCGTGTGGCAGGTCAAGGTCAGCATGCGCGAGCAAGACCTCATCTACCTCGGCGACACGCTCTCGGAAAAGGGTCGCGTACCCGTAACGCTCGCGCTGGCCGCGAATCCCGCCCGCCGGTACGAACTTGAGGTCAAGTCTGAGAACCAGATCGCATTCGGACTCGATACCGCGCGCGGCAAATACGACTTCAGTGTCATGCTGCCGCTCGAGACCACGCTCAGCGACTCGTCGCTGCTGAAGTCAGGGTTCGGCGGCCGGGCCAAGTTTAGCACGGGCCGGAAGCCGGCGTTCTACGTGCTGTTCCGCGATTTCGTGAATTTCCTCCGGGTCCGGTTCCTGTAAGTACCTATGCCGTCTTCATCCCGCGCCGTCTTTCGTCTTCTGCTCGTCGCGCTGACCTGCACGCTCACGGCCTTCGGCCAGGTCTCGCTTCCCGTCACGGGCAGTGCACTGGACGACAACTCCCGCGGGTCCCTGCGGTCCGTCCTCCGGCCGATCGCAGACGTGCGCGTAAGCTCGCGCGCGGCCGGCGTGATCGAACGCTTCCACGTCGAGGAGGGCGCTGCCCTGCAAGAGGGTGACCCAATCCTGTCTCTGGACATGGACGCGGAGCGCGCTGA
>Ga0164293_10001629_pt1 | contig 18795 bp, 20 predicted proteins | sample GEODES118metaG_FD_111487 | JGI IMG/M metagenome (GOLD analysis project Ga0164293, IMG submission 111487) | Eutrophic lake water microbial communities from Lake Mendota, Wisconsin, USA - GEODES118 metaG | ecosystem: Environmental > Aquatic > Freshwater > Lake | place: USA: Lake Mendota...
CTTACTGCATCAATTGTTTCAGCGCACCTTCTCAGTAGCGAAAGAGGTGCGTTCAACCACGGCCATTGGTGCACATTCGGTGTCGATGGCTGCAGCCGCTGTACGTTTAGCCGAGCGTGTGTTCGGCGATCTAGCTCAGTGCAAAGTGTTGTTCATTGGTGCTGGCGAAATGATTGAGCTTTGCGCAACGCACTTCGCGGCGCGGCAACCAGCGTCAATTGTTGTCGCTAATCGAACCCTTGAACGCGCTGAAAATCTGGCGAATCGTTTTTCTGCCAACACAATGCGTTTAGCAGACTTGCCAGATCGGTTGGCGCAGTTTGATGTTGTGGTGTCCTGTACCGCTAGTACTTTGCCGTTGCTTGGTTTAGGAATGGTTGAGCGTGCAACGCGTCAGCGTAAACGCAAGCCGATGGTGATGGTGGACTTGGCTGTGCCGCGCGACATTGAACCAGAAGTCGCGCAACTTGATGATATCTATCTCTACTCTGTAGATGATTTAGGCGCAGTGGTGCAAAGTGGTACCGATGCGCGACGGGCAGCGGTCGTTCAGGCAGAAGCGATCATCGACGCCCGCGTAAGAAACTTTATGCACTGGATGCAGGTACGTGCCAACGTCCCTGTTATTCGCGATTTACAGTCGACAGCTCAGTCGATTCAAGCCCTCGAACTTGAACGCGCTAAACGACTGTTGGCCAAGGGTGAGTCTCCCGAGGCCGTGCTAGAGCAGCTAGCGCATGGTCTAACGCAAAAATATCTGCATGGGACCATGACCGCGCTGAACCAGAGCGATGTGACTGAGCGCCAAGAGCTGTTGCATTGGCTGCCACGTTTGTTTCCTTCGGGTACTGATCGGCGTTAGCGACGCTGTATCAATTGCGCTCTTGCGCCCGACTTGCACTTGTCTGTGCACCCCCTTAATAAAATAGTTAAACGACATTTATGAAACCTTCAATGCGCTCTCGCTTAGAGCATTTGTCCCGAAGATTGGTTGAGCTCGATGCTCTATTGGCAGAGCCCGATGCGGCAAACGATATGAATCAGTTTCGGAAGTTGTCGCGTGAGCGTTCCGAGCTTGAGCCCGTCGTGAAAGCGTTTGAGGCATTTGAGTCGGCGGAGTCGGATCTAGCCGGCGCGCGCGAAATGCTCGAAGATCCCGAGATGAAGGCGATGGCGTTAGATGAGATTGAGGATTGCAAAGCCCGCATCGAAAAGCTGGGCGCCGAGTTGCAGTTACAGCTTTTGCCACGCGACCCTGATGATGGACGCAGTGTATTTTTAGAAATTCGAGCGGGTACTGGCGGAGATGAGAGCGCACTTTTTTCTGGAGATCTGCTGCGCATGTACACCCGCTATGCAGAGCAGCAAGGTTGGAAAGTGGAACTGATGTCTGAAAGCCCCTCTGAACTTGGTGGCTATAAAGAAGTCATTGTCCGTCTCGACGGTGAGGGTGCTTATGGCCGTTTAAAGTTTGAATCGGGCGCGCACCGCGTGCAGCGCGTGCCTGCAACCGAGGCACAGGGTCGGATTCATACTTCTGCATGCACGGTAGCCGTTATGCCTGAAGCTGATGCCGCAACAGAAATCGTGATTAATCCGAGCGAACTGCGGATTGATACGTTCCGCGCAAGTGGCGCAGGAGGCCAACACATCAACAAAACGGATTCTGCTGTGCGCATTACGCACTTGCCAACGGGCTTGGTCGTAGAGTGCCAAGACGATCGTTCACAGCATCGAAATAAAGATAAGGCGATGCAAGTACTTGCAGCTCGGCTAAAGGATAAAGTGCAGCGAGAGCGACACGACAAGGAGGCGGCAACGCGCAAGAGCCTTGTGGGAACAGGCGATCGGTCTGAGCGCATACGCACCTACAATTTTCCGCAGGGTCGCTTGACGGATCACCGAATCAATCTCACGCTCTATAAGCTAGGTAATATCATGGAAGGTGATCTAAGCGAGGTGACCGGCGCCCTGATTGCTGAGCACCAAGCAGAAATGCTTGCAGCGCTTGGTGACGACGCATAATGCAAACGGCGCAGTCGCTCATACAAATGTGTGGGCTTCCTCGGCTCGAGGCACGCATGCTGCTTGAGCACGTATTGCAGAAGTCGCGGGAATGGCTGCTCGCACACGATACGGATCCCGTTTCTGCTGAGCAGGCTGCATCATTCTTGACACTTGCTGCGCAGCGGCGTCAGGGCACTCCGATGGCCTATCTGGTTGGAGCACGTGAGTTCATGGGGCACCGGTTTGAAGTATCCCCTGACGTATTGATTCCGAGACCTGAGACCGAGCTGTTGGTGGAGCTTGTGCTGAGATCCTGTCTTGGACTTAAGCAGCCGCGAATCTTAGATCTAGGAACAGGCAGCGGGGTGATAGCCGTCAGTATCGCGCTAGCGAGACCAGATGCAGAGGTCGTGGCTTCGGATCAAAGCGTAGCCGCCATAACAGTGGCACAACGCAATGCCCACGCGCTTGGTGCAAAGGTACAGTTTTGGCAAGGTAATTGGTATGAAGCCCTACCGTTGGAAGGGCAATTTGACGTGATCGTCTCAAACCCCCCGTATATTGCTTCAGATGACGTGCATTTAGCTCAGGGTGACTTACGTTTTGAGCCGAAGGATGCGCTCACCGAGCACGGAGACGGGCTGAGTGCTCTGCGGATCATTGCCGCAGGAGCAGTGCTTAGGCTAGCTAGAACGGGTGTAATTTGGCTCGAACACGGCTTTGCGCAGGGGCCAGCTGTGATCAAGGTTCTTGAAGACAATGGCTTTGAAAACCTACAAACCATCCCGGATTTGGCCGGTTTGCCTAGAGTCACCGGCGGGACGTTGCGGAACTTATAATTGTTTTATTGTTCTATTTAGTTCTTCAAATATCTTTACCGCTATTTTCTAATCAAACTATTTTCTTTGTAGGGTCATCATGAGCGACGTTCAAACATTTATCCGTGAAACCGTAACCAATAATCCAGTGGTGCTGTTCATGAAAGGAACTGCCCAGTTTCCTCAGTGCGGGTTTTCTGGCCGCGCAATTGAAATCTTAAAAAGCAATGGGGTGACCAAGCTCGTCACGGTCAATGTGCTCGAAGACGAAGAAGTGCGCAGCGCAATCAAGACGTTTTCGCAATGGCCAACAATTCCTCAGTTGTATGTAGGCGGCGAATTTATCGGTGGCTCGGACATTATGGGTGAAATGAATGCTAGCGGCGAACTGAAAACCGCACTGGTAGAAGCAGGCGCGACCGAGTGAGTAAACGGCGTTTAGTCATCGGTGTCACGGGGGCGACTGGGTCGCTCTACGCGATTCGCATGATGCAAACCTTGCGTGCGAACGCTCCAGACGTTGAGACGCATTTGATTGTGTCAGCCTCGGGGGTCCTGAATATTAAGCATGAGCTTGATATCGGTCGTCACGAGGTCTATGCGTTGGCTGACAAGGTGCATAGTATCCGCGATGTCGGCGCGACCATCGCGAGTGGGGCCTTTGAAACGGCCGGAATGGTGGTTGTGCCTTGCTCAATGAGAACGCTTGCTGCCGTCGCGATTGGCCTGTCCGACAACCTGATCACTCGTGCGGCGGATGTCACGCTAAAAGAGCGGCGCAAATTGGTGATGGTTGTACGTGAGACGCCTTTTAATCTAGCGCATCTGCGCAACATGACATCAATCACCGAGATGGGAGGCATTGTTTTTCCTCCACTGCCAGCGTTCTATCATCGTCCCAAGTCTATTGAGGAGATGGTGGATCACACCGTGTCACGTATTCTTGAGATGGTCGGTATCGACGTGAATGGTCCACGCTGGGCGGGTACCGACGGAGCTTGATTCGCACGCGTCTTGCGTACGATCGGCTGTCGTTTCCGCAGCATCAAACGCCGTGTCTCCTAGCGGATTAGCGATACCATCCGGTTTAAGTCCTACAAAATCAAAGAGTGTCGTATCCATCAAATGCGATGGTGCGATATTTGCCAGAGCTTTGAAAGTATTCCAGGCACGACCGGGATCTTTCTTGTCCCATTGCGCAAGCATTTCTCCAATCTCTTTGCGTTTCAGATTCTCTTGAGAGCCACAAAGATTGCAAGGAATAATTGGGAATTGCTTGAGCTGCGCGTAGGCGATGAGATCCGCTTCTGTGATGTAGGCGAGCGGACGAATCACGGTATGCCGTCCATCGTCCGAAACAAGCTTAGGGGGCATTGCTTTGAGTTTTGCCCCATAAAACATATTTAAAAAGAATGTTGCGAGGATATCGTCTCGATGATGACCAAGAGCAATTTTGGTCGCACCCAATTCGCTTGCGACACGATACAGAATACCGCGGCGCAAGCGCGAGCAGAGCGAGCAGGTCGTTTTGCCCTCGGGGATGAGACGTTTGACGATGGAATACGTGTCTCGCGTCTCGATGTGGAACGGGATGTCTAGTTTCGTCAAATATTCGGGAAGAATATCTGCGGGAAAGCCGGGCTGCTTTTGGTCAAGGTTGACCGCAACGATTTCGAAATCAATGGGGGCGCGTTGGCGCAACGTCATCAGGATGTCGAGCATGCCATACGAATCTTTACCGCCCGATAGGCAGACCATTACGCGATCGCCCGCTTCAATCATGTTGTAGTCCGCAATTGCTCGCCCTGCCTCACGCATTAAGCGCTTGGACAGTTTGTTTTGCTCGAGGCGTTGGCGCTCCTCGGAAAACCTCGTTGTTTGCGTAGGGTTGAAGTCAACAGACTGCACGTCAGTATCCTGCTTGGGTCAGATAGTGTGTAACGGCTAAACGATCGCCAGAAAAAATAATCCGCGATGCTTTGCCTGCACGTTGATGCTCGTACATCGGGTCGTAATACTCGGTCAGAAGTGGCCGAATCCATTCGCGGTGTGCACCGACGTCGCCCGACTGGGCTTGTATGCGAAGCGCATCTTGCATCAGGGACTGTAGCCGTGCGTGCCGCTCGCCGCCGAGTCGTTTATAAACATTTTGCAGGCTCTCGAGTAAGCGTTGGCTGAATGCCTCAAAACCTGCTTCAGGACCCAACTTATTTTTAAATTGCGCACCAAGATCCTCAATGTAATCGTGCAAGATGCGTTCAACGCGGGATGCATGGGATTCTTCTACCCACACAACCGGGCTCGCGAGCATCGCTTCGCGCAGTGGGATAGGTAACGCACAGCGCCCAATCAGTCTTGACTCGTCCTCAAGCGCAATGCGCGTGATCTGTTGTGCACGCAGGCGCATGAAAGCAATCGCGAGACTGTTGTCAAAGTCAATTTGGGTTGGTTGCTCACTGGCATGTTTGCCAAAGCTTGAACCGCGATGGTGAGCAAGCTTTTCGAGATCAATAGTCGCTTTAAGATTTTTGACGACTTCCGTCTTGCCGCAGCCTGTAAAGCCGGCGATCAGTATGAATTGGGACTGCGCGATCCCTTGTGTTAATTGCTCGAGCAAAAAACTGCGCATCGCCTTGTAGCCACCGACGATACGAGGGTACTGAATACCTGCATCGGCCAGCCACTGCTGCGAAAGGCGTGAACGTAAGCCACCACGAAAGCAATACAAATATCCGTCTGGATTCTCGCTTGCAAACTGCACCCATCTAGCGACACGCTCGTCTTTGGTGCTCCCACTAACGAGTTCATGACCAAGTTTGATGGCTGAGTCTTGTCCTGCTTGTTTGTAGCGTGTGCCAACCCGGTGGCGTTCTTCATCCTCCATCAAGGGGAGATTGATTGCGCCAGGAAACGCACCCTGTGAAAACTCCACTGGCGCGCGCACGTCGAGTAGCGGCACGCCACTATTCAGAATCTCTGCATAGTTGTCTGAGTCTGTGCGGCTAGTCATGCTTTTGTGGCAAGGGTGAGTTTGCATTCAGTCTGAGCCGGAGCAGCAAGTGTTAATTCGAACTGACGTAACTCATCGCGTCTAAACACATGTATTTTGACGCGATCACCTGGCTGATAGTGTGCGAGAAGTGTGTCGACTGTATTGCTAACCGAATCGACTTTAAGACCGTTAATCGCAACAAGTATATCGTTGGCTGACAAGCCGGCTTGGTGGGCAGCGCCGTGTTCAAAGGCGGTTGCGATCATTAGATGTTCGCCTTGTTTGCGAACACGCAGATCAAGGCTCGGTGTTTTGGATGTGGCGCGCCATTGCAGCGTGATGCCATGCTGCGCGAAGAGCTTTGCAAGCGGAATGTCGTTACGGCCATAAGCCCAGGCTTGAACTTCGCTGTGTACATCGACGCCAGTCGCCTCCCGAACGAGGGCAGGGAATTCGTTTTCTCGTAAGCCTCGGGCCCCACCTGTGTAGAAGTCTCGTCCAAAGCGGTCCCACATCAGGCGCATGACGTCATCGAGGCTGTGTTGCCCTTGTGTTGCATGGCGGATAGTTAAATCTAAAGCCAGTGCAACCAATGACCCTTTTGTGTAATAGCTGACTAAGGCGTTTGGTGAATTCTCATCTTGTTTGTAATAGCGCGTCCAAGCGTCAAAAGAGCTCTCGGCGACAGATTGTTTCGTACGTCCTGGGGTCGCCCACACTGACGCGATTTGTTTGCCGAGAGTTTTTAAGTAGGTGGGCTGATCAATCACTCCACTACGCAATAGAAATAGGTCGTCGTAGTACGACGTGAAGCCCTCAAAAATCCAGAGTAGCTCTGTGTAATTTTCTTTCCCTAAGTCATAGGGGGCAAACGCGGCCGGTTTGATGCGTTTGACGTTCCAAGTGTGAAAGTATTCGTGACTGACCAATCCTAGGAAGGTTTGATACCCGTCTGATGTTTTCTCCTGTCCAAGGAGCGGTAAGTCTTTGCGCGCAGCCATCAGCGCCGTGGATGCGCGGTGCTCAAGACCGCCGTAGCTGTCTCCGGTGACCATGGTCATAAAAACATACTTCGGAGCGCAGTCCAAGAAGGGAGCTTGCTGAGAAGTTGGTTCAAAAAACCGTATCTGCGCTTCACAAATACGTTTAACGTCCCGCACGATGCGGGGCAAGTCTAGGCCTGGAATGACTCCGGTGAAGACCAGTTCATGTTCTGTACCGCAGGCGTTGAAGCGAGCAACTTGTGGGCGCCCCATTTCAATGGGGTGATCAATGAGTGCGTCGTAATCTGGTACGGAATAGACAGAAAAACCTTTCGATCCTAGTGCACGACGGCCTCGCGCACTCAGCGGCATGCTTGTGTAGACGGACCATCCTAGACGGCCAGGGGGTGGGGAGAGCGTCAACTGACAGGGATGGGTTTCCTGACCATGCGCCTTCAAAAACACGCTCGTGCCATTGAAAAAACCATGACTTTCGTCAAGATGTGCGCCACGAACAGATAAGTCCCAAGCGTATATTTCTGCAACGATGGTGAGTGTGCCTCGGCAAGGGGCGATTCGCCAAGTATGGTTATTGACTTTCTTGATTGCTAAGTCTTGACGACCGCAACGCGCGGTGATTGACTCTACTTGGCGAGCAAAATCGCGTATTAAGTAGCTGCCAGGAATCCAGGCAGGCATGGAAATGACCTGTCCGGACGGATTTGGCTCGGCGATCGTTAGGGTGGCGCGCACGCGGTGACCGGCTGGATCGAAGGGTTCTAAGCTGTAAAGTAGAGGTTTACGGTTCATATCGATATCTTATTTCACATTTCCACGGAGACACACATGAGCGAAATTTTTGTACTGAGCGAAACGCGTGGTCGGGTTGGGCTCTTGACGCTCAATCGCCCCAAAGCCTTGAACGCTTTAAACGACCAGTTGATGGATCAACTGGGTGCCGGACTGCTAGCCTTTGATGCAAATGATGATATCGGGTGCATCGTCATTACGGGCAGTGAGAAAGCGTTTGCTGCGGGAGCGGATATTGGTGCCATGAAGGACTGGTCTTACATGGACGTCTACAAGACTGAGTACATCACCCGCAATTGGGAAACGATTCGTCGTATTCGTAAGCCCGTGATCGCTGCAGTTGCTGGTTATGCTCTGGGCGGTGGCTGCGAGCTCGCGATGATGTGTGACTTTATCTTGGCTGCAGACACGGCCAAATTTGGTCAGCCAGAAATCAAAATCGGCGTGATCCCCGGCTCGGGAGGTACGCAACGCTTACCTCGCGCCGTGGGAAAGTCTAAGGCGATGGAAATGGTCTTGACAGGTCGCATGATGGATGCGGTTGAGGCCGAGCGCGCGGGGCTCGTATCAAGAATCGTTGCTGCAGATCGTTTACTAGAAGACGCGATTGAGACGGCTACCGTTATTGCTGGCATGTCGTTACCTGCAGCGATGATGGCTAAAGAGTCCGTTAACCGCGCTTACGAGTCCTCATTAAGTGAGGGGGTTTTGTTTGAACGCCGTCTATTCCATTCTTGCTTCGCGATGGAAGACCAAAAAGAGGGCATGGCTGCTTTTGTAGAGAAGCGTAAACCTACTTTTAAGCATATGTAAGCGTTCACTTTCGTCCCAAGCTCGGTTTGGTTGGATAGCGTACTTTCCTTACGGGTCTCCCCCAATAGGGTTTGCATGAAGGGATAAAAAAACGCTATACTTATTGAGTTTGCCGGCGAAAGCACTTTCAGCTGAAATTCAGGTTGATTTGGGTTTAAAGCGTTGTCGCCTGGTTAGTTAAGCGCATACGTTCTGGGGGAATCAAATATGGGTGCCCTCGAGTCAGAAAAGCTTGAAATAACCGCGGCAGATTTAGAGCGGATTAACCAACGCTCGCGCTTAGAGCTTGTGCAAATCGTTAAGGCACAGGCTTTACTGGGTTTAGTCGTGGCCAGTCTGGCATGGTTGATCGTAGGCTTAGATGCGGGGTTGTCGGCTTTGGCAGGTGCGGGTACGTATTTTGTACCCAACGCTATTTTTGCGTTGCGTTTATACGTCGCAACGTTTCGTCCAGGGGGCTCAGGCCCAATCCTTTTCCTGATTGGCGAAATGTTGAAGGTAGGCGCGGCGGTTGGTTTGTTGTGGGTTGTGGCCCAAGTGGGTGGTGATCGCGTTCAGTGGCTGGCGGTATTGGTCGGGCTGATCGCAGTGCTCAAAGGCTACGTCTTAATGTTGATGTTCGGGCGCGCCCGAATCTAGTTTGATCTGTCGAATCTTTTACTGAATTTTTTAGAGATTTATCATGGCCGCTGCCGCCGACGCATCTCCTCAAGCCGCATATATTCAGCACCACCTGGTGCATAACAACAATATCGGTAAGAAACAGGATCTGATCGCGAATTTCGACGTAATCAACTATGACTCGATTTTTTGGGCATTGGTTACCGGATTCATCGCAATTTTGTTTATGTGGTTAGCCGCGCGGCGCGCAACCGCCGGCGTTCCAGGTCGGTTACAGGCTTTCGTTGAGATGTTGGTTGATATGGTAGACCAACAGGCCCGCAGCATCGTCCCAAGTGAAGAAACGCGAAAGTTTGTCGCACCACTAGCGATGACCGTTTTTCTGTGGATTGTGTTGATGAACGCGCTGGACTTAATTCCCGTCGATTTGGCTCATGTCATTTTTATTGCGATTGGTCTGGGTGATGTGGACGGCCCCTTGCATTACCACCGTATATTGCCGACCGCTGACTTGAACGTCCCAATGGGTATGTCGATGGGCGTTCTGCTGTTGATGCTGTACTACGGCATCAAGATTAAGCATCCTGGCGGCTTCGTCAAAGAGCTTTTCACTGCGCCATTTCACGCCCACGGCTTCGCTGCCGTGTTGCTTGCGCCGGCTAACTTTTTATTGAACCTGGTTGAATACGCGGCCAAGTCAGTGTCGCTTGGTATGCGATTGTTCGGCAACATGTTTGCCGGTGAACTGGTGTTCATGCTGATCGCGCTGCTGGGTGGTGCATGGACAGGCTTTAACGCCATGAGCATCGGGTTAGGAGTTGGCCATATCTTGGCTGGTTCAGTTTGGGCGATCTTTCATATTTTGATCGTGTTGCTTCAGGCATTTATTTTCATGATGCTGACCCTTGTGTATATCGGTCAAGCTCACGAAGGGCACTAATGTTTCGCACCCGAGGCGTTGTTCGCTTCGGTGGCAGGCAGGTTTATGTAGCAGTTTGCGGTTAAATTTTTGTTTTTTTAAATTTTTGATACTTAGATACTAATCAAGGAGTTGTCATGACTAACGTCGCTTTCGTTGCTCTCGCTTGCGCTTTCATTATCGGTTTGGGTGCTCTTGGCGCTTGCATCGGTATTGGCATGATGGGCGGCAAGTACCTCGAAGCTTCGGCCCGCCAGCCTGAGCTGATGAATGCCCTGCAAACCAAGATGTTCTTGTTGGCAGGTCTGATCGACGCGGCGTTCCTGATCGGTGTCGGTATTGCGATGTTGTTCGCATTTGCCAATCCCTTCCAGTAAATTGCTCGGGGGCTCGCACCTTCGGGAGCGAGCAAAGATGCCGCAGCGGCTGTTCCGCTTGCGGCTTATTGATCCAGCTTCGTGGGGCTAAGGCCCGCAAAGCTTAAGATGTAATAGGGAAACGACCGTGAATCTGAACGCGACGATCTTTTTCCAGATGATCGTGTTCTTTGTTCTAGCTTGGGTCACGATGAAGTTCATCTGGCCTCCGCTGACAAAGGCAATCGACGAGCGACGCCAAAAAATCGCTGAAGGCTTGGCTGCTGCCGAAAAAGGCAAGACAGACCTGGCACAAGCGCAGGCTCGTATCGGCTCGATCGAGGCATCTGCGAAAGCCGACCTGCATGCCCGTATGACGGACGCTGAAAAACATGCTGCTCAAATTATCGAGCAAGCTCGTGCCGAAGGCGAAAGCGAGCGCGCACGCATTGTTGCTCAAGCGAAACAGGATGCTGCACAAGAAGTTCAACGTGCGCGTGATGCGCTGCGTGACGATGTGGCAAATCTGGCCGTTAAAGGTGCTGAGCAGATCCTCAAGCGCGAAGTAGATGCTCGCGCCCACGCCGAGTTGCTCACGCAACTTAAGGCACAGCTCTAATCCCCGAGGTCGACACCATGGCAGAACTTTCAACCGTCGCCCGGCCTTACGCAGAAGCGTTATTCGCTGTCGCGAAACAGGATAAGGCAGGTCTGCCGGCCTGGGCTGAGCAGGTCCAACAGCTGGCCGATATCGCAGCGATCGAAGATGTGCGTGTTGCGATGGCAGACCCTCGGCTTGAAGATGCGCAACGCGCCAGTATTTTTCTTGGGCTCGTAAAGCCCGAGGCCTCTGCTGCAATGCAAAGTTTTGTGACCTTATTGGTTGCGAACGATCGCCTAAGCTTGTTGCCTTTTGTTGCTGAGCAGTTTCATGCGTTGAAAGACGAAGCTGAAGGTGTTGCGCAAGCCGACATTACCAGTGCATTCCCGATGTCTGAACAGCAAGTTGCCGAGCTGGTTAAATTGCTCGAACCCAAGTTCGGACTCAAATTAAAGCCCCACGTGAAAACTGATGCTTCCCTGATCGGCGGTGTACGCGTTCAGGTGGGTGATCACGTGCTCGATACATCCGTGCAAGCCCAGTTGGTCCGCATGCGCGACAAGTTGGTGGCATAGCGCCAATCTACAAGATTCCAGGAGTCTGAACATGCAACTCAATCCGTCAGAGATTAGCGAACTACTTAAGAACCGCATCGCGGGTCTGGGTACATCGTCCGATATTCGTACGCAGGGCACGGTTGTTTCCGTGACCGACGGCATTACCCGTATTCACGGTCTGTCTGACGTGATGCAAGGTGAAATGCTTGAGTTTCCCAATAATGTGTTCGGTCTGGCACTGAACCTTGAGCGCGACTCAGTTGGCGCCGTCATTTTGGGTGACTACACGGGCGTTTCTGAAGGCGACGCTGTTAAAGCAACAGGTCGTATTCTTGAAGTGCCCGTTGGCCCTGAACTGCTCGGTCGCGTTGTGAACGCGTTGGGTGTGCCAATTGATGGAAAAGGCCCAGTCAATGCCAAGCAAACTGACATTATCGAAAAAGTAGCGCCTGGCGTTATTGCTCGCCAGTCCGTGTCACAGCCGCTGCAAACTGGTTTGAAGTCAATTGACTCGATGGTTCCAGTTGGTCGTGGTCAGCGCGAACTGATCATTGGTGACCGCCAGACAGGTAAAACAGCTGTTGCGGTAGACGCCATCATCAACCAAAAGGGCAAGGGCGTTAAATGCGTCTACGTCGCAATTGGTCAGAAAGCGTCGACAATCAACAACGTGTTGCGCAAGCTCGAAGAGTTTGGCGCAATGGAATACACCATTATTGTTGCTGCTGCCGCCTCTGACTCGGCTGCCATGCAGTACTTGTCAGCATACGCTGGCTGCACGATGGGTGAGTACTTCCGCGACCGCGGCGAAGACGCTCTGATCGTATATGACGACTTGACCAAACAAGCTATTGCTTACCGTCAGGTTTCACTGCTCTTGCGCCGCCCACCAGGTCGCGAAGCATATCCTGGCGACGTGTTCTATCTCCACTCACGTCTGCTCGAGCGTGCGGCGCGTGTGAACGAAGCGTATGTCGAGAAGTTTACTAATGGCGCTGTGAAGGGCAAGACAGGTTCCTTGACAGCATTGCCGATCATCGAAACACAGGCGGGTGACGTATCTGCCTTCGTTCCAACGAACGTGATTTCGATTACCGACGGTCAGATCTTCCTTGAGACAGACTTGTTCAACGCCGGTGTGCGTCCTGCTATTAACGCAGGTATCTCGGTGTCACGAGTCGGTGGTGCGGCACAGACCAAGATCATCAAGAAACTGTCCGGTGGTATTCGTACCGACTTGGCGCAGTATCGCGAACTTGCTGCGTTTGCACAGTTTGCTTCCGACCTAGACGATGCAACGCGTCGTCAGCTCGAGCGCGGCAAGCGTGTGGTTGAGATGCTTAAGCAACCGCAGTACCAGCCATTGCAAGTGTGGGAACTGGGCGTGATCCTGTTTGCCGTGAACAATGGTTACCTGGATGATGTTGAAGTCTCGAGCGTGCTGCCATTTGAGAAGGGCATCAAAGACTATCTCAAGTCCAAGCATGCAGGCATGATCGAACGCATCGAAAGCAGCAAAGAACTCTCCAAAGATGACGAAGCGGAATTAGTCAAAGCATTGGTGGATTTCAAGAAGCACGGTACGTTCTAAGCAACCCGCTATAGCGCGGATCGGGTGCAAGCCTGATCCGTGACACAGCAGATGGTCTGAAACCTGCAAACAGGTCTGACACAGGAAGCGAAATGGCAGGAATTAAGGAAATTCGAACCAAGATCAAGAGCGTGCAAAACACGCGCAAGATCACCAAGGCTATGGAAATGGTAGCCGCCTCCAAAATGCGCAAAGCGCAGGAAAGGATGCGTGCTGGCCGTCCGTATGCCACCAAAGTCTACGAGATGGCTAGCCACATGATGGAAGCCAATCCTGAATACACGCATCCTTTCCTCATTGAGCGCACTGGGCTCAAGGCGGTGGGGATTGTTGTGGTTTCAACCGACAAAGGACTTTGCGGCGGCCTCAATACAAACATCATGCGGTTGGTACTCAATCGCATGCGTGAGTTCAACGACAAAAATATCAAGACGCAGTTCACTGCACTGGGCAATAAAGGCTTGGGTGTATTGACGCGTATCGATGCAAATGTTGTTTCTCAAGAGATCGGTCTTGGTGATAAGCCTGAGCTCGATCGCTTGGTGGGTGCCATCAAAGTGCAGCTAGACGACTATTTGGCTGGACGCGTGGACGCGGTCTATATCGCGACCAACCGGTTCATCAATACGATGAAGCAAGAAGCAACGTTTACACGACTGTTGCCTTTACCCGGCAAACTTGTCGACCCGTATCAAGCATCCTCTGACGCGAACGAAGAGAAAGAAAGCGTTACGGCAGAGCATGGTTGGGATTACCTCTACGAGCCTGATGCTCAAACTGTTATCGACGAGTTGTTGCAGCGTTATGTCGAGGGTTTGGTGTATCAGTGTGTCGCAGAAAATATGGCCTCTGAGCAGTCGGCCCGTATGGTTGCCATGAAAGCAGCCTCGGACAATGCGAAGAAGGTGATCGGTGACCTGCAACTCGTCTATAACAAGACGCGTCAGGCTGCTATCACCAAAGAAATTTCGGAAATCGTAGGGGGCGCCGCGGCGGTCTAATTTCTAGACAGCCCAACGGTTTCCCATTAGACAGTTATCAAGTAAGGATCAGACATGAGCAACGGAACCATCGTTCAGTGCATCGGCGCCGTGGTGGATATTCAGTTCCCCCGCGATAATATGCCCCATATCTATGAGGCGCTCCGCTTAGCGGATGACTCATCAGCATTTGCTGAAAAAGGCTTGACCTTCGAGGTGCAGCAGCAATTGGGTGACGGCGTTGTCCGTACCATTGCGCTGGGCTCAAGCGATGGTTTGCGTCGTGGAATGGCAGTGTCCAAAACGGGCGCGGCGATTTCAGTTCCTGTTGGTACGGGCACACTCGGCCGTATCATGGACGTACTCGGCCGCCCGATCGATGACGCGGGCCCTATTCAAAGCACAGAACTGCGCGAGATCCATCAACCTGCACCAAAGTTTGACGAATTGTCGCCTTCCGTTGAACTGCTCGAGACTGGCATTAAAGTGATTGACTTGGTGTGTCCTTTCGCTAAAGGCGGTAAGGTCGGTCTGTTCGGTGGCGCGGGTGTGGGCAAGACCGTGAACATGATGGAACTCATTAACAACATCGCTAAACAGCACAGCGGTTTGTCTGTGTTCGCCGGTGTGGGTGAGCGTACGCGCGAAGGTAACGACTTCTACCACGAGATGGAAGAGTCCAAGGTGTTGGATAAAGTTGCGATGGTGTTCGGTCAGATGAACGAGCCTCCTGGCAACCGTCTGCGCGTTGCGTTGACAGGCCTGACCATGGCTGAAAAATTCCGCGACGAAGGTCGTGACATTCTGTTCTTCGTTGACAATATTTATCGCTACACGCTGGCCGGAACAGAAGTGTCCGCTCTGCTCGGTCGTATGCCTTCGGCTGTGGGTTACCAGCCAACGCTGGCTGAAGAGATGGGCGTTCTGCAAGAGCGTATTACGTCGACAAAGACTGGTTCGATCACCTCGATTCAGGCCGTATACGTGCCTGCCGATGACTTGACCGATCCATCGCCTGCAACAACGTTCCAGCACTTGGATTCGACCGTTGTGTTGTCACGTGATATCGCTTCGCTCGGTATTTACCCAGCTGTGGATCCGCTTGACTCTACCAGCCGTCAGCTTGATCCAAACGTTGTGGGTGAAGAGCATTACAACGTTGCACGTGGTGTGCAGCAAACGCTTCAGCGCTACAAAGAATTGCGCGACATTATCGCGATTCTGGGTATGGATGAATTGTCGCCAGAAGACAAATTGTCAGTGGCTCGCGCACGTAAGATTCAGCGTTTCCTGTCGCAGCCTTTCCACGTTGCTGAAGTGTTTACTGGTTCGCCAGGCAAGTACGTTCCGCTGTCTGAGACACTGCGCGGCTTTAAGATGATTGTGAGTGGCGAGTGTGATGCCTTGCCCGAGCAGGCGTTTTATATGGTCGGCGGCATTGACGAAGCGTTCGAGAAAGCCAAGAAGCTCCAATAAGGATTTGTTATGGCTACGGTCCAAGTAGACGTTGTTAGCGCCGAAAGATCCCTTTATTCGGGCGTTGCAAAGTTTGTGGTACTCCCAGGTGAGTCGGGTGAGTTGGGGATTATGCCCGGACACACCCCGCTAATCTCGCGGATTCGTCCTGGTCTCGTTCGTATCGTCTTAGAGGATGGTACGGAAGAGAGTATTTTTGTGGCTGGCGGTTTGCTTGAGGTTCAACCTCGACATGTCACGGTATTGTCTGATACAGCAATTCGCGGCGGTGAACTCGACGCCGAGAAAGCTGAGGCCGCACGTCAAGCTGCTCAAGAGGCTCTTGCGAACGCCAAAGACAAGGCTGACATCGATGCGATGCAAGCTGAATTGGACATGTTGGTTGCACAAGCATCTGCAGCACGTCGCATTCGAGAAATCACGAACAAGCACTAGTCTTAAGGCTTTGTTGCATTCAAAAGAGCGCGCCAAGTATGGCGCGTTTTTTTATCCTATGTTATGTGAATGATGCGCTACGGTTGCTACGCATGCGTGAATTCCGAATATTCGTTATTCAGTTAACCCTCTAGCCTATACGCTTTTGCTCGGAGCGTAGAGAGATGCGGCAACAAATAGATTGTGCGGTACTAGTGCTGGAAGCGCATGCGAATTGGATGCCTCAGACACTCAAGGTTGCTCAAGCGGGGCTAGCAAGGATTAGACTGCATTATCTTGACTGGGAGGCCGGCCAGGATCTTGAGGTTGAGGAGGATAGAGTTGTTCATCTGCCAGTACATGCGATCGCGCAGGCGGGTGTGAGCCTCAGACGATTCGATGTGTGCCTGTTGCCGGTGTCTATTGATAGTCTTGGGTGGACACGACAAGCGTTGGCGGCGATTCCACGCGGCCCTTTTCTGCCGATCGTTGGAGTTTTTCGGGATCTAAAGTCTGCTGCAATGCAGGACTTGCTAGAGTTAGGTCTCGCCGATTTTGTGAGGCTACCGCTATGTCCCGACGAGTTTCGTGCGCGGCTACTGGCGACTGTAGCGCGCGTGCCGCGCATGGGCTCTTTGCGTGAATCTGATCATCCTGGCCAGGCGGCATGGTTGCAGGCGGTTGGAATACTCCCTGCAATAGAGCATGCCTCGGTGCCGCCCACAAGCATGCCCGAGGCACCAAAACTTATGCCTCGGCGCAATCTGGGGGGTAGACCGCTTCGCACTGCAGTGCAGAGTCAGGCTACGGAGCCTGGACAAAATTTGAATACGCCTTCTTTGCTTGCCGCGACACGCTCGTTTCGCGATACCAAAGCAGCCCTAATTGAGCGGTTTGAAAAAGACTATCTTGAGCGAGCACTGGAGAGAGCTCAGGGCAACATCGCGATGGCGGCTCGTGCATCGAGTAAGCACCGGCGCGCATTTTGGGCCCTGATGCGTAAGTATGAAATTGACGCGGAACAGTACCGAGTGGAAGACCTGTGAGAGTAAAATGAAAGCACTTCAGGGCGTGGTTGTGCACCGCCGCAGTTCAATATTTAAAACCAAAGGAAATCTGTGTCCGTCGCACCCTTAAAAAACGATGTGTTTTTACGCAGCCTCTTACGTGAACCAGTGCCTTACACGCCAACCTGGTTAATGCGCCAAGCTGGTCGTTACCTTCCTGAGTACAACGCAACACGGTCTCGTGCAGGATCCTTTATGGGGCTTGCTCAGAATCCAGAGTACGCAGCCGAAGTCACGCTGCAGCCACTTGAGCGGTATCCCTTGGATGCGGCCATATTGTTTTCTGATATTTTGACTGTACCTGATGCGATGGGTTTGGGTCTCTCGTTTGCTCAGGGCGAGGGGCCGCGGTTTGCGTATCCCGTGCGCACTGAAGCAGATGTAGCCAAACTTGCCGTGCCAGACTTAGAGAAGTTGCGGTATGTGTTTGATGCTGTTGGACTTATTCGCAAGCAATTGAATGGGCGAGTGCCGTTGATCGGGTTTGCCGGGAGCCCCTTTACCGTTGCGTGTTACATGGTTGAGGGGAAAGGCAGTGATGACTATCGACTGATTAAAGGCATGCTCTATGCACGCCCCGACTTGCTGCACAGGATTCTAGATATCAACGCTCAAACAACCGCGCAGTATTTGAATGCGCAAATTGAAGCCGGCGCTCAAGCAGTCATGATTTTTGACAGTTGGGGTGGTGTGCTGGCTGATGGACTGTTCCAGCAGTTTTCCTTGCAGTACACACAGCGGGTCGTTGCTGCCCTGAAGCGCGAGCGCGAAGGGCGCCGGGTGCCTGTTATTGTGTTCACGAAAGGCGGCGGTCAGTGGCTCGAGTCAATCGCAGCGTGCGGTGCAGACGCAGTTGGCTTGGATTGGACTGTTGACCTTGCAGCAGCACGTCGCCGAGTGGCTGACTCAGTTGCCTTTCAAGGAAACCTTGATCCCATTGCCCTCTTTGGTGGCGAGCAAGCAATTCGTGCCGAAGTGCGCCGAGTCCTTGATGCTTTCGGACCCGTGAAGCAAGGCGGACATGTCTTTAATCTGGGACACGGGATCTCGCAATTCACGCCACCAGAAGCTGTTCAAGCGCTAGTTGACGAGGTTCGTTTGTATAGCCCTAGGTTTCATGCGGTATAAGCCAAAAAGCTGAGTATTTATGCGGCTTATCGGGGCAAATTGCTTGAAAAGCTAGATCGAATAAAGGTAGTTGTGCACAAATATTGGGCAAGCCGGGAAACCCCGCATATTACAAACCTAATTCTCCGATGATTATATAAGCCATTGATTTATATTGTTTAAATCAATTTTAATCGCTTGGTTGACAAATAATTACACGTAGAGTGCGAGGTTTTGTTGCTTCACTAACGTATGTTTTCCCCAAAGTTATCCACATGCCTCTGTGGTTTTGAGTTGAACTCATTTCTGTTCAGCGTTTTAGCTCAATATTACAGAAACCACATTAAGTTGATGTCAGTTTTGTGTCATGAAACATAAGGAAAGATGAGGCCGGTAACAAACTGGGTGAGTGTCGTACTTGACCTGCCTTTAGGCGGGCCGTTCGACTATCGTGCCACGACAGCCGTTGCTGTGGGTGATCGTGTGATTGTCCCTTTTGGACGTCGCAAGATGATTGGGGTGGTTGTCGATCTCCCGAGCGAGCCTAGCTACGATCCAGCCCTCGTTAAGGATGTTGAGCTGGTTTTGCAAGATATTGTTCCGTTGAGTCAAAGCTGGATTAAGTTTGCACGTTTCGCGGCTGAGTACTACCAACGCCCCCTCGGTGAAGTTATCTTGCCAGC
>Ga0164293_10001631_pt1 | contig 18787 bp, 18 predicted proteins | sample GEODES118metaG_FD_111487 | JGI IMG/M metagenome (GOLD analysis project Ga0164293, IMG submission 111487) | Eutrophic lake water microbial communities from Lake Mendota, Wisconsin, USA - GEODES118 metaG | ecosystem: Environmental > Aquatic > Freshwater > Lake | place: USA: Lake Mendota...
CATGGAGATCCGGCAGGCTCACGGACTCAAGGTGCCGGATGCGATCATCCTGGCCACGGCTCGCTGCCATGACCTCACCCTGGCGACCCGCAACGTGCGCGATTTTCCACTCACCCTGGAGGGTGTGATTCACCCCTACAGCCTGGAATGAATCCATCAGGAATGATGCAGGATCTGCATCATCCACCCAATGCCAGCTGACGGCCATTCCCATAGTCACCCGCTGCCTTCGTCCTCCACTGCGGCCCGATCGTTCTCTATCAGCTGCTCTACCAGCACCTTGAGCAGCAGCCCAGTGTGATTGCTGAGAAGTTTCGCCTTTCACCTCATTGTCTTTCGGTTGTTCTACGGGAATGCCGAAAATTGGGTTTTCTAGATAGTCAGAAGGGGAATAAGGGTGGCTATCGTCTTGCCTGTGCAGCCAATCAGGTCAATCTACTTCAGCTGTATCATGCTTTGGCGGGTTCTTCTCTCCATTCCGATCTCTCGGCTTCCGACCTGCTCAATGAAGCCGATCATTGGCTTCAGATCGTGGGGGAACGATGGTCGGTGATTCCGGCGAGTTGGCTGAGGATCCGAAGACCGATCGCCAGCTGGAACTCGCTCAGGCCATCAGCAGCGGTGTGACCACCACCTGTCTGGGCAGCGCCTTCGGGCACGATGGCTTCCTGGCGGAACGCCGCCAACTCGATTCCCTTCTTCGTCAGGCCCTTGGCTGATCGGCCGCTTCCATCCCCAGGTCCCACCCTTGCCAGTGCCACCCGCTTCTGGCTGCGGCTCGGCTGGGTCAGCTTCGGCGGGCCCGCCGGCCAGATCGCCCTGCTGCATCGCGAACTGGTGGAGCGCCGTCGCTGGCTGTCGGAGCGCCGCTATCTGCATGCCCTCAACTACTGCCTGCTGCTGCCCGGTCCCGAGGCCACCCAGCTGGCCACCTACCTCGGCTGGCTGATGCACGGCAGCCGCGGAGGCCTGCTGGCGGGTGGCCTGTTCCTGCTGCCCTCGGTGCTTGTGCTGCTTGGCCTTTCCAGCGTCTACGCCCTCTGGGGCCAGCTGCCACTGCTGCAGGCGGTGTTCTGGGCGCTCAAGCCGGCGGTGCTGGCGATCGTGGCGAATGCGGCCTGGCGCCTGGGCCAACGCACCCTCCACAACCCCCTGCTGCTGGCGATCGCCCTTGCGGCTCTGGCGGCTCTGGCGCTGGGAAAGATTCCCTACCCGCTGCTGGTGGTGCTGGCCGCTGCGATCGGCTGGCTGGGGGGCAGGCTGCGGCCGGGTTTGTTCCAGCTGCCGCCCCGGGCCGCGGCTCCCCTCTCGGCCGCCGGCTCTGGACCAGACCCAGAAGCAGATCGGGAGCTGCCGCCGGAGCCGATCCATGGGGATGCCACTCCCACGCCCGCCCACGCCCGATTCGAGCCACGGCGCCTGGCCCTCACCCTGCTGCTGGGCGGTCTGGCGATCCTGGGGCCGCTGCTGCTGCTCGCCCGGCTCGATGGCGCCAACGGCATGCTGCTGACGATGGCCCGTTTCTTCAGCCGTGTGGCCCTGTTCAGCTTCGGCGGGGCCTACGCCGTGCTGCCCTATGTGGCCCAGGGGGCCGTGCACGAATTCGACTGGCTCACCCCTGCCCAGATGCTGGATGGCCTCGCCCTCGGCGAAACCACACCAGGTCCGCTGATCATGGTGGTGGCCTTCGTGGGCTTCCTGGGCGCCTGGAATGCCAGCGCCTCCCTGCCCTATGCCCTGCTGGCGGGCCTGGTGGTGGTGTGGTTCACCTTTCTGCCCTCGTTCCTGTTCATCCTGGTGGGCGGCCCTTTGGTGGAGGCCAGTCGGGAGGATCTGCGCCTGGGGCCGCCGATGACGGCGATCACTGCCGCCCTGGTGGGGGTGATCGCCAGCCTGGCCCTGTTCTTCGCCGTGCCGGTGCTGTGGCCCGGTGGCCGCTTCGACCCCTTCGCCCTCGCCCTGGCGGCGCTCGCCCTGCTGCTGCTGCGTCTCTGCTGGGGAGTGCTGCCCCTGATCGGGGGCGCCGGGCTGGTGGGTCTGCTTCGCTTTGTTCTGCCAATGGCCGGGTTGCCGGCCACCCCCTGATCAGCGATGGATCTTGCCCGCGGCCCCACCCTGGTGATGGGCATCCTCAACCTCACCCCCGATTCGTTCAGCGATGGCGGTCGTTTCGAGGATCCGCTCCGGGCGGCCCGGCAGGCATTGCAGATGCGCCACCAGGGCGCCGACCTGCTGGATCTCGGTGGCCAGAGCACCCGCCCCGGCGCCGAGGAGGTGGGGGCCGAGCGGGAGCTCGCCCGGGTGCTGCCGGCTCTGCAGGCGATTCAGGCTGCTCTGGCTGCGGAGACGCAGCCCCGGGCCCGGCCCCTGATCTCGATCGACACCTTCCATGCGTCGGTGGCAGCGGCGGCCCTGGCCGCCGGCGCCGACTGGATCAACGACGTGAGCGGCGGCCGGCGGGATCCGGCCCTGCTGTCGGTGGTGGCCGAGGCGGGGTGTCCGTATGTGCTGATGCACAGCCGGGGTGACAGCAGCAGCATGGATCGGCTGGCCATCTACGGTGACGTGGTGGGGGAGGTGCGCGACGAACTGCTGGCCGCCACCTCCCGCGCGCTGGCGGCCGGGGTGCGGCCCGGGCAGATCGTCTGGGATCCGGGCCTGGGCTTTGCCAAGACCACCGAGCACAACCTGGAGCTGCTGCGGGGGTTGGTCCGCCTGGCGGCGGAGGGTTTCCCGCTGCTGGTGGGTCCTTCCCGCAAGCGCTTCATCGGCGCGGTGCTCGATGAACCGCGGCCTCGCGCCCGGCTGTGGGGAACCGCGGCGGTCTGCGCCCAGGCGATCGCCGCCGGGGCCAGGGTCGTGAGGGTGCACGACGTGGGGCCGATCGTGCAGGTCGCCCGGATGGCGGATGCGCTCCGGGGTCAGGCCTCGTCGAGCGGCGGATAGCCCAGGCGGCTGAGCAGCGGGCCGACCATGTCGAAGGGGACCATGGCGAAGACGCGGGAGGGGCTCAGGCCTGGCTGACGCCCTCGATCCGATCCTCGATCTCCTGGTAGATCTCCTGGAGCTGCTGGATGTTCTCGTCGGAGGTTTCCCAGTAGCCGCGGCCGTTGACCTCGAGCAGGGTGCCCACGATGCGGCGGAAGCTGTGGGGGTTGAGCTCCATCAGCCGTTTGCGCATCTCGGGGTCATTGATGAAGGTGTCGTTGGCCTCCTCATAGACGAAGTTGTCGACGGCGCCGCTGGTGGCACTCCAGCCCAGGGTGAAGTTGAGCCGTTTGGCTACTTCGCGCACCCCTTCGTAGCCCGAATTGAGCATGCCTTCGTACCACTTGGGGTTGAGCAGCTTGGTACGGGAATCGAGGCGGATCGTTTCGCTCAGCGAGCGCACCTGGGCGTTGGCGGTGGTGGTGTCGGCGATATAGCTGGATGGTGCCTTGCCGTCATCCCGCAGGTTGGCGATCAGTTTGGTGGGGTCGGAGTCGAAGTAATGGCTCACGTCGGTGAGCGAAATTTCGGCCGAGTCCAGGTTCTGGAAGGTCACGTCGGCTGTTTTCATCGCCGATTCAAAGACCTCACGGTTCTGATTCATCTCGCCGGGGTTGTCGGCGTTGAAGGCGAAGGTCTTGCGGGAGAGATACATCTCCTGCAGTTCGTTCTCCTCTTCCCATGTGCTGTTCTCCACCGCCAGGTTGACGTTGGAGCTGTAGCTGCCGCTGGCATTGGAGAACACCCGGGTGGCGGCATCCCGCAGGCTGATGCCATTGGCGGCCGCCTGCTCCTGGGCATGCCTGCGCACGAAATTCATCTCCAGCGGCTCTTCGGCCTCGGCCGCCATCTTCACGCCTTGGTCGATCAGGGCCATCTGATTGATGAACAGGTCGCGGAACACGCCGGAGCAGTTCACCACCACATCGATCCGGGGTCTGCCGAGTTCCTCGAGCGGGATTAGCTCGAGCTTGTTCACCCGGCCCAGGGAATCGGGCACGGGCCGCACACCGATGAACCACAGGATCTGGGCGAGGGATTCGCCGTAGGTCTTGATGTTGTCGGTGCCCCAGAGCACGCAGGCGATCGTCTCGGGCCAGCTGCCCTGTTCGGCCTTCTGGCGCTCGATCAGGCGATCCACCACCACCTTGGCGGCTGCGATCGCGGCACGGGTGGGGATCGCCTGGGGATCCAGGGCATGGATGTTCTTGCCGCTGGGCAGCACGCCCGGGTTGCGGATCGGATCGCCGCCGGGTCCGGGGAGGACGTATTCGCCATCAAGGGCCCGCAGCAGGCTCTCCATCTCCATGTCAGCGCAGATCTGCTCGAGACAGAAGCGCAGGTAGGCGAACTGCTTGTCGAGTTCCGCCTGGTCCACCTCGGGGAAGCCGGCCTGGCGACAGGCCGCGAGCCAGGGGCTGGGGAAGCGGAAGCCGAATTTCTCCAGCAGTTCGAAGAACCAGCCGAAATTGCGCCGCATCGTCACGCGCCCATCGGCACCGGTGACCTCCCGCACCATCGCCCCCACCGCAATGCGGCAGGTTTCGGTGATCACGCGGTTGAGCTCCACGTCGGCGAGCACGCCGTCGTCGTTGCCCTTGTAGACCTCCTGGATCGTGCGGCCCCGGCTCTCGGCCAGCAGGCTGGGCAGGGAGCGGATGCCTTCCTCCTCCCGCTCGAGGGCGGCGATGTTCACCAGGGTGGCGATCGCCTCCTCGGCCGTGGGGGGTTTGCCGATGGTGTGCAGGCCGCAGGGCAGAAGGCGGCTCTCGATTTCCATCAGCTGCCGGTAGACGGCACCCACCACGGCGTCACGCCCTTCGCCGTCCAGCTCGGAGGCGTCGATCTCCGGCAGGGTCACGTCCTTGTCGAGGTTGCACTGGCGTGCCGTCTCCACGATCGCGTTGACGATCTGCACACCGCGGGAGCTTTCGCGCAGCTGCTGGTAGGAACCCACCAGTTCGCCCAGCTCCTTGAGGCCCTTGTAGAGACCAGCGTTTTCGGCAGGTGGCGTGAGGTAGCTGATCGTGGAGGCGTAGCCGCGCCGCTTGGCGATCGTGGCCTCACTGGGGTTGTTGGCCGCGTAGTAGTAGAGGTTGGGGAGGGCGCCGATCAGCGAATCGGGGTAACAGGTTTCGCTCATCCCCATCTGCTTGCCCGGCATGAACTCCAGGGAGCCATGGGTGCCGAAGTGCAGCACCGCATCGGCGCCCCACACCTTCTCCAGGTAGGTGTAGTAAGCGGCGAAGCCGTGGTGGGGGCTGGCACTGCGGGAATAGAGCAGCCGCATCGGATCACCTTCGTAGCCGAAGGTGGGCTGAACGCCCACGAATACGTTGCCGAAGTGACGGCCGTAGATCAGCAGGTTGGTGCCATCGGAGTTGAGGGTGCCGGGCGGCTTGCCCCAGTTCTCCTCCAGGCGGTGCGCATAGGGGGTGAGCCGCTCGTATTCCTCCACGCTCATGCGGTGGGCGATCGCCAGCTCCGGCGCCCCCTCGAGGGCCTCCGGATCGCTCAGCACCGCTTCCATCAGCGCCTTGGAGTTGCGGGGCATGTCCTGCACGTCGTATCCCTTCGCCTTCATCTCCTCGAGCACCCGGTAGATCGAGCTGAACACGTCCAGGTAGGCGGCGGTGCCGACGTTGCCCTTGTCGGGGGGGAAGCTGAACACGGTGATCGCCAGCTTCTTCTCGGCACGGGGCTTGATGCGCAGCGAGGCCCAGCGGATGGCCCGCTCGGCGATGGCATCCACACGGTCCTGCAGGGTGTGGGCCTTGCCGGTGGCGTCGTCGCGACCGCTGAGCACGATCGGTTCGATGGCGCCGTCGAGCTCGGGGATGGCGATCTGCAGGGCCACCTGGACGGGATGCAGGCCCAGGTCGCTCTCCTCCCACTCCTGCGTGGTCTGGAACACCAGCGGCAGCGCCACCATGTACGGGCGATTGAGCTTCTTGAGCACCTCGATCGCTTTGGGGTGGTCCTGGCGGGCCGGGCCGCCGACCAGGGCGAAGCCGGTGAGGCTCACCACCCCGTCCACCAGGGGCTGCTCGGGGTTGAGGGGGTCGTAGAAGAAGGCGTTCACCGGCCGGGTGAAATCCAGGCCGCCGCAGAACACCGGAATCACGGTGGCGCCGCGGTATTCCAGCTCCTGAATCACGGCCACGTAGTGGGCCTCATCGCCTGTGACGATGTGGCTGCGCTGCAGCACCAGGCCGATCACAGGGCCGCGGCGGGCCTGCTCGGAGAGGTCACTGCGGCTGGTGTTCCAGTTGAGATATTCCTTGAGATCTTCAAACATCCCCGGCGCCAGGGGGTGCCAGATCCCGAGATCGGGGAACACCACAGGATCGGCCACCTGCAGGGCCGGCCGGTCCGAGTCTCCCCTGGGGAAGACGTACTTGTCCGCAAGCATCAACAGGAAGTTGCGGAGGTTGTCCGGAGTGCCGCCCAGCCAGTACTGGAAGCTGAGCATGAAGGAGCGGGCGTCCTGCGCCTTCTCCACCGGCAGATACTTCAACACCGTCGGCAGGGTGTTGAGCAGCTTGAGCATCGCGTCCTGGAAGCCGGCGCCGCCGGCCTCCTTGCGCTTTTTCATGAAACCGGCGATGGCCGACTTGCTCTGGCCCAGCTGGGCCATCGAGAAAGTGCCCAGCTTGTTGAGCCGCATCACCTCCGGCATGGAGGGAAACACCACCGCCGCCTTGAGCCGGTCCCGGTGGGGGGCCACCGCCTCCACCACCTTCTGGGCCAGGTCCTCGATGAAGATCAGCGAGGCGATGAACACATCGGCCTCGGCCACATCGGCGCAGAAGTCGGCGTAGTTGCCGGGGTCGCGCAGTTCCTCGATCAGATAGCCGCTCAGGTCGATCGCCAGGGGTCCGTTCTGGTCGTTGAGCGAAGTGGCGGCCTGGGTGAGGGCGTTCTGGTACTGGGGTTCCAGCACCACATAAACAGCCCGCATCACGGCACGTGGTGGGGCTCCGGCCTCGGTGGGGGCAGGGCTGACCCGACGGTTGGCGGAGCGGACCTGCGTGAACATGCGGGCGGATTGAGCAATGTGAAGGAGCCTACGAAGCTCCGGGCACGGACGCGAGTCCCTCCGCAAAGGTGTTACAGGGTGAGCGGTGCTGCTGGTTTTCCGGCCCGTGATCCGCTAACAGCGGATGTTCCCTGCCCGCGGGCATGATCCGCCCCTTCCAGCGTCTGGCCCTGGCCCGCCTGCACGCGCGGCGTCTGCCCTTCCACCTCACTCTGGCGCTGCTGCTGCTGCCGATGGTGCTGGGCAGCGGCGCCCTGTTTTCGTGGCTTGCCTACCGGCGCAGCAGCGCCATGCTGGCCACGGCCAGCGACCAGATGGTGCAGGGGGCGGCCGGCGAGCTGCAGGGCGCGATCGAGCAGCTGCTCGATGAGCGGCTGGTGGAGGGGGAGCTGCTCCGTCTGGAGACGTTCGCTTCGCTGCCGGCGGCGGCCCGGCTGGAGCGCCTGCAAGACCTGCAACAGGCCCTGGTGATCACCCCCAGCCTGCTGGCCTATTTCGTCGGCTACGCCGATGGCGGCATGGTGCTTGTGAGCCGGGCCCGGGGCGCGGACGGCCGGCAGCTGCCGGGGCTGCCGGCCGGGGCGGATCTGGTGCTGGAAACCCTCACCCCCGCCTCAGCAGGGGCGCCGCCCCGTCGTCTGGCCCAGGTGTTCGATGCCGAATTGCGGCCGCTGCCGCTGCCGGCGTCGCTGCCGTTGCTGCCCGCCGGTTTCGATCCACGCTTGCGCCCCTGGTACCGGCTGGCCCAGGGGGGAAAGGGCACGGTGATCTCACCGGTGACCCGCCTGGCCCTCAGCGGTCGCCTGGGGATCACCCTCTCCCGGGCCCTGCCGGGGGGGCGGGGCGCCGTGGGGGCGGCCCTGGATTTCGACAGCCTCGGCGCTGCCCTGGAGCGGCGCCGGATCACGCCGGGCACCCGGTTGGCGATCGTCAATGACCGGCAACTCGTGCTCGCCACCGATGGCATGCGCGGCCTGCCGGGCGGTGAGGCGGCCACTCCTCCCCCCCTCTCCCGGTTGCCGGTGCCGGCCCTGGCCGATCTCGCCCCGGAGCTGCTGCGCCCGGCCGGCCAGGGCTTCCGTTCGCGCCGGGTGGCGGGCACGAACTGGCGCAGCGGCGTGCTGCCGCTGGCGCTGCAGCGTTCCGACCGGCACCTGTTTCTGGCGGTGGCGGTACCCGAATCCGAGCTGCTGGCCGGGGCCCGCCGGCTGCAGCGGGATGGCCTGCTGACCACGCTGCTGTGGATGGGACTGCTGGTGCCGTTGGTGCTGGAGGTGGCCCGGCGGCTCTCGCTTTCGCTGCGGACCCTGGCCGCAGAAGCGGCGGCGATCCGGCGTTTCGAGTTCGGGGAGGAGGCCCCGCTCCGCTCCCTGGTGCGGGAGATCGACGACCTCTCGCTCACCCTCGATGGCATGCGCAGCACCGTGCGCCGTTTTCTGCAGATCAGCGGTCTGCTGGCGGCGGAGGACAACGTGGATCGGCTGCTGGAGCGTCTGCTGGCGGAGTCGATCGCGGCCGCCGATGCCCATGCCGGGGCCCTTTACCTGCCGCTGGAGCAGCCCCCCGGCGGCTTTTCAGCCAGGCTCTACACCAACGCCGGCGCACCCGCCGATCCCGCCCTGCTTCCCCGTCTCGATGGCGCCGCCCTGGAGCAGCTGCTGGAGCACGGCCGCTGGGAGGCGGCCGGAGCCTCCGGTCCGGTGGGCCATCGGCTGGCCCTGCCGCTGCGGGACCGCGGTGGCGTGTTGCAGGGCCTGTTGCTGCTCTGGTTCGCCGAGGCCCCCGAAGCCGGCCGGATGGCCTTCTGCCAGGCCCTTTCCGGTTCGGCCTCCGTGGCGCTCGAGACCCGCGAACTGATCGCCGCCCAGCGCCGCCTGTTCGAGGCCTTCATCAAGCTGATGGCCGATGCGATCGATGCCAAGAGCCCTTACACCGGCGGCCATTGCGCCCGGGTGCCCCTGCTCACCAAGCAGCTGGCGGAAGCGGCCTGTGAGGCCCGGGAAGGCCCTTTCGCTTCCTTCCAGCTCGACGAACAGCAATGGGAGGCCCTGCATGTGGCCGCCTGGCTGCATGACTGCGGCAAGGTGACCACGCCGGAGTACGTGGTCGACAAGGCCACCAAGCTGGAAACCATCCACGACCGCATCCATGAGGTGCGGATGCGGTTCGAGCTGCTCAAGGCCCAGGCGGAGATCGACCATCTGCGGCAGGGGGGCGGCGACCGCCGGGCCCTCGAGGCCCTCTGGAACGAACTCGACGAGGAGTTCGCCTTTGTGGCTGCCTGCAACCTCGGGGGCGAGACGATGGACCCGGAGCGGATCGAACGCCTGCAGCAGATCGCCCGGCGCCGCTGGCGCCGCACCCTCGACGACCGCCTTGGGATCTCCCAGGAGGAGCTGCGCCGTTTCCAGCGCCAATCCGCCGAGCCCCTGCCGGTATGGGAGCCGCTGCTGGCCGATCGGCCCCACCACCTGGTGGAGCGCCAGGAGCGGGATCGCATCGCCCCTGACAACCCCTGGGGCTTCCGGATGGACGTGCCGGAGTTGCTCTACAACCACGGGGAGCTTCACAACCTCTCGGTGGCCCGCGGCACCCTCAGTGCCGAGGAGCGGTTCAAGATCAATGAGCACATGCTGCAGACGATCCGGATGCTCACGGCGCTGCCGTTTCCCCGCCATCTGGCGGCGGTGCCGGAGATCGCCGGCGGCCATCACGAGACCATGGACGGCCGCGGCTATCCCCGCCGCCTGACGCGGGAGCAGATGAGCGTGCCGGCCAGGATGATGGCCATCGCCGACATCTTCGAGGCTCTCACCGCTGCCGACCGTCCGTACAAGAGCGGCAAGACCCTCTCCCAGGCGTTGGCGATCATGGCCGCGATGGTGCGGGACCACCACATCGATGCCGATCTGTTCACCCTGTTCGTGCAGACCGGCATTCCCCGCCGCTATGGGGAAGCCCAGCTGGATCCTGCCCAGATCGATGCGTACGACGAGCAGGCGCTGCTGGCCTCGCTCGGTGGCTCATAGTCTCAGGGCGCTTTGCGGCCCCCTTCCCTCCCGATGACCACCGCTCCTGCTGCGTCCACCCCCTCCCCTGCCGCCGCCGCCCCGATCCCCGTGGTGGTGGCCGGTGCCCTGGGCCGTATGGGGGTGGAGGTGGTGAAGGCGGTTCTGACCGCCCCCGACTGCACTTTGGTAGGGGCGATCGACACCACGCCCGGCAAGGAGGGCGCCGATGTGGGGCTTGAACTCGGCCTGGGGGAGCTGGAGGTGGCGATCACCTCCGATTTCGAAGGCAGCCTCTGTCAGGCGAGCCAGGCGGTGCGCCAGGCCGGTCCGGGCGCCGGAGCGGTGCTGGTGGATTTCACCCATCCCTCGGTGGTGTACGAGCACACCCGCGCTGCCATCGCCTATGGGGTGCATCCGGTGATCGGCACCACGGGCCTCAGCCCCGGCCAGCTGGCCGATCTGGCTTCGTTCGCCGACAAGGCCTCGGTGGGTGGGGCTGTGATCCCCAATTTCTCGGTGGGGATGGTGCTGCTGCAGCAGGCCGCCGCCGCCGCCGCCCGCTTCTACGACTTCGCGGAGCTGACGGAGCTGCATCACAACCGCAAGGCCGATGCCCCCAGCGGCACCTGCCTCAAGACCGCCGAACTGATGGAGGAGCTGGGCAAGACCTTCAACCCGCCGCAGCTGGAGGAGCATGAAACCCTGGCGGGCTGCCGCGGCGGCCAGCGCGAGAGCGGCCTGCGCCTGCATTCGATCCGGCTGCCGGGGCTGGTGGCCCACCAGGAGGTGATGTTCGGCGCCCCGGGTGAGACCTACACCCTGCGCCACGACACGATCGATCGCAGCGCCTACATGCCCGGGGTGCTGCTCACCGCCCGCCGGGTGCGGGGGCTCTCCGGGCTGGTGTACGGCCTCGAGCGGCTGCTGTGAGGGGGGCGATCCGATGCTGATTCCCCTCAAGCCCGGCGAGCTTTCCCGGTTGATTCCGGCGGTGGCCACCGGTCCCCAGTTCAACGCCTGCAGTGGCAATCCCCAGAAACTGCTGCAGCGGGTGCTGATCTCGGTGATCGGCGGCGTGATCACCCTGCTGATCAGCCAGACCCTGCTGTTTTCCAGTCAGGTGGCTCCGATCACGCTGGTGGCGGGGTTCGTGTTTCTTCTCTACGTGCTGTGGGGGCCGATCGTGGAGGCCGGGCGGCGCAATGCCACCCTGCGGCGCTATCCGGCGGCGGCGCTGTTCGAGGGGGAGGTGGCCGATCTCTACACCCGGGAGGTGGTGGAGGACCGGCGTGAGCAGGCCAACCGCCAGGGGCGGCTGGAGCTGGTGGAGAACCGTCGCACCTGGCTCTGCCTGGAGCTGGAGGATGAGGAGGGCTACCTGGGGCAGGTGCGGTTCCCGATGGACAAGAAGCACCAAGTGATCCGGCGGGGCATGGTGATCCGCACTTTGGTACTGAGCGAACGGGCCGATTTCTCCCGCATCGGGGCGATCACCGACGCCTGGTTGCCGCAGATGAAGCTGTGGGTGGGGGAGTATCCCTTCCTGCTGCGGCCCGCCTTCGAGGAGCTCTGTCTGCGGCGGCTGCGCTGAAGAAGGCCTGAGCGACGGTACGGGAACCCCCCCTGCCCCCATCGTCGCAACATTGCGTTACAGTTCACGTAACACTTCTCAAAGTCCTTCCCATGGCCCAGTCCGCCACCCCCGCTGCTTCCCAGGTCATCCGCGGTGCCACCGTCACCACCGAAGACGGCGGCCGCCTCAACGCCTTCGCCAGCGAGCCCCGCATGGAAGTGGTGAGCGCCGAAAGCGGCTGGGGTTTCCACGACCGCGCCGAGAAGCTCAACGGCCGCATGGCCATGCTCGGCTTCATCGCCCTGATCGCCACCGAGTTCGCCCTCGGCGGTGAGGCCTTCACCCACGGTCTGCTCGGCCTCGGCTGATTTCCCTCCCTCCCGGAGGTTCTTCCCCGCCGCAGCAGACTCTGCTGCGGCTTTTTTGTCGCCTTCCTGCCGCCGATGCGCTCCTCCCTGCAGGCCCGGGTGAACGGGGCCGGCCCCACCGGCGCCCTGGCTGCTCTCGCCCTGGCTGATGCGGGTTGGCGGGTCACCGTGCACGATCCCCTCGGCCGCGACCAGCTGCTGGGGCGCAGCCGGGCCTATGCCTTCACCTACTCCAGCCGTCGCCTGCTGCAGAGCCTGGATCTGTGGAAGCCGCTCGAGCCGGTGATGGTGCCGTTCCGCCGCCTGGAGCTGCAGGATCAGGCCCTCGATCGGAGCGTTTCCTTCGCTGCGGCCGATCTGGGGGCGGGCGCTGCCGCTGCCGTGGGCTGGATCGCTCTCCACACCCCCTTGATGGAGGTGCTGCTCGAACGGCTGGCGGCATGTCCCGATGTTCGCCTGTGGCTGGGGTCTTCCCCTGCCGCCGGTGAGGAGGTGGCCCCCGATCTGGTGATCGCGGCCGATGGCCCCGGCTCCCCCAGCCGCCGGGCCCTCGGCATCGGCCAGTGGTCGTTGCCCTACCGCCAGGCCTGCCTCACCGCCCAGGTGGAACTGCGGGGTGCCGCTTCCGACCATGCCTGGGAGCTGCTGCGGCCCGAAGGGCCGTTTGCGGTGCTGCCCCTCGGCGGCAGGCGCTTCCAGGTGGTGTGGAGCGCACCGGCGGCCCGCTGCCGTCAGCTGGAGCAGCTGTCTCCCGTGGCGTTCCTCGACGCCCTGGCCGCTGCCCTGCCCGATGAGCTGCAGCCGGAGGCCCTGCTCGACCAGCCCCGCGCCTTCCCCGTGGCCCTCCAACTGGCCCCCCGGCTGCAGCGGCGCTCCCACCTGCTGGTGGGGGAGAGCGCCCACCGCTGCCATCCGGTGGGGGGCCAGGGCCTGAACCTCTGCTGGCGCGATGTGGAGGTGCTGCATCGCCTCGCCCGCCGCGCCCGGGGGGGAACGCTTGCCGTGGCCCGGATCGGTGGCGCCTACGGCCGCCGTCGCTGGTTCGATCTGCTGGCCACCCTGCTGGTCACCGACCTGCTGGTGCGTCTTTTCTCCAACCGCAACCCCCTGCTGCTGCTGGTGCGCCGCGGTTCCCTGGCGCTGCTGGCCGGCATGCCCTTCGCCCGCCGGCAGCTGCTGGGCCTGATGACCCACGGCCCTTGTGGGGGGCGTGGCGCGGCGCCAGAGTGATGCCCATGGTGTTCAGCAGTTCCCCCCAGCCCCCCCCGGCCGAATCGCTGGTGCGCTATCTGCGCCACCAGCTCGCCCTGAGCGAGAACGCGCTGGAACTGGGGCTGCGTCAGTCCCAGCTGGAGCAGGCCCCCCTGCCGGTGGTGCTCTGGCGCTTCGGGCTGATCAGCCTGGAGCAGTTCGACCAGCTGATCGCCTGGCAGGACAACCAGGTGGGAGGGGCCCCTCAGTAGACGATCAGCGATTCCACCGGCACATTCGTCGGCAGCCGGCTGCGGCCCTGCAGGTCAGCCAGCTCCACCACGAAGGCGAAGCCGCACACCACCCCGCCTGCCTGCTGCACAAGCTGGGCACAGGCGGCGGCGGTGCCGCCGGTGGCAAGCAGATCGTCCACCACCAGCACCCGCGGGCCGTGGCCCAGGCCATCGGCGTGGATCTCCAGCCGGTCGTTGCCGTATTCCAGGCTGTAGTCGATGCCGAGCACCGCGCCGGGGAGCTTGCCGGGTTTGCGCACCGGGGTGAACGGCAGGCCCGCCGCCGTGGCCAGGCCCGTGCCCACGATGAAGCCACGCGCTTCGATGCCCACGATCAGTTCCGGCTGCAGCCGGCCGCACACCTCCTGCAGCCGGACCATCGCCTCCTGCCAGCCGCGGGGGTCGCGCATCATCGGCGTCAGGTCCCGAAACAGGATGCCCGGCTTGGGGAAATCCGGAATCTCCCGCACCCATTGCCGCAGATCGGGGCTTTCGGAAGCTCCCGCAGGGCTGGTTTCGGAGGGGAGGGTCATGGGTGCACAGGGCCCGAGCTGGCCGATCGGGGTGACGGATGGTGGCTGCCACTGGCATCATCGCAGCCATGGCCCTCGACTCTCCTGCTGCCCCCGCCGCCGATCGTGCTCTCCCAGGAGATGCCGGATCCGCTGGTGGGGCTCGCCCCCTCTCCCGCCGCGGCGTCGAGAGGCTGGATCTGATGTTGCTCTGCACCGAGGCGTTGGATCTCAACGGCGGTGAGGCGATGGTGTGGATGAGCCGCCATCTGGGCTACGACACCCTCTTCCCCAACCGGGTGGAGCTCTGGAAGCGCCGCTGCCACAACCCTCTGCGCCGCTCCACCCGTCGCGGTGCGCTGGACACCCGCGAAACCGATGCCCTGATCCAGATTCTCTGCGTGATGGCGGATCGCCTCTATCCGATGCTGCGTTCCCTGCTCACCAGTGCCGACTCCCCTGAGCAGGTGGCCCAGCGCTGGGAGTTGTTCCAGACGCGCCTGGCCGAGCTGGTGCGGGAGCGGATGAATCCCCGGCGCAGTGCCGTGCAGGCCCTGCTCGATCCCGTCGGCGGAGCGGCCCAACGGCGCCAGTTGGTGCAGTCGCTGGCCCTGGCCAGCGGTGCCGGGGGATTTGAGCGCCTCAAGGCCAGCCTGATGGACGCGGTGGCCTGATGACCATGATCCAGAGTGCCGGAATGAAGCAGAGTCTCCGTTACGACCAGCTCAGCTGCCGCCTGCAGGTGGATGGTCTGCCCGATGTATCGGCGGGGCAGAGCGGTGATGCCGTAGGGATCATCACCGGCTGGACGCTGGAATGGGCGGGACGCCCCCAGCTGGAGGGCCGCCGCGACCATCTCCTGGCCCTGATGGAGGTGGTGCTTCCCTACGCCCGCTATCTGATCAGCGGTGTGGCCCGACCCTTCGGCGGTCAGGACCAGCCGGTAGAGATCGCCCCGGCACCCGAGGGCGGCCATCGGGTGCAGCTGCGCAGCAGCCAGCCCGATACGCCCCCCCTGGAACTGCACCTGGATGACGCTGAGCTGGCCGATCTGGTGCGGGTTCTCGATGAGTTCCGTCTCGATCCGCGCCTGCAGCTTCCCCTGCCGGTGCCGGTGGAGCGGCCCCTGCGCTCGCGGGAGCTGATGGAACGGATTCCGCTGCCCCGGCGCCTGGCGGCGCCCGTGGGTGGTGCCGCGGCCCTGGCACTGGCGGCCGGCCTTTCCTCCCTGGTGCCACCGCCCCGATCCGTGCCCCTGCCGGACCGGCAGGCCATCAGCCGCCCGGCACCGAAGGCACCCCCCGCAGCTGCCCGTTCCGCCACTCCCGCCACCCCCGCCGGTACTCCCTGATCCGCTGGGGGTGCACACTTGAACGCAGCTGATCGCACCCTGATGGGACTGACCTGGTCCGAACTGCGGCGGCGGGTCGCCCGCCTGGGAGCTGCCCTCGATGTGGTGGTGCGCAGCGATCCGGAGGTCTGCGGGCTGAGCGGCAAGAACTTCCATCTCACCCTGCACCATGGGGGGCAGGGGGACTGCACCGTGCACGACCTCTCCCTGATCGACTGCCCGAACGAACTGGTGCTGACCGAATTCGAGCGTTGGATGAGGGGCGCAGGTCACCAACTGGAGCCATGATTGCCCCGCCGTGAGCGCCGCCCGGGGCCGATGATCGAACGCCACCGCGACCTCCACCTCCCCACCCCCGGGGTGCTGCCGGATCAGCAGCGTCCCCGGGCCAGGCGGCGGCGTCGCCCTTCCCGCTGGCGTCAGGTCGGCATCGGCCTGCTGATGGGGACGGCCGGTTCGGGCATCCTGCTGGCCCTGATGCAACTGCCCGAACGGCTCGATGCTCTGCTGCTGGTGAGCGGCGCGATCGCCAACCTGATCACCGGCCTGAGCCGGCTCGGCCTGGGGGTGCTGCAGCTGGCAGCGGTGCTGGGGGTGGTGGCGATGGTCGTTTTTTCGCTGCTGTTGGTGGTGGGCGGCCTTGTGCGCCTGTTCCGCGCCCTGGTGCCTCCTGCCTAGGGACGCTCCTCAGCCATGCAGTCAGCCATGCAGCCTCTGGAACCACATCCCTGCCAGCTGCCAGGAGCTCCACAGAAAGGCCGCCAGGATCAGCCAGTTCAGCCAGGCGGGACGCCGGTTTTCGGGAGTGGCCATCAGGAGGGGAGCGGAGAGGGAGCGGTGGGGGATGGGGCGATCCTGCCAGCTCCCGGGGGGATCGGTGGCGGATCCGCGGCGGATCGGGTTCGCGGCAGCGTCGCATCTCACGAGGGATTGCGACTTAGGGTGAGAAATCCCTTGGGAGCGTTCCGTGCGCGTTGAGCATTGTGGACAGGAGCACCTGCTGCACCTGGAGACCAGGGAAGTGGCTCTGCTGATCGACATCCTCGAGGCGGCCCTGCCTGCCGAGGGGATCAGTGGGCCCCGCACCTCGAATCCTCGTCTCAGTGGCTTCTTCAATGACGTCTATGCCCGTCTGATCGACACCGCCCGGGTGGGCTGGGAACGGGATGCGGCTCCGGCTCGGTGATGCTGCCTCCCTGGCTGGTGATCCTGGTTCTGATGGAACTGGTGATCCTGGGGATCAACCCCTCCCGCAGCGATTTTCTCTGGTTTCAGTCGTTGCGGCGACCGGCCTGGCTCAAGATCCACACCTGGTTCCCGCTGGTGTGGCTGCTGCTCTACGCCTGCTTCTACTTTTCTTCCCTGCTGGCCTGGCACGCCAGTCGCAGCTGGCACTGGATGGCTGCCTTCGCCGCTCTGCTGATGCTGATGCAGAGCTACACCTGGCTGCTCTGTCGCAGTCGTCGACTCGATACCGGCACCATTGCCTGCCTGATCGGCTGGGCGTATGCGCTGGTGCTTGCCTTCGGCCTGTTTCCGGTTTCGCGGTCGGCGGCGCTGTGGTTGCTGCCCTACCTGCTGTGGACGCCGTTCGAGGCGTTGATCACCTGGCGGATGCGGCGGCTCAACGGCCGGTGATGCCCGCGTGATGCTCTCTGAGCCCCTGCTCCCGCCCCTGCTCGAGGCCCTGCGTCAACCCCGGGCCTACGACCATCCGGTCGACGCGATCGAGCTGCTTGAAACCCACATCTCCTGGGTGCTGCTCACCGGCCCTTACGCCTACAAGATCAAGAAACCGGTGGCCCTGGGCTTCCTCGATTTCAGCAGCCTGGAGCTGCGGCGTCGCTGCTGCGATGAGGAGGTGCGTCTCAATCGCCGCCTGGCTCCGGAGCTGTATCTCGGAGTGGTGGCCATCCACGGCCCCGCCCCGGAAGCCCATTTCGGGGGGGAGGGGGAGGTGATCGAGGTGGCGGTGAAGATGCGGCAGTTTCCCCAGGAGTCGCTGCTCAGCACCTGTCTGGCCCGGATCGCGCCCCAGGGGGATCTATTCGATCGGCTCGCCGACGACCTGGCCTCCTTCCACGCCAGCGCCGATCGCGCCGCCGCCGCTTCTTCGTATGGCCTTCCGGCCCAGTTGCTGCAGCCTGCCGAGGCCAATCTCGAGGTGCTCGCCCGCGCCGCCGCCGCCGGCCTGGTCGGTGTGGATCCCGCCCTGCTGGAGGAGCTGCGGCATTGGACGCTGACCTGCTGGCAGCAGTTGGGCCCCCGCTTCCTGCAGCGCCGCCGCGAGGGCCGGATCCTGGAGGGCCACGGCGATCTCCACCTCGCCAACATGGCCTGGCTGGATGGGCGGATCGTGGTGTTCGACTGCCTTGAATTCAGTCCGGCCCTGCGCTGGATCGATGGCATCAGCGACCTTGCCTTCCTGGCGATGGATCTGCATCACCGGGGCCAGCGGCAGCTGGGGGGGAGGGTGCTGAACCGCTGGCTGGAAGCCAACGGTGACTACGAGGGGCTGCACCTCTGGCGCTGGTATGTCGTGTATCGCGCCCTGGTGCGCGCCAAGGTGGCGGCCCTGCGGCTCGACCAGCAGAGGGCCACCGGATTGTCTGCGGCGGCAGTGGAGCCATCCTCCTCTTCCGCCGGCGAGCTGCTGGCCTACCTCCAGCTCGCCGAACGCACCATCCGATCCCGGCCGGCGGCCCTGGTGCTCACCCATGGGGTTTCCGGCAGCGGTAAGTCCCATCTGGCCCGCCGCCTCTGCCATCACTTCGGCTGGATCCACCTGCGCTCCGATGCAGAGCGCCTTCGCCTGTTCGGCCGCTGGGGCTTCCCGGGGGAGGCCCCCCTGCAAGGGGATCCCTACCGCTCCGAAATCAGCGCCCTTCTCTACCGGCAGCGGCTGCCGGCAGCGGCGGAAGCCGCCCTGGAGGCCGGCTTCGGGGTGGTGGTGGATGCCACCTTCCTGGAGGCCGGCCATCGCCAGCGGTTCCGCGACCTGGCCGAGCGCCTGGCGGTTCCCCTGGTGCTGCTCGATTGCCGCTGCGACCCCGAACAGGCCCGCCGGCGGATTCAGGCCCGGGCCCTCGCCGGTGGTGATCCCTCCGAAGCCGACCTGGCTGTGCTGGAACGGCAGCTTTTAAAGCGTCAGCCGTTCAGTGGCCCGGAGCTGGCGGCGGCGCTGGTGGTGGAGACCGGCGCCGATGAAGCCGAGCAATGGAGCGCGTTGCTCCGCTGCCTCGAGCAGCGGCTGGACCCTGAGCGGCTTCACCCTGAGCAGCTCGGCAGCAGTCCCTAGAACCACTCGGCCACGGCGGCCTCGGGCGGGTTCACGTTCGCTTCCGGCGTGGTGCGGCGGAATTCGAGGGTGATGTTGCGCTTCTGCTCGCCGTCGGCGGCGACGGCTTCGATCGGATAGAGCTGCTGGCCGTCGCGGAACGGCACCTGCACCCGGAAGGTGC
>Ga0164293_10001632_pt1 | contig 18784 bp, 16 predicted proteins | sample GEODES118metaG_FD_111487 | JGI IMG/M metagenome (GOLD analysis project Ga0164293, IMG submission 111487) | Eutrophic lake water microbial communities from Lake Mendota, Wisconsin, USA - GEODES118 metaG | ecosystem: Environmental > Aquatic > Freshwater > Lake | place: USA: Lake Mendota...
CAACTGGTTTCATCGAATACCTGCGCGAACTTCCCGTCGACCGCTCGCCCGCCGAGCGCGTCCGCGACTGGAACGAGTTTCATCCCCACATGGAGGAGAAGAAACTCCGCCAGCAGGGCGCGCGCTGCATGGACTGCGGCGTCCCGTTCTGCCACACCGGGAAACTGATCAGCGGCATGGCCTCCGGCTGCCCGATCAACAACCTGATCCCTGAGTGGAATGACCTCGTCTACCGCGGCCAGTGGCGCGAGGCGCTCGACCGCCTGCACAAGACGAACAACTTCCCGGAGTTCACCGGCCGCGTGTGTCCGGCGCCGTGCGAGGGTTCCTGCGTGCTCGGCATCAACGCGCCGCCCGTCACGATCAAGAACATCGAGGTCTCGATCATCGATCACGGTTGGGACGAGGGCTGGGTCCTCCCCGAGGCCCCGAAAGTGCGCACCGGCAAGAAGGTCGCCGTCATCGGCTCCGGCCCGGCGGGTCTCTCCGCCGCCGCCCAGCTGAACCGCGCGGGCCACACCGTCACCGTCTTCGAGCGCGCGGACCGTCCGGGCGGCCTGCTGATGTACGGCATCCCGAACATGAAGCTGGATAAGCGCGAGGTCGTCCTCCGCCGCATCGAGCTGATGGAGAAGGAAGGCATCAAGTTCATCTGCAACGCGAACGTCGGCGAGAATGTCGAGCCGCAGATCTTCCTGAAGGAATTCGACGCCACGGTGATCTGCACTGGCGCGACGCAGCCGCGCGATCTCCCGATCGAGGGTCGCCAGCTGAAGGGGATCCACTTCGCGATGGAATTCCTCACCGCGAACACCAAGGCCGTGCTCAACGGCGGCGCCGAGCACACCCCGATTTCCGCGCGCGGCAAGGATGTCTTCGTCCTCGGCGGCGGCGACACCGGCACCGACTGCGTGGGCACGTCGATGCGCCATGGCTGCAAGAGCCTCGTGCAGGTCGAAATTCTCCCCAAGCCCCCGACCGAGCGTGCGGCCGACAATCCGTGGCCGGAGTGGCCGAAGACCTACAAGATGGACTACGGTCAGGAGGAGGCGGCGGCCCGTTTTGGCGCCGACCCGCGCGTGTACCTGACGACGGTGAAGAAGTTCATCGGCGACGAGCAGGGCCACGTGAAGGAGCTCGTGACCGTCGAGATCAAGTGGGAGAAGAACGAGAAGGGTCAGTTCGTGCCGAAGGAAGTCCCGGGCAGCGAGAAGACGCGACCGGCTCAGCTGGTGCTGCTCGCGCTCGGCTTCCTCGGACCCGAGCAGGCGCTGCTCAAGGAGCTCAAGCTAGACTCCGACCCCCGCTCGAACATCAAGGCCGAGCACGAGAAGTACACGACTAACATCAAGGGCGTGTTCGCCGCCGGCGACTGCCGCCGCGGCCAGAGTCTCGTGGTCTGGGCGATCAACGAGGGCCGCGGCGCGGCCCGCGAGTGCGATCGCTACCTGATGGGCACGACGGACCTGCCGTAAGGCGGTCCCCGCCAGAAAGCGCCGACGACCGCCAAGTACCGCGGAGTCGGCCCGCGCGGGCTGCCGTAGACTGAAGACTTGTTGGAGCCCGCGTACACGCCGAACGTGTAGCGGTAAAGTGGCCGCATCTACTTCGTATTCAGACTCCTTGTCGCCTAGTCCAACGACCTTGACCGGAGAAATTCCGGGACCCATCGTCGACGTATGGATCGGCTGGATTCTCCGACCGCAGGTCTAGGTATCCCGCAGGCGGCAAGACACTTCGGTTGGCTTCTCGCCGAACGGATCGCGCGCGGCCTGATTTTCTTCACGATCGGCCTCGTGGTTGCCCGGCACCTCGGTCCGACCTTGCTCGGAACGTTGAGCTTCTCGTTGGCGATCGTGACCTTACTGGCCGGCTGGGTTAACTTCGGCCTCGAGGGCGTCCTGTCGCGTGACGTGCTACTACAACCCGACCGTGCGGCGGAGCAAATCGCTAGCGCAGCAGTGCTGCGCTTGATGGTTGGCGGCGTTGCATGGTGCGCACTACTGGCGGTGGGATTTGGCCTCCCGGAAGGTCACGGCGCGGAGGCTCGGCTCCTGCTGGTTCTGAGCCCCTTGGTGTTGCTGCCCTCGCTGCTGCTCCCGGACGTCTGGCTACGCGCCAAGCTCCGCGGTCGGGTTTCGGCGACCGCACAGTTGGTCGCTCTTTCGGTCGGTGCGCTACTGAGACTCCTCTTTGTACTCACCGATGCTCCTCTGACCGCGTTCGCGGCCGCGGCGGTCGTCGAGGCAGTGGTGGTAGCGTGGCTCGTGCATGCGCTCGCCCGGCGCGAAGGCTTACACGCGCCGTGGAGCATGGCGCGACGCGCGACGATCCAGAAGCTTCTATGGGAGTGCTGGCCGCTCGCGCTTTCCGGCGTCGCAGTCGTCCTCTACATGAAGATCGACGAGCTCATGCTGCGTGCGCTTTTGGGACCCACGGAAGTGGGCTGGTACACGGCAGCGACCCGCTTCACGGAGATTTGGTTCTTCCTGCCGTCTGCCATCGCGTCGAGCCTTCTGCCGAGACTGATGGAAGCGCAAGGTGCCGGTGAAGAGCACTACCGCCAACGTCTCCAGCGGTCTTACGACCTTCAGGCCACAGCCGCCTATGCAATCGCGATTCCACTCTCGTTGACCGCGCCGTGGTTGGTTGCGCTCGCGTATGGTGCCGCGTTCGCGCCCTCGGCTCCGATCGTCGCGGTACACATTTGGTCCGTCGTCTTTGTTTTCCTCGGCGTGGCGCGAGGCCAGTGGCTGGTGCAGGAGGGTCATGGCAAATTCTACCTCGTTTCGACCCTCAGCGGCGCATTGCTCAACATCGGCCTCAACGTCGTGATGATTCCGCGCTGGGGTGGGCTGGGGGCCGCCGTGGCTACCGTGATCTCGTACGCGGTGGCGGCGTGGTTGAGCAGCTACTTTCATCCGCCGAGCCGCCGTACGGCGAACCAGCTCACCTTGGCGTTGGCCCTGCCTTTCCGGCTGCGCGCGGCGTTTCGCTCGCCATGACCAAGCCCTTCACCGGCCTGCGCGCACGACTGAGGCGTTTCCGCCGCTCGGCCTTCGAGGCGGTGGGCAGCGCCCGCTACTCGCGACCCGGGCTTTACGAGATCGATCGACGGTTGAACCAGTTGATGGACCTTGACGGTGGGTGCTTCATCGAAGCCGGCGCCAATGACGGCTTCTCCCAGAGTAACACCTACTACCTGGAACGGTTTCGGGGGTGGTCCGGTCTATTGGTCGAGCCCATCCCGGAACTGGCTGCTGAATGTCGGCGCAACCGACGCACGCCCGTGGTCGAGGTGGCACTCGTTGCCGACCAGTCGGCGACACCTACGGTACCCATCCATTGCGCCGGGCTGATGTCTACCGTCGCTGGCGCACTCGGCTCCGAAGAAGTCACACGTCGCCACATCGAAACCGGGCTCTCGGTCCAAGGTCTCCGGACCACCCGCGTGATCGACGTGCCGGCACGCACCCTGTCGTCACTGATCATCGAACACGGGCTGAAGCAGGACATCGACCTTCTCAGTCTCGACGTCGAGGGTGCCGAACCCGTCGCGTTGCGCGGCCTCGATCTCGATCAGCACTGTCCGCGATGGATCTGCGTGGAAGCGCGGGATCCTGCGGAAATCGGACGCATCCTGGACCGGACGCATCGACTGGTCGACGTGCTCACCGATCTCGGCACCCACCGGGATCTGCTCTATGGCCGCCGCTGAAGAAACACCCCCCGGAGCTGCACAGAGCGTGCCCGTCGTGCTCTTTGCGCACTCCCGGCCAGAGCACCTGCGGCAGGTGCTGGCGTCGCTGCGCGAGAATCAGGTGCCGCGCATCATCGCGTACGCCGACGGTGCACGCGACCAAGCGGAAGCAGAGCGCGTCGCGGCGGTGAGGCGGATGTTGCGCGCGGTGGACTGGGCAGACCTGACCCTCGTCGAGCGTGCGCATAACCTCGGGCTCGGACGCAACGTCCGCGCCGGGGTAGGAGAGGTGGCGGAGCAGCATCCCGCGTTCATCGTGTGGGAGGATGATCTCATCGCGATTCCGGGGACCTACACGTGGCTCTGCGCCGCGCTGCAACAGCACGAAGCGAATCCACAGATCATGAGTGTGTCAGCGTGGACGCACCCGCGGATCACCCCGGCGGACGTGAACGGCGCACCGTACCTTGATGCGCGCGCGGAGTGTTGGATATGGGGCGCGTGGGCGCGCTCATGGCGCGGGATGGAGTCCGGCAATGCACGCGAGAAGCAAGCCCGGGCGGCTGGCTGGGGAGTGGCCCCGGATGCGTACGGATCGGACCTTCCGATCATGGCTCGCGACGAAGAACGCCGGAACCTGTGGGCGGTGCGCTGGCTCTATCATCACCTAGAGCACCGTGGCCTGTGCCTGCGGCCGCCGCGGAGCCTCGTCGAACACATCGGCTTCGATGCTGCCGCCACGAACGCCGCGGACGCGCTGCGCTGGCGCAATCCTCCACTGCTCCCGCTCCCGCCGCACTCCGTAGTACCGCGTTCGCTCGACGAACACCCCGCGTGCCGTGGATTGTGGGTCGCCGCAACACGGGCGGAAAACCCACTCGTTCCACGTTTGAAGCGTGCGCTACGGAAACTCCTCCCGAACCGTGTCGTCGCCGCCTATCAACAGCGTTTCCTCCGTGTGCGCTGGGAGGGTGACTTCGCCACGTGGACGGACGCCCGGGACGCCGGCACCGGGTATGATCGGCCGGAGATCCTGCGCCAGATCGAACAATCGACTCAGCACGTTGTGACCGGCCAGGCCGGATTCGAGCGCGACGGGGTTGCCTTCCCGCATGCGCCGGAACCCTGGTCCGCGCTACCGCTGCTCCGCGAAGCGGCCGCCGCGTCGGGCGGTCGTCTCCACGTCCTCGACTTCGGCGGTTCGCTTGGGAGCACCTACCACCCCCACCGTGAGGTGCTGTCGGCGCTCGGCGACTTGCGCTGGTCCATCATCGAGCAGCCGGACTTCGTCGCGGCTGGAAAGCGTACCTTCGAGACGGAGGTTCTTCGATTCCATGAGACGATCACTGACGCCGTCACCGCGGCCGGGAGGCCGCCGGAGGTCGTGCTGCTCGGAAGCTCACTCAGCTACGTGCCAGAACCCCTCCAAGTCCTGAAGGAGCTGGTCACGCTGCGGCCCCGTCTTCTGCTGCTTGAGCGGACGCTCTTTTCAACTACGGGCCAACCGCGCCTTACGCTGCAACGAGTGCCGCCGTCCATCTATCGGGCGAGCTATCCCTGTTGGTTTCTGGAAGCGGAGCAACTCATGCTGCTCGTCACGCCAGAGTATCAACTCACCCATGATTTGGAGGAACCGGCACCGGCTCCCGCCGGGGCGCAATTTCGGTCGCTGTATTGGCGACGGAAGAATCACCCATGAGCATGATCGATCACGTTCTCCGGGAGCCGGAGTTTCGGAATCAACCGCTTGTTCTCGTGGATATCGGAGCTGCCGGCGGCGTGCACCGACGCTGGCGTCGAATCGCGCGGCAAGCAATCGGCGTCGGCTTCGAACCGGATGCACGTGACACCGCTGCCCTAGCCGGCGCGACCGCTCGCTTCCACCGCTGGATTCTCGGACGGCATCTGGTAACGCCCCAGTCACCCGATGGACCCCAAGTGCTGCATCTCACCCGATCGCCACAGTGTTCGAGCATGCTTCCACCAAGGTCGGATCGGCTGGCCGGCTGGTCGTTCGCAGACTTTTTCGCCGTGGAGCAGACGGTGCACCTACCCGCGGAGTCATTGACGGCTGCACTGGCGGCGCACGGTGTTGGCTACGTCGACTGGCTGAAGTGCGACACTCAGGGCCTAGATCTGGCCATCTACCGCAGCCTTCCAGCAGCCTGGCGCGAGCAGATGGCCGTGGTCGAATTCGAACCCGGCCTGATCGACGCTTACCTAGGAGAGGACAAGGTCGCGGACGTCCTGCAGGCGATGCAGACGGAGCCGTTTTGGCTGGCCGATGTCACCCTTGGAAAGGCCGTCAAGGGATCACCCGAGCAACTGGCCGCCGCACTCGGTCCTTGGGCCGCGCGCTGGACCCGGCGACTGGGTCCGGCGGCGCCAGCGTGGGCCAACCTCTGCTTTGTGCGCGAGACCGGGCAGTTTGGTCCTCCGGCGACGCGACGTACACTCCTCGCGGCGTGGATCGGGGCCACACTGATGGGTCAGCACGGGCATGCGCTAGAACTGGCCGCGCAGGGAAATCGACAGTTTGGTGACTCACTCTTTCCACGTCTTGCTCACGCGAGCGCGTTCCGATTGCGTGCCTCGATGCTCTGCGCGCTGCCCGGATGGCTATGGCGGCGACTGAGTCGATCCGGCTAGATGAACCACTACTGCACCTACTTCGACCGCGGCTTCCTCGTGCAGGGGGTGGCGCTGTGGCGTTCGGTCGCGCGGCACGATCCCGACGCGGCGCTCTGGGTGCTGGCACTGGATGACGAGACGGCGGACGCGCTGCGCGCACTCGGCGATACGTTTCTCCGCGTCGTCCCCCTGGCGGAACTCGAGGCGGCGGATCCGGAACTGCTCGCCATGCGCTCCCAGCGTTCCTGGCCCGAATACCTGTTCACGCTCTCACCGTGCTGGCCAAGGTGGATCCTCGCCACCCAGCGCTACATCTGCCGGGTGACCTACCTCGACGCGGATCTGGCCTGCTTCAGCCGGCCTACCGGCATGTTCGCGGCGATGGAAGCCGCCAGCGCAAGCGTCATGGTCACCGCCCATCGCTTTCCGTCATGGCTTAGGCACTACGAACGGCACGGGACATTCAACGTGGGCGTCGTCAGCTTCGCCAACGATGAGACGGCTCGACAGACTCTGGACGAATGGCGCGCGTCGTGCCTCGAGTGGTGCCACGATCGCGTGGACGGACAGCGCTACGCGGACCAGGGTTACCTGAATGCGTGGCCGGAAAGGCTGGGGAAGCGCCTGCTCATCCTCGATGACCCCGGCGTGAACGCCGCGCCCTGGAACTGGGCGGGCTCCACTTATCACATCCCGCACTCGAAGGGTGCACCGCTGGAAGTGGACGGCCGGCCGCTGGTGTTCTTCCACTTCGCGCGCTTTCGTCCGCGCGCGGGTACATGGCTGTGGGAATCGGGTCAGCTGGACTATGGCATCATGCCGCAGCGGCTGCGGACTGCTCTGTACGGCGAGTACTGGTGGTTGCTGGTGGCCGCGCAAGCCGAGCTGAGATCGGTGCGACCGAGCGGGGACTTCGAGCTGCGCACGGCGCGGCTGGGCCGCTCCGCGTGGCGCAGCCTGCCCTTGCGCTTGATCTTCGGTGGAACCTGGATTCGCCTCGGAGGACACTTCCTCAATCTGCGCGGAGGTCTCGGGCGGTACTCCGGCCGGGTGCTGGCGTGTCTCCGCAGCTGGCTGCGCGGAAGCAGTTGATCCGTGCCGACACGGGCCCGTCGGCCCGTCCGCGGCAGTCTCCGGGCACGTCACCTTACCAGGGGAATTTCCTTGGAAGTCCCAGGACCGAGGGCCTTGGATGGCCCCATGCCCCAGACCCCTCCCTCGCCGCTATCCGCGCCACAAGCGGACGCACCCTCCTCGGGCCGGCTGAACTCGCTGGTCGCTATCATCACCGGCGGCGGCTCCGGATTTGGCGAGGCCATCGCCCACACGTTCGTGCGTGAGGGCGCCAAGGTCGTGATCGCCGACCGCAACGCCGACGCCGCCGAACGCGTCGCCCTCGCTCTCCGCACCTCCGGCGGTGAGGCCCTCGCCGTGCCGATGGATGTCACGGTTTCCGCCGACTTCGCCCGGCTCATGGCCGAGACACTCGCCCGCTTCGGCCGCATCGACGTGATGGTCAACAACGCCGGGATCAGCCACGCCAACCAACCCATGCTCTCCGTCTCCGAGGCCGAATTCGACCGTCTCTACCAAGTCAACGTCAAGAGCATCTACCTCTCCGCCATGCACTGCGTGCCGATCTTCCGCCGACAGGGCAGCGGCAGCTTCATCAACATCGGCTCCACCGCCAGCGTGCGACCGCGCCCCGGCCTGTCCTGGTACAATGGCACCAAGGGCGCGGTCGTGCTGCTCACCAAGTCCCTCGCGGTCGAACTTGCGCCGGACAAGATCCGCGCCAACTGCATCAACCCAGCCATCGCCGAGACCCCGCTGCTCACCACGTTTATGGGTGCGGCCGACACCCCGGATAACCGCGCACGATTCCTCGCGACCATTCCGCTCGGCCGCCTCTGCCAGCCCAGCGATGTCGCGAACGCCGCACTCTTCTTCGCCGATCCTGCCTCAGCCTTCGTGACCGGATCCTGTCTCGAGGTGGACGGCGGACGTTGTATTTGATTTACTGAAACACTGCGCCGAACTCCAAACGTTCCACTTCGACCGGCTCCACCGCCCGCGACCCAAGCGCACTCCGTTCCCGTCGCCCGATCCTGCATCACCCCGCCGGCCCGCGTCCAACCACCATGAGCTTTGTCCTGCCTGAATCGTTCCCGCTGTATGTCGCCAACCGGCCCGAATCTCCGAACCGCGATCTCGCGGTGGTGGACAAGTTCACGGGGGAGACGGCGACCCGGGTGGCGCTGGCGGACCCGGCGACGATTGACCGCGCGATCGCCGCAGCGGTCGCGGCGGAAGGTCCGATGCGCCGCCTGTCCCCCGATGTGCGGAAGTCCGTGCTCGATCACTGCGTCGCGCGCTTCACCGCGCGCGCCGAGGAATTGGCGTGGGCGCTCTGCCTTGAGGCGGGGAAGCCGATCCGCGACAGCCGGGGCGAAGTCACGCGACTGATCGACACCTTCAGCCTCGCCGCGCAGGAGTCGGTCCGGATCGGCGGGGAGGTGATGAACTTGGAGATTTCCCCGCGCACGCGCGGCTACCGCGGTTCCTTCCGCCGCGTGCCGATTGGGACCTGCTCGCTGATTTCACCCTTCAACTTCCCGCTCAACCTCGCCGCCCACAAGATCGCTCCCGCCATCGCCGCCGGCTGTCCGTTCGTCCTCAAGCCGGCCAGCCGCACCCCTATCGGCGCGTTGCTCATCGGTGAGGTGCTGGCGGAGACCGCTCTGCCACCAGGCGCCTTCTCGATCCTGCCCTGCCACCGCGAGGGAGCGGATCTCTTCACGACGGACGAGCGCTTCAAGCTGCTCAGCTTCACCGGATCTCCCGACGTCGGCTGGGCGCTCAAGGCCCGCGCTGGCAAGAAGAAGGTCGTCCTCGAACTCGGTGGGAACGCCGCCTGCATCGTGGAGCCGGACTGGGCCGACCTCGACGACGCCGTGCGCCGCATCACCTTCGGCGCCTTTTTTCAATCGGGCCAAAGCTGCATCAGCGTCCAGCGAATCCTGATCCATGAATCAATCTACGCGACGGTGCGGGACCGCCTGGTGCGGAGCGCGTCGGCACTGGTCGCCGGGGACCCGAAACGCGAGGAAACCGTCGTCGGTCCGATGATCGCGGAGGCGGAGGCGAAGCGCTTGGAGTCGTGGATCGAAGCGGCACGGCGGGCCGGCGCGCGCGTGCTTTGCGGCGGTCATCGGGACGGTGCCGTGCTAGCGGCCACCCTGCTGGAGAACGTGCCGGCGAGCCTGCCGATCTGTGCGCAGGAAGCCTTCGGGCCGGTGGCGGTGTTGATTCCCTATTCCACCTTCGACGAAGCGCTCGCGCTGGCCAATGCGAGCGCCTTCGGCCTGCAGGCCGGGATCTTCACCCGCGACCTCTACAAAGTGCAGCAAGCCTGGGATGAGCTGGAAGTCGGAGGCGTGGTGGTGGGGGACGTGCCCTCGTTCCGCGCGGACAACCAGCCCTACGGCGGCGTGAAGGACAGCGGGCTTGGCCGCGAAGGCGTCCGGTTCGCGATCGAGGACATGACGGAGATCCGCTCACTGGTCGTCCGGACTCCACCCGCCCGGGCCTGATTCGAGCCCCCAGCTTGACCCGAAGCGGCTCTTGATTATCGGTTTCCGCAATGCCACTCGAATTCCTCAATGAACGCGCCGCGCTGTATGTGGCTGGTGCGATGACCGTTGCCGAACGGGAGGCCTTTGAGCTGGTGCTGGAGTTCCACGAGGGCGCGCGCGCCGAGGTATCGCGGCTTCAGGCGGTCGGAGCCGAGCTCGTGCTGTCCCAGGCCCCCCTGGCGGTGGAGCCGCCGGCGCCCCTGCGCGAACGCATCCTCCAGAGCATCGGTGCGACGTCATGCCCTCCGCCCCCGGACGCACTGGTGGTCACGTGTCCGGAAGGCCGGGTGGAGTGGCTGAATGAATCTTTCACCGGCATGTGCGGCTACTCGCTGGCAGAGCTGCGTGGCCGCAAGCCAGGCGAGCTCCTGCAAGGCCCGGCGACCGATCGGGCTGCCGTCGCGCGCATGCGCACCGCCCTGCGCGAGTGCCAGCCCTGCCGCGAGACTCTCTCCAATTACGCCAAGGACGGCAGCGTCTACCAGGTCGACGTCGCAATCACCCCGATCGTCGACGACTCGGGCGCGCCACGCTGGTTCGTGGCCCGCGAGCGTCGCCTGTCGACGCACTGAGTCGGCACCACCCAAGCTGCCGCCTGGTCGCCGATGCCGTCGAAGCCCATCCCCGGTTCCACGGGCGAGGTCCTCACCTCACTCCCGTCACCCTATATCCCGGATCCTGCGACCGGGCTGCTTTATTTTCCGCGCTTCCTCGCGAAGTGTCGCTACGTAAAGGAGCACGGCGCTCTCCCCGCGAGCTACGCGAAGAACTACAAGCGCGGCCTCGACCGATTTCTCTGTCAGCATCTCGGCATCGAACCGGCGGCGGTGGAAGCGGCGGTGTTCGCAGCGACCGATGACGCCGATCTCGCGCGCCGCCTGCGCGAGATCCTTCCAGTGGACCCGCGGGCGCACCGCTGGAATCGCGAACTCTGCCAGAAGGGGATGACCACCGCCGGACAGGAGTTTCTTGCGACGGCACTCAAGGCGATGGGCTGTGAAGACCGCATCGGTGAGATCCGCAGCGTCCCAGACCTGATGGACTTCGACGAAGGCCGGATCGAATAGGGCCCGCCAGACTGGTCGTTGACACGGTCGCACCGAAGCAGGCGCACCCGTACGCCGTGGCGCGATCTCAATCGCTCCAACAACCGACGACGCCGCGATCGCGGCCAGACCGAGCACCCGAGCCGGACAGCGGAGCGGCGGGCCGTCAGTTGTTCCCGCCCACGCCAATCTCGAAGGGGAGATACTTCTCCTTCTTCGCGCCCGCGCCCACGAGCTCGAATTCCTCCTCCTCCTCGGGCGGCAGTTCGTCTAGCGGCGCGAACCGTTCGGACGTGAACCCAAGCTCCTGCTTTCCTTGGTGGAACGGGTCCGGCGGATTCTTCAGCTCCTCGAGCAACAGCCCGACCGTCGCCGTGTCGCCCCCCTTGACGACCTTCTCGCGGCCGAGGAACACCTCGCGAATCGTGTACGTGTCCCCCTTGACCGGCAGCTGCTGGTAAAGCGCGCGGATGAACGCGGGGAAGGTATCATTCACACAGACGACTTTCTGGCCTTTGACCATGGGGAGTAAGGAAAAGAAGAAGGAGCGTACGGTGGCCAAACCCAGCCGTCACGCCGAGACTTCCTCCGATTATTCCAATCCGAACGGCGCAGCGCGGTCCTGGTCGCGCACGCGCACCCGGATGGCCGCGAGGCTCTCGCGGACGAGGCCGCCCATGGAGCCGCAATCGAGGAACTCCGGCCAGTCGTAATGCACGGCGAGGGACTCGCGGAGCATCTCGAGATTCTCGGGTGGGGAGAGTGGATCGGCCGACATCTCGCGGAGCAGGAAGCTCAGCCGCTCTTCAGTGACGGCGGCGCGCTGCAGCATCAGCACCTGTTCCTCGCGCTGGTATTGGCGGGCGGTCTCGAGATTCAGATGCTGGACGCAGAAGAGCGCGAGTGGCTGGTTCTCGCGGAAGAACTGCGGCCGGTAGAAGTTCATGCGGCCCTCGTAGCTCTGCTGGTCGAAGTCCATCGCGCGGATGCGCACCTGGGCGCCCTCGAAGTCGGGCGTGACGACGAAGACGAAGTTGTAGCTCCGCATGTCGCCCAGCAGCCGCACGAAGCAGCGCTCGTTGAACTTCACCAATTCCTTGGCGATGCGGATGGGACGCAGCTCTGGACTGTCCAGCCAGCGCTGGATGAAGACATCCCCTGGCAGACCCGCGATGTGCTCCTCGACCAGCGTCGGGCCGTGGGTGAGGTAGTTCAGGCGGTTCGGCGACAGCACGTGCTCGAGCTCGAGACCGTAGACTCGCGAGGCGTCGGCGCGCTTGATGTAGTAGTAGTCAGCGTTGTCGTTGAACGAATTGACGATACGGATACGAAACGGTGCGGAATTGCCGAACGCGCAGAAGTCGACGCGGTCGACGTAGAGATGGCGCATCACGGAGAGATCGCCGTCGACGCGGATGAGGGCGTAGATCTGCTTGAGATCCTCGTTGAGGGATTCCATCTCGATCCGGTCGTAGACGACCGTCTCCCACAGCGTCGGCTTCCCGGACGCATCCACCAGCGGCGCGGCCTCGGTGAAGTGGCGCAGCCGATCGTAGGTGACCGGCAGGGCGCGCTCGCGCCGGTAGCGCTGGAGGTAGCTGCGCAGACCCTCGCTGATGGGGAAACTCGGCTTCTTCAGCTGTGGCCGCAACCGATCCATGCCCTGACGCTGGCGTGGTTGGAGAGGGATGGCAACGCCTCAGCGGAGGACGCCACGTCAGTAGCGCGACGCGATGCCGAAGTAGTTGAGCAGCCAGACTTCCTTCCAGACCCGGTAGCGACCCTCGTGGGAGATCTTCCCATTTTCCTCACGTTCCGCGTGCGGCAGGAGAAAACCGAGCTCGGTATTGATCCGCTCGACCTCGCGTTGCTGCTGATTGAGATCGCCAAGAGGTTCGAGGTCCCACGCAACCAGCGGCGCTTGGACGGCGCGCACCCGCTGCTCGTGGCGTTGGCGCAGCCGGGCCGCCGAGCGCGTCCAAGGATGGCGCTCGACGAACCAGTTCTCGGGGTAGAAACCGCCGAACGGCAGGAAGAGATTATCCGTCACGATCCGGTCCCCCTCGGTGGTCTGCGAGGAAAACGTGTGGCAGACCGTGATGCCGCCGCCGGGTTGCGGCAGGAACGTGATCTGTACCCGCAGGTTCCCGGTGGCGTCCTGATAGACGGAGGTGCGCAGGTAGATGCCAGCCCCGACCTCGGCCTTGAGCGACTGGAGGGGCCGGAAACCCTGCTGCCGGAGCCATTCGCGCAGCGTGAGCAGGCGAGGGTGGGTGGGCCATTCCTCGCCGCTAGAATTGACCGCAAAACGCGGGAAGAGCGGCATGGGGCTTACGCTCAGCGCATGAATCTCCAACCAACGATAGCCGGTTTCGATCAGGAAGTAGATCAGCACGAAGCCGACCAACAGCACCCAGAACGGGCGATCGATGAGGTCGAACTGCGTGCAAACCGAGGCTGCCCCCAGACTGAAGACAAGCCAGCGGAGCCAGCGATTGAAGATCGCGAGCACCGGCGAGGCCAGCCGTTGGTTGAGCTGGGTGAGAATCAACGACGCCACGATGGCGCCGAACAGGACGTAGGCCTCAAGCATCGTAGGAGGCGTTGCCGCCACCAAGACCGAGCGATCAGCTCAAGCGGACGGGCATGATGACGCAGATGAAGTTCTCGAGCGTCTTGAAGACGCCCGGACTCACCTCGTCCTTCACTTCGAAGAAGACCTCGTCCTTGGAGAGAGCCTTCAACGGGTCCATCAGGAAGCTCGGATTGAAGGCAGCCTGGAGTTCCGGTCCGCTGTAGGAAATCGCCATCGATTCATGCGCCTCGCCGAAGTCCGGGCTCTGCGCCGTGATCTCGAGCAGGTTGCTGCTCAGCTTCAGCTTCACGGAGTTTGCCTTCTCGCTCGTGACGAGGGCAGCGCGGTGAATGCACTGCAGGAGGAGCTCGCGCTCGAGCTTGATGCGCTGGTGCGTCTCCTTCGGGATCACCTGCTGGTAATTCGGGTAGTTCCCCTCCACGACCTTCGAGTAGAGGTAGATCGAGTCGATCAGGCCGCTGGAGTCCTTGTCGGTTCCGATCTGGAACGAACACCGGCGGTCACTGAAATCGATCTTCACCTTCTCGCCCTTGTCGAGCATGCGGAGCAGCTCGGACACCGTTTTCGCGGGCAGAATGATCGCGCCGGCACTCGTCGCCGGGATCTCCATTTCCTTCGCGATGAGGGCCAGGCGGCGGCCGTCGGTTGCCACCAGCGAGAACTTCCCATCGCGGAAGGCAAAGTAGACGCCGTTGAGAATGTACCGCGTCTCGTCGCTGCTCTGCGCGTAGGAAACGCTCTTGAGCATCGAAACCAGCTCCGGCTGGTCGAGGGTGAATGACTTCTCGTCACCGAACTCCGGCAGCGGCGGGAACTCTTCCTTGCCGATGCCCATGATGCGGAAATTCGATCCACCCGAGGCCAGCTTCACCTGATGGTTCGGCGAGGCATCGAACGAAACATCAAGATTCGGCAGTTCGCGCACGATCGTCGCCAGGCGCTTCACCGGCAGCGTCACAGCTCCTCCTTCCTTGACCTCCGCCTTGATCCGGCAGCGGATGCCGAGATCGAGGTTGGTGGTGGTCAACGAGATGAAGTCCTTTTCAGCCTCGATCAGCACGTTGCTCAGGATGGGCATCGTGGTCTTGGAACCAACGACGTTGAGGACTTGAGCCAAACCGTTGCTGAAATGATCGCGGTTGATCTTGAATTTCATGGGGCGCGAGGCACGAGGTGCCGAGTCGTTAACAAAGGCTAAGTGATACCTTATTCAATAAGTAATTAGCAGCAGTCTTATTATGGGGTCAGGAAAGGACCAACAACCCCGCGGTTTCTTCCTTGTCCTGCTCTGAAAACCCCCACCAGGAATCCCCGTCGGGGGCCGTGAAGAACTTGCCCGGAAGTACCGAGAAAGTAGCTGGTTCTTCACCGGCTCCAAACTGTGCGCGAGGGACCGACAGGTTGTTCACAGAGAATTCGATCCCGTCGTCATGCGGTCGGTGGAGTCTTCGGCAGCAGGCTGCGCCGAAGGTGTCGGACTAGGCCAAAACCGATGTAACCGAGCGTCACCACCAAGAGGCCCACTTCCTTGAACACGATCACCGCCGCCACGCAGAACAGCAGGGTCACAAAACGCGTCAGCCGCGTCGTCGTCTGCATGTCCACTTGTTTGCCACTGGGGTAGCGGACCGTGCTTACCATGAGGATCGCAATGATCGCCAGCAGCGCGGGAAGAACCAGCGCCCAGCGGTGCAGCGCACGGTCCTGCTCAGCCAAGCTCAGGAGAAAGAGTACGAGGCTCGCTACGGTGATGGCCGCCGCAGGGACGGGCAACCCCACGAAGTCTTTGTTGGTCTCAATCTTCGCTCGGGCCAACAAAGGATTCGTAATGACATTGAACCGCGCGAGGCGAACGGCTGCGCAGAGAAGGTAAATGAACGCGAACACCCAGCCAATCTCCCGGAAGACGGGGTAGCCTTGGGTCGGAGAGAGGATCAGGAAGAACACCAATAGCGCCGGCGCGATCCCGAAGGAAACGACATCGGCGAGGGAGTCGAACTCCGCCCCGAACAGCGACTCCCGCCCACCCATGCGCGCCAACCGGCCGTCCAGCATGTCGAACGCCGCCGCCCCAAAAATCAGCCAAATCGCCTGCTTGTAGAGGTCGATCGCCGACCCGGTGATCACCGCGGCCTGCTTCATCTCGTAGTTCGCCTGAATGCAGCGGATCACCGACGTGAAGCCGCAGAAGAGATTCCCGGCCGTCATCAGGTTCGGCAGGAAGTAAATCCGGCTCGCTGCCGTCACCGAATACGGATTCTCGCGATCCTCCGCACCCGTCGGGACCACCTCATTCGGGTCGGAGTCGTCGTCCTGGGCAGTACGCACTGGATCAGCCATGGGAGGAATCTCGCGGGTTTATCCGGCTTTCTTGGTGAGTGACTCCAAGTACTTCCAAAACTTGGAATGCTGCTCCACCAACTGCGTTTCCGTCACCGGAAGCTTATTTCGCAAAAGGAAGTCCTCCAACGAATTACGATGGAGGATGTAGCGGACAAACAGCGTGTTCGCTTGGATGTCGAAATAGAAGCGGTGGTCGCCGGACCGGAGGCGGTACAGGGTCTCGCCGCCGCGATGGAAACGGCCGAGTGGTTCGCGGGGTTTCTCGAGGTCCGCGGGCCGGAGTCCACTGATGGGCTCAACCGCTTCAAGCTGCGCGAGCTTGTCGAGCTTGTTCAGTTCGCTGATCGCCTGCTCGGAAAAGGTGACCTGGAACATGGTGGAAGGGCGGGGGAGAGCTTTTGCAAATTGCCGGTCGCGGCAACGCTTTCTTTTCCGGTGATCCGGTTCAGCGGTGGGCTGTGCGCTGACGCACCGCTTCAAAGAGCGTGATGATGGTCGCCATGGCGACGTTGAGCGAGTCCGCCTGCCCCGCCATCGGGATGCGCACCGGCAGGTCGGCATGCTTCAGCCAGAACTCACTGAGGCCGTACTGTTCGCTGCCCATCACGACGGCCAACGGGCCCGTCAGATCGGCGTCCGTGTACAGGGTCGTGGCCGCCGGCGTGGTGGCGATGCTGCGGATGCCCCGGGTGTGGAGCCAGGCTTGGACCTCTTCGCTGGAGGCGACCACGCAGGGGACCGAGAACAGGACGCCGGTGGAGGCCCGGACGACGTTGGGGTTGAACAGATCGGTGATGGGATCGCAGACGATCAGGGCATCGCATCCGGCGGCATCCGCGCTGCGCAGGATCGTGCCGAGGTTGCCGGGTTTTTCGATCGATTCAACGACCAGCAGGAACGGGACGGCGGGTAACGTGAGTTCCGCGAGGGAGCGCCGCCACTGCGGAGCCACGGCAAGAAGGCCATCGGGCCGTTCGCGGTACGCGACCTTGGCGAAGGCGTCCTTGGAGAGCTCGAAGAGTGCCGCGCCGCGCCGCCGCGCCTCCTCCAGCAGGGCGGGCTCGTTCTCGCCGAGAAACCATTCCGGCGAGAAATAGACTTCCTGCAAGGCGACACCCTTCTCCAGGGCACGACGGATTTCGCGGTAGCCCTCGACGAGGAACACGCCGGCTTCGTCGCGCGGCCGGCGGTCGCGCAGCCGCACCAAGTGCTTCACGCGCGGGTTCTGCAGGCTGGAGATTTTCTCGGTGGTCAGGTCCACAAGCGGTCACGCTAGTGGTTCCACCCGACGTGGCCAGCCTGCTTCGCAGCCGACGGAGTCAGAGCTGCGCTCGCCGGTCGATGCGAAGCCGCGTTCCGGCGGACGGCCTCCCGGATGCCGTTCGCGATGCTTTGCGTGGCCGCAGGCGTGCGTCAGCTACTGACGGGATGGAACCTTCGCCGCGGGCCTCTGCTCCGTTGCCGGCGCTGGGCGTCTGACGCGGAGCGGATTTGGCGTTGTGAATTCCTCCCGGCGTCGAAACGTGGAGCCGTGGGCAAGAAGAAGCCGCGATTCAACGACCTCCCTTTCTCCTATCACGAGGAGATTGAGTTGGAGATCAGCACTCTGACCAACCTGGGCTCCGGGCTGGGCCGCTTCTCGCGCCCGGGTCCCGAGGGGCGGGCGATCGACAACTGGGTCGTCATGGTCCCTTTCACCCTGCCCGGCGAACGGGTGAGAGCCCGCGTTTTCCGCAATCACCGCAATTTCTCCGAGGCGGACTTGCTGGAGGTTTTGGTGGCCTCGCCGGACCGTGTGACGGCGCCGTGCTCGTTGTACGGACGATGCGGGGGTTGCCAGTACCAACACCTCGCTTACCCGGCCCAGCTGGAGTGGAAGCGGCGTCAGGTTGCCGAACTGCTCGAGCACATGGCTGGGCTATCGTTCGCGGTGGCTCCGGTGCAGGGCTCGCCCCGGGAGTGGGGCTACCGCTCGAAGATCACGCCGCACTTCGCCGCGCCGCGCGATCCCGCCGTGCCTCCAGCGATCGGGTTCCTCCGGCAGGGCACGCGCTTCGACATCCTCGATGTCCCGCGCTGCGCCATCGCCACCGACGCCATCAATGAGCGCCTGGGGCCGTTGCGCGAGGAGGTGCGCGCCCGCGCCGCTGCGGGCGGCTACCAGCGCGGCGCGACCCTGCTGCTGCGCGATGCATCGGGCGTGGTGACGACGGACTATGACGCCGTGGTCGTCGAGACGGTCGGAGACCTTCGTCTGCGCTTCCTTGCCCGCGACTTCTTTCAGAACAACCCGTTCATCCTCCCGGCCTTCACGTCTTACGTGCGCGAGCAGGCGGCGGCGAGCGGGGCGCGTTATCTCGTCGACGCCTATTGCGGCAGCGGCCTGTTCGCGCTCACTGCGGCGCCGGCCTTCGTCGAGGTGACAGGCATCGAGATCAGCGAGAGCAGCGTGGCCTTCGCGCGAGAGAATGCCGCCGCCAACGGCATCACCAACGCGCGCTTCGAGGCCGGTGACGCGGCCCGCATCTTCGCCGGGCTACGTAATCCTGCCGCGGATACGGTCGTCGTCATCGACCCGCCGCGGAAGGGCTGTGATGAGGCGTTCCTGACGCAACTCTTCGGTTTCGGTCCGCGTGCCGTGGTCTACGTCTCGTGCGACCCCGCGACCCAGATGCGCGACCTCCGGCACTTCCTTGACGCGGGCTATGTCGTGCGCGCGGTGCAGCCCTTCGACCTCTTTCCCCAGACCCGGCACCTCGAGTGCATCATCACGCTGGAGCGGGATGCCGCGGCGGCGCAGCTCGCGGCGGCCAGCGTGGGCCTGACGCGGAGC
>Ga0164293_10001634_pt1 | contig 18783 bp, 8 predicted proteins | sample GEODES118metaG_FD_111487 | JGI IMG/M metagenome (GOLD analysis project Ga0164293, IMG submission 111487) | Eutrophic lake water microbial communities from Lake Mendota, Wisconsin, USA - GEODES118 metaG | ecosystem: Environmental > Aquatic > Freshwater > Lake | place: USA: Lake Mendota, Wisconsin...
AGTAAAGTTATTAATCATATAGGTCAGAATTATTACGCTTATTCACCAAAACAAGGATCAAAAACAAAAAGATTAAAAATTGATGATAAAACCTCTATCATTTCTCAACCAGATGTTTTAGGAGATTTATTTATTCGTCCAAGATACACAGAAATTATTGGTGAAGGTTCAGATGTTCCAAAACAAATAGAAACCTCTTCTATTTCTAGTCTAAACACTACAGCTAAAAAGACTTTATTAAATGGAGTTTCTGAATTGGACTTTAATCCTATTTTAAGAAGAAAAATAAAGATGCAATTTGCTCAAGATAGAGTATATGGTTCTGGTTTTATTCCTAATTTTGCTACACCAATGACTACTGCAAGTATTCCTTGGTTCAAAAAATATTCTAGTAAATATAAAAATGCTACTGGTGATACAGATCTTTTTAAGATGGGAGATTTTCCTACTTATGGAAGAGGTTCAGATCATGAATACGCTAAAAAAGGAAATGCTAACATGCTTTCTTACTTGCATGAAGACTTTGTTAGATCTGCATTAAATATAGCTTTAGGTTCAAAAAAAGTAATAAGACCATCAGAAGTTGGATTTAAAAATAAACCTGTAAGCGATATAGCAAATGAGAATGATTTTGATTTATTATATAGAATTGCTGATGGTTCATATAGCATGTTAGAGTTGAAACAAGATTTCAAAAACGTTTCTGGGTCAGTCACTGGATTCATGAATAAAAAACTTGCAAATCTCGAAAAAGAAAATCCAGTATTAGCTAAGAAAGTTAGCTCAATGATTGCTGTTTCAAATAGACCAAAATTTACTGATCCTACTGGTAGAAATGCTGGTGCAAATTTCAGCGAATTTGAAATGGCCGCTGCATCAATTGTTAAAGATAAGTATTCAAATGTTGATCCATCAATAAGCGCAAAACTTACAAAAGTTACTGATGGTTTATTAAGAAGATACGAAGCTAAGAAAAATACTACATATGGAGGTTTTATTCCTAATTTTGCTTCAATGATATCTTCCTCTATAAAAGGAAAAGGAAATATATCGGCAATAAAAACAGGCAAAAATAATTATGAAATCGAAGGCGTTGAAGTTGGTAAAAAATTTAGAGGTCAAGGATTAGGGTCTCAATTATATGGAAACATTGCTGAAAAAATTGGTTCTGGCAGTACTATTAAATCTGTATTATTACCACAAGAACAAGCTTTGGCGGATTATGCGAGCGGCAAATCTATTCCCGCAAAAGCTATTTTTCCTCAATTGTCTTGGGCGAAGATGGCTAAGAGTTCTAAGCTTTTAATCAATGGTAAGGAAATTGCGATGTCTGATTTTGAAAGTGGAATAGCTAGTCATAAATACAATGCCGCAAAATTAGATATGGCATTAATTGAATTGATTAATTCTCATGCTTCAGGTTTTATTCCTAATTTTAATTCCATAAAAGGAAGAAACTCTTTTCAGAAAAATTGGCTAATAGAAACAGCAAAGAAAAGAAATTTAAATTTAAATAATCCAGACGTATTTAGTAAATTAGCGACAGAATTTGCTAAGACTTATCCTAATGATCAAGGAATGTTTGGTTTGAGTGAAGGCTTTATTCCCAACTTTGCATATAAACAAGCAGTAATGGGCTTAGAAGAAAGCATGAGCGGAGAAAAAGCCATATTCGATACCAAGCCTTTCCCACACATTAGAAACAGTAGTCAGCCAACATTTAGTTCCGCAATTGCTGATCATGGTGGTTTAGGAAATGCTTTGAGTGATTCAATGAGAGGACAGAAGAATGCTGGATTGATGAATAAAGGATATATTCCAAATTTTGCTCCAAAAAAGCAAGGTAAAAAAAATCAAACTCAAAATACTCAATCAAGCTCCAATGCTGTTGAAGTAGAAAGTTATATTGAAAATTACGCTAAAGAAGCTTTAAGAGATGTTAAGAAGACTTATAGATCAACAGTTGATAAAATAAAATCAATGTTTTCTGAAGTTGATTCATCAGTATCAAGTGTTGGAATAGATGCGATAAAAAGTTTAAGAGAACAAACTTTTAAAAAAGGTAGAAATAATGAACAAATAAACACAAGCGATTCTAAAGGAAATAATAGATTCGATAAACTTTCAGAAGGATTATCTAAAGCTAGTACGGCAATAGCAATTCTTGGTCCTACTATCGCAGGTTTTGCGGAACAAGCTGTTTTCGGTAATAAAAAGAGAACTGAAATGACAGCTACTGAAAGATCTCTTCAGTCGGGTTTAAGCACTGGATTGAGCGCTGTTTCTACAGGTGCTGGTATTGGTGCAGCTTTTGGGCCAATAGGTGCAGGAGTTGGTGCTGCTACTGGAGCTTTAGTTGGTTTCGTTTCTGCTTTAAATGCAGCAGAATTAAGTGCTGAAGATCTTGCTGAAATGGCTGATAATCAAAGACAAAATAGTCAACAAAATATTTCTGCTGGTCAAAAATATATTCAAGCTCAACAAGAATATGCAAAACTTTTAGCTTCTGGCGCTTCGTCTGATAAATTAGAATTAGCTAGTAAAAGTTTATCAGAATCATTTAATCAAATTACAGATATTAAATTAGCAGATGAACTGAGCAAAACAAAAGGTGGAGTAGAAGCTTTAAATTCTGTATTGAGTAAGTACGAAACTGATAAAAATATATTAACTGCTGCGTTGTCTTTTGCTTCTGGGGTTAAAGGTGGAAAAACTCAAGGGGGAGTTCAGATTGGAGAAAGAGTTAAAGAATTAAAATCTTTAGGATTAAATAAAGATTTGTTTGATCAACTTCAATCCTTTAAATTACAAAGAGAAAAAATAATGCCTGAAATAATTCCTGGTCAAGAGACGGTCCCTGAAGAAATTGAAGTTGTTACCGAAGCGAGTTCAAATGCTGCTAAACGATTAGCTGAGAATATAGCTAAATCGACAATTGGAAATAAAGGCACGGCAGAACAAATAAAAATTTTTCAAGAATCTATTCTTGAACTCTTGCTTAGAAAAGATAAGGAGGAAATTTTAAAAGAGTTATCTTCTGGAAATCAATTTATAAATAATATTATAGAAAATGCTAGAAAAGAAGGTAATTTATTAAAACTAAGAAATGATTTAAGTTCATCTATTTTAAAACAAATAGGCGAAGCAAATGCGCAATTAGAACAAGATGATTTTGGCAGAAAGCTTTTAGATGAAATAAATAATTTTAAATTTTCATTGGCAGAAGGTATTCTTAGTCCTTTATCTATAGCTACAGAAAAATTAAAAACTCAAAGAACAAAAACAATATCAGAAGGTCAAGATAAATTAACAGAATTAAATTTAAATTTCGTAAAAGAAAATCAAGAAAAATTTTTAAAATTAAATCCTAGTTCTGAAGTTATTCAAAGTAAGATAAGACCAGCATTAGAGAAAGCGCAAACTGGAGATCTTTCAGGTCTTCAAGCGATATTACAAGAAAGTTCGATTACAGGGCCAAGCCCATTTGATCCCGCAATTATTAATGATTTAAAAAAAATCTATGAAGAATTTAACAGATCAGTAGACAAACAAAATAGAAGCAATGTCAATCAATTAAAATTAACAGATTTACAAGGTCGTGTAGAACAAATACGCGCAAAAACTACAGAGTTTCAAGCAACATTATTGCAAAAACAAATTCAATTATTAGGCGATCAAGAAAGAATCGAGGCTACTAGAAAAACAAATTCTGAATTAGAAATAGACGCTATCGAAAGAAAAATGGCCGATCAAGGTAATTTTCTAGGCAGAGGAGTTATAGGAAAAGCTGAATCTAAAATTGCATTACGAAATGAAACAACAACAAAAAAACTTGTTGATTTAGAAATTAGTAGATCAAAGTCTGCTCAGTCTGATTATCAATCATTAATCGAAAAACAACAAACTAATTTAACAAAAATGGCCGCTCAATCTGAATTTGAGGGTCGTCCAATGCAAGCTATCGGTTTAAGAGAGCAAGCTAGAAATATAAAATCTATAGATATAACAAATAGTCAAACACTATCTCAAGCTATATCTCAATTACAACAAAGTCCATTTGCCGATCCAACATTAGAAAATGAAAGAGTCAGAACATTAGAAAAATTAAAGACTGTTCAAAACGATATTGTTAATGGCAAACTAAAAGAAGAAGAAATAACAAAACGCCTTAATAACGAAGAATTGAGAAATGCTAAAAGATCAACTTCTATAGTTTATGGATTCAAAGAAGGTTTTGACGCTTTAAGAGATGAAGCTGATACCGGTTTAAATAGATTAGCTAGAGATACTCCAGCGCTTTTTAGAGATGGAATGGTAAATGCCATCAAAGCAGCAGTAAAAGAAACAGATAATTTAGGCGATGCTCTTTTAGGTGTTGCTGCTAATTTCTTAGATATTATTAGTAGTAGATTAATGGAAGTTGGTGTTTCAAAATTGATAAGTGGATCAGGAATTGAAAGTCTATTTACGGCTCAAAAAGGTGGTGTTGTACGCGCACAATCGGGTATGTATGTTTCAGGAACTGGATCTGGAGATAAATATCCAGCGATGCTTGAGAATGGTGAATATGTATTAAATAGAAATGCGGTTATGGCAATGGGTGGACCAGCCGCGCTTGACACTTTAAATTTTTCTGCTGCACCAAGATTCGCAAGTGGTGGATCATTTAGCGCAGAATTAAGCAATGTTAAAGCTATGGAAGATGGTATGACTACTTTTGGTCTTGAAAATAGTTCTTTATATAAAGAATTGCGTGATGAGGAGATTAGAAAAGCTGAAGAAGCTCGTCAGAAAAAACGAGCAAGACAAGCTCAAACCGCGCAAATGGTTGGTAGTTTGGCAGCAGCAGTTGCTGTTGCTGGAATTGGTGCGGGAATAAGTAATAAAATGGCTAACGTGAAAGCTGGAAAAGCTCAAAATTTGTCTCAAAAATTACAACAAGGCGCACCTTTAACAGCAGCAGAATCATCTTCTATTACAGGATTTATGAATAAAGGTTTATTAAGTCCAAGTGGTGTTTATATTGGGCCTCAAGTTGTTAGAACAGGATTTAGTGGTTTTACTGGATATGGTCGTCAAACAGGTGGTTTAATTGGTTCTCGTTTATCTGATACAATTCCCGGTTATATGGAGGGTGGATTGTATAATTCACCAATTGTTAAAAAATATGGTACAGGAATGCAAGCTGGTGGAATGTCCCCAGTTGCTAATAATTCTAATACTGTTAATAATAGTAATGCTAGTAATTCATTTAATTTTAATACCACAGTAAATAGAGATGGTAATATTCAAATGGGCGCGAACAATACTTCTTATAAACAACAAGATGTTGAATTATCTAATAATCTTAATAATAGAATATATGGAGCAGTTCTTGATGTTATTCGCGATCAACAAAGATTCGGTGGTTCATTGGCTGGTACTAGAAAAGCATAATAATGAAAAACGCAATACTTAATTACGAAAACATATTTTATCTTGATGGTCAAGCTATATCTGGTGTTATATCAGTTGATGGATCTTATAGTATTAACTATGGTCCAATAAATACAATAGGCTATGGTTACAATAAACAAGTTATAGCTGATGTACCAACTGCTGAATTTAATATAAATAAATATTTATTATATAATGAGCCTTTATTAAACTATACAGGTCAAAAAAATAATTTAGAAGCGCCATCATTCGCTGGTAGTATAAATTACAATAATAAATCAATTGGTTTTGAAAGTGGTTACTTAAATTCTTTTGGCTTATCTTGTTCAGTTGGAGATATTCCTCAAACCTCTGCTAATATACAGGTATTTGGAGATATAGGATCTGGTTATTCTGCATATGGAACTAGACAAACAAGATATATGACGGTTCCTCAAGTTAAAGATATTACAATAACTTGCAGTGGTTCTAGTTCAAATAGAATAACTAGTTTTGATTATTCTATAAATTGTCCTAAAAAACCAGTTTATATTTTACAAAGTACTAATAATTATATACCTTATGAAGTTTTATCTGAATTACCTATTGAAATTAATGTTAGTTTTAATCTTGAGGTAGATGATTATGCTGCAAAAAAATTATATGAACAATTGAATAATGATACTGATTCTTCATTTTCTTTATTAATAAAAGGAATGGTTTTTGAAGATCAAAAGTTATCGGTAGCTTTAAATCAAGACCTGGATGTTGGTTTGGGAGATTTAATTGTAGCTAGGCAATTAGTTGGTGTAACAATATTTAGTCAATCATTTAATAATTTTAAACTTGTTACTCAGGAATTTAGTTCAAATGCGGATGATATTTTAAGTGTAAAACTTAATTACAAAGGATATTTAAATTAAAATATGTCAATAACACTTTCAAGCTTATCAGCAAAATTAGGAAGCAATGTTGTAGATACAGATATCTTTTTAGTTTCAGATTCTACATCCGCTAATAATAATAAGATCGAAAGATCTGAATTTGCAAAGTCTTTTAATTCTTTTACAGCGCAAAATGCAAGCGGTATTTCTTTATTTGAAAGCGCAGGTCTTATTGGTTTAACTGTGAGTGGTACTAATGGATTTGTTGGCATAAATGATAAAACTCCATTTGTTTCTTTAGACGTAGTTGATAATACAAGCGCTACTAATGGATCTGGTCAAATTAGACTAAGCACACCAAGTGCTGCTAGAAAAATTGGTATCAGCATAACTGATCCTTCAACTTACTATCAATTCGCAAAACAATCTAATGATACAAAATTATATTTAGAATCGTCAATAAATAATGGCAGCACTTTTACTAATTTAATGGTTGTCGATCAAAGCGGAAATTTTGCGTTTCATGGAACTACTGGAGCTTTAACAAGAAAATTCTTAGTAAGTGGAGAATTTTCTGAATTTCAAAATTCTGGTAATTCAATTATATTAGATCCATATAATGGAGAAATAAAAACAAGCGCTGTTGATGAAATTTTTTCTGTAAATTATAATAACTTAGCGGATGTTAGACTGGGATATAATGCTATATATATTGATAATGATTTATTATTGCCTAAAGTAGGTATAAATATAACTACTCCATATGCTCCATTAAATGTAAGTGGTTCTGGAATAGTAACAAGATTAGATGGTAATACGAATAATACGACTTTAGCATTGGGCAATACAGTAGATTCTGGATATTTTGGAGTAATAAATAATAAAACATATTTAGGGCCATCTTTTGATGACTCAACTTCAAATCTTGTTTATAGTCACGCTGGAGATGGTTCATTAGGGCTTGGAATAAGCACTCCACAGTATAAGTTAGATGTAAACACTATATCTGCTGAAACAGTAGCTCATTTTGCCAACACTGGAACCGCAAAAACATGTGAGATCATAATAGCCGCAAATAAAGCTTTGGGTGGTGGAGATACTGGTCCAAGAAATTCATTTGCAACTTTTTCTAGATATGATAGTGCAGTAGATACAGATAAATGGTCAATTGGAAATATTTATAATGATACTACTTTTGGAGGATCTGATGATTTTGTTTTTATAAAAGGAGGTTATTTTGGAACAAGTCCAAATGTAGTGGCTAAATTATCAACTGTTGGAGATTTTGATATAGATGGGCGATATACTACAAATTCTTCTTATTGCAAAGGTCAATTTGTTGAAGTCTATCAAACAAGATTGACTGGAACTTCTAATATCTATATAGATCCAATAGGAACAAATGGTTCATCTGTGGTTAGTAGCGGTGATTTTAACAATGATTCACCATTTGGCGTTGCCATGTATAATGGAAAGCTTGAAAGAGTAAAATTATTTACATCAAGCACAATATCTTCTAACGTTGTTTTTCAATTTTATGCTATTACTCCAGCAACTACATCTGTCAATGGATATAATAATATAAATACAACTGGTGACTACGCAAATGTGAAATGCAGTGGAACAGTTACTTTAAATACAAACCAAATGGCAGAAATAGTTTTTTCAACATTCGGAACTTTCACATCTGGACAATTATTACAATATAGATTATTTAAATCAGATTTTACGCCTTTAAGCATACCAGTAAAGCTTTCTAGTTCACTTAAATATATTGTTGTTTAATGACTAAATTTATAAAATATGAAAATTTAGATTTTAAAGTAGATAATAATGTTTTTTATTCTACTTCTGTAAAAATATCTTTGCAGTCTAATATTCAAGCTGTTTTATTGGCTGATGGTAGTTTATTAAGATATGCGCCACAAGAGACAGTGATAGGAGGTTTATCAACAGAGTTTTATTTAACAGGGGCTTTGCCTAGTTATTTAAATATAATAGGTTCATCTGAATCTAGTGTTAATTGCAGTTTTGGTGGAGTGGCGATTGACCAATGCTATATTAAGAGTTTAAGTTTTACAGCTAGTCAATTTTCTCCAATATTATTAAATATTGATTTTGATTGGTATGGAAGAATTAATAGTGCGAATAGTACATATAATTTAATAAATAAATCAATAGGTGGGCCTAGTGGTCCTACTGGTCCTTCAAATCAACCTTTGTCACATATATCTCATTCTAATAATTCTTATATTGCTGACGTATCAAATGTTTTTGGATTTTCAGAGGTTTTTTCTTATTCATATAATGAAAGTTGTGATAGAGTTCCATTTTTTAAAAATGGAGAAATAACTCCATTTAGAGTAGCAAAAATAAATAGAGCAAAATCAGCAACAGTTGATGGCAATTACTTCAAAAAATCAAACGTTTCTGATATAGAAGGAACAGATACTGTTTGTGATTTATATCTAAAAGATTATGAAAATAATTTATTAAATATGTTCAACATATCTGGTAAAATAGAATCGAGATCTTTAAATATAGATGTAAACGGTTTATTACAAAGCACTCTTTCTATTAATCAAAGAGTTGCGCCATTAAGAAGCACATTATGAGTAAATTTTTAGACACGCAATTTTCAGTTACAGGTATAAAGAATTTTATTACTGGAGATTCTTATACAAAATATAATCTTGTAGATTTTGAATATTTTACTGGAGATGCAAAAGATCCAAAAAATTTATCTGGTTTATACGCTTGGTTTAATTTAGATGATCTTAATAATCTAGAATTCGACGCTTCGGGAAAAATTTATAAGTGGTATAATGCAGCAGTAGGTCATGAAGTGGCTCAAGATCTGAATAACGATAATTCTTTAATAAATACAAGACCTTTTTACGATCAAAATAAAAATTCTGTTACATTTGAATCTAATTTTGAAAAAGAGGCTATTAATAATTTATATACAACAGGAGATGGTTTTGTTGGTTTTTTAACAGGAGATCGTTGTTGGTTTGTCGTTTATGAGTTCGAAGATTTGAGGCAAGGTAATTATGGATCAACGATAAAACCAAATACTTCTTCTATAATTGATACTGATTTATATGCAACAACTTATGCAACAAGCGGTTATCTGGCAGTTTCTGGAAACAATGAAATATATAGTTGGAATACAAGTGTTCCATCATCATCTCAGCAGTTTATAATAAATCCTACTGGAATTGCTGATAATTCGCCTATAACTGTTAATTCGGCATTTTCTGCTTCTAAAGTTTTAAAAAATAAGAATATAGTATCTATAATAAAAAACAATACAACAAATAATTTACGTTTAAGAAATAATGGGTATGAACTACTAAATGTTACTAGTAATCATTTTAATTCTGGATGCAGTGGATTGATGATTGGCGCGTCTCAAAATTCAAATCCTTCACAAAATAATCTTTATAATTATAACGCTTCAAACATTTCTTATTATGAAATTCTAGGATTTGCAAAAGTTCCATCTGATAATGATATCTTAGCTATAGAAAAATATTTATTTGAAAAACATTTTACAAATGATGATGGTTTATATATAGCTAAATCTAATTTTACAGCATCGGATTATCGTTATGCCCCTATAAACATAACAGGTTCTCAATTTTTAACTAAAGAAGTAGATTCGGTTTTTAATAAAACATATGGCTGTTCTGCTAATTTTTCAACAAAAGCAGCAAGAATAGATTATGGAGATAATTATTTTACAAATGTAATACCCAATATTAATAATTTAAATACTGAGTTTAATTTAAATTATGATGGTCTTACTGATGTGCAGGCAAAATGTTTAATAGGTTTTTTCCAAAATACTTTTGAATATACTCCAAAAACTATTGTTGATTCTTATGAAAACGTGTCTATAGATTTATTTTATCCATACAAAAATAATTCAAAAATTTATTTTTCCGATTTACAGTATAATTCTGTAGAAGCTAATTTAAATAGGATTTCTATAAAATGTGTTTCGGCTTACGATTCAAGTCTTGATTATAGAGGTTATCAAGTAACTGGAAAAGAAGTTACATCTTTCTTTAATGAAAATTCAGCTTATTTTAAAAATGATGTAGTTTATTACAATACAAATACCGAAAGTGAAAAAGGTTATTATTGGTATACTGGATTGGATAATATCATTCCAACTCATGATCAAAGACCTACTGGCAATAACTCTTTATTTACTAGATCATTTTATTTTCAACCTGATCTTGATTTTGAAATACCAGTGTCTCCAAAATTTATAAAAACAGAATTTGATTCATCTGCGCCAGCTTTTGAAAATTATGGTATAAATAAAACAAATTTAGAATTTAATTATAACTTAACTAATAGATCGGATAAAGAAGCTGAAGCGATACTTAAATTTTTGGATTCAAATTGTGGTTTTAAAATTTTTGAAATGACTTTGCCAACTCCTTATAATAAATTGATAAATGTATATTCTCCAGAATGGAATCATACATATAAGTTTAAAAATAATCACGATATATCAATAAAATTTATAGAATTTAAAGGTTTAACTCAGTCTGATATATTTTTCAATACATTAATACAACTATGACATATGTAAATACAACTGGTAAATATATTGGAGAATGCTTGACTGGATTTGGATCTAGTTATCCAGTGATTATATATAATAGCGGTAATTCAGACGTAGAATATAAAATAACAGTTGAAAACAATACTGATATTTTTAATGTTTCTAATGCCGAGTTTATTGTAAATAATGGATCAACAGGAAGATTCGATATTCTTTATAAACCTCAAATAACTGCATCAGCGGTTGATGAAGCAACTGAAATAACTATTTTTAGTCAATCTGTTGAAGATGGATCTGTAGATCCAAGCGGATTAATAACTCTTGAAATAACTGGATCAAGAATAATTAGTAATACTGCTGGCGCAGTTCGTAGATTCGTTGCATTAAAAAATTATGATATAGTAAATGGCATAAATTATGATTTCATGTGGTATCCGCCAACAGGAACTGGAAGTTTAAAAAATTATTATTTTACAGGGTATAGATTAGATATTTCAACGAGTACTGATTTTGTTGCAGATACTGTATTTACTACTGGAATAACTCAAGCTGAAAATACTAGTAACAACCCTAGATATGCAACTTTTTATGGATATCCTGAATTAGAAAATATTATAAATGTTTCTCAAAAAGATTTTCCAACTTTAGCTTTGGAAACTAATTATTACGCAAGAATTTATACATATAGCACTAATAATACTGGAATTAGTATATATGCCACAGGTATAGAGTCCATAAGTGAACAATTATCAAATGATGTGATAAATGGAAATTCTGGAACTAAATTAAATGTAAAATTTGATAAAAAACCTTTAAATGTATACGTTTCGAATGGAAACTATACTAATTACAGTTTAAACACTAAAATTATTGAAACTAATAATAATTCGAATAATTTACTTTTTTACTCTGGTATAAATATATACTTGCCAAATCAATCTACTTTTCAATCTAGCGATGAAAATAATTACGCTTTAAATTTAAATAATCAAATTTTTGAAAATTTTACTGGAGACCTAAATGGAACATTTATTAATTTATATGTTCCTTATAGTTGCAGAATAGTTGGAAATTTTGGAAAAGGTGGAGATATTTTAACTTCAAATGTTTATGATGGTAAGGCTGACGTAAAAAATTATGTTTCAAAAATTATAACTGATACAACAGCAGAATACAATAAAGCAAATTCAACACTTACAGATTCAAAATCTGGTGGTAATGTTTTTAGATTTGATGCTAAAACACAATCTGATAGAACAGATTTTATATATAATATATATGCTGAAAAGAATGCTTTCATAGCTGCTGGTGGAGGCGGAAATAAAGCTGGGGTTATTTATTTTGAAGGAGTTTCTTACGGGGTTAGTTCCGATAACTTGATTAAAGATAGAATTTATCCATTGAATGGAGCTTATAATAAATTTGGACAAAATACTAAATATAATATATTTCTTGGACAAGCTCAAATAGCGCGACAAAATAATAGCGATAGAAGTCAAACGGTTTTATTGGCAAGTATTTTTTCGAATGTTAGTGGATATGGAGAGAATGGATCTGATGGTTTTTATTTAAATCCAATAAATAATAATAATAGTTATTCAAAACAGAATGGTTACTATTATCCACCTAGAAGTGTTTTTGTAGGTGCAAATAGTTTTGGCGATCCTGCAAGTTGGAAAAGTGTTTTTGATCCAACTTTTATAAGAATGCCTGAAAACATATCTGTAGCTGGAAATATAATAAAAAAATATTCTAATTCTTCTTTTCGATATTCATTTTATAATACTGATATACCTTCTGATTATGTATTTAGATTATCGAATGCTGATATAACAAACAGTCCATCATGGGCGGCTAAAAATATTAATGCTAGTACGATTTTTACTTTAAATACCGCTGCTGGTTCTGGAAGCATAACTCAAACCGATAATTTTAATTCTACTGGTTATAAAGCATTAACTTTTTCAAATAAATCTTTAGCTGGAACAATTTCTTCTAGTTCTGAAACATGTAAAAACTTTGATCTATTCATTGTGGGGTGTTTTGGTGGAACACTTACTGCTCCAAAAAAATTTAGTTTAGTTAATTGGTACTCTAATCAACAAAACATAAGCAGTAATCATGTAAATTATAGAACTTTTTTACCTACTTTTATCAATACATATCAAAAAGAATCAAATATATTTAATTTTTTTACATCTTTATTATATGACTATCAAATAAAAAATATTGATGATTTCTTTAGTTTTAATACTGGAGCTTCAAATTCTTATTATCAGTTGTCTAAATGTTTAAATACAAGTTCTTTTATTATTTATCCTTTTATATTGAATATAAAAAGAAATGGTACGACGTATTCAATATATATTAATGGAGAATTGCATACATTTTATGATTTAAATTTTAGCACTGTACAGCAAGAACAGAATATAACAAAATTTATATCTTCAATAACAAACACAACTTTTAAATTAGAAAATAATGATACATCAATGACTAGTAGTTTTTTTGATATTTTATTTTATAATAGAGTTTTATTCGATGATGAAAATCGAAAAGTAAATAACAGTTTATTACAGAGTTATATTAAATTATTTACTGGAGAAACAGCAAATAATTATTTATCAATCTCAAATCAAATAAGAATGCCAAACGTTTTTAACTTAGCAGGTACTATTTCTTCAATATAATGAATACTCTATTTAAACTTAATAATTATGTAATAATAGATTTGTTTGAAATAGAGTTAGAAGCGAATGAAGGCTATTTAAGATTTCATGGATCTAAGAATTTTAATAAAAATATATTTTTTCAAGGAAAAGAATATACTTTTATTCCATGTGAATTTTCTTCATACGAAACAAATTCTGATGGCAGGCAAAGTAGACCAAAATTGCAAATAGGTAATATTAATAATTATTTCTCAAAAATAATGCAGGATCGAAATGATCTCATAGGTAAAAACTGTAATAGAAAAAAAATATTAGCAAGAGACCTTGATTCTAGAAATTTTGAAGATGGGATTAATCCTTATGGCATATCTAATTTTAATACTTACATTGCTTTTGATAAATTTATAGTAAATGCAAAATTATCTGAAAATCTTAACGTTGTTGAGCTTGAACTGGTTACTAAAGTTGATATTCAAACATTGTCTATACCAGCAAGAAAAATAACAAATGATACTTGTTCGTGGAATTATAGATGTTATGGTTGTAATTATGGCAATAATAAAAATTATTCTGGTCCTATAATGCCTTTTACGATTGGTGGAGGATTTAATACATATTTAGGAGTTCCAGTAGCTGATGATAATGATAAGGTTTTTGTCAAAAAAATAAATGATACAAATTCGGGAGATTTATATGATTTGCCGTATAATGGTAGTTATAATTTAACTTCTTTAACTTATAAAGGTGAATGGTTGTCAAATTTATCATATGCTGTTGGAGATTTTATATATTTAGATGCTATTTCAGATACTAATTTAGAAAATAATGAAGCGGTATTAGTATCTCTTAATAAACCAAAAAACTATTTTGTTTGTATCGAGGCTAATACTAATAAAAATCCATTAAATAATACAGACGTTTGGAAGCAAGATAAATGCTCGCGAACTTTAAGAGGCTGTAGATTAAGATTCAATAATAATACTTCTTTAACACAAGGTAAGCCTTATTTGCCATTTGGAGCGTTTCCAGCTACATTTCCATATAATAATGAATCTAAAACCTGAAATATATAATCAATTGCGAAAATATTCTAAAACTTTTACAGAAGAGGAAGTGTGTGGATTTATTGTAGAAGATCAAGGATTTGTTAAATTTATATCTATTGAAAACAAGCATCCAGAAAAAAATGCTCATGTTTTAATTTCACCAAAAGATTACCTATCTATAAAAAATAATTATAAAATATTATACTATTTTCACAGTCATCCAATTGGTTCGGATTTTTCAGAAACAGATTTATTTTATCAAAAATATCATAATTTAGATATGATAATGTATGATGTTGCTAATAACATCTTTAAAGAAAAGAAGTGTAAAATAATATAATATATGGTTAATATCAAATTACATGGTATTTTTGAAAACTATGTAAAAACAGAATGGCATTTAAATGTCAAAACTGTTTTTGAAGGATTTGAAGCAATCGAAGCAAATAGTGGTAAATTATTAGAGGCTTTAGGAAATTTTCAAGAATATTTAACTCATTTTATTGTATACGTTGATGATAAACCAGTTTCTCATGAATATTTTAGTTCGCCAATACTAAAAAAAGATTCAAAAATAGAAGTTGTGCCATTAATATTGGGATCTGCGATTGCTGGTATTGATATATTAATCGCTGTTCTTTTAATAGCGATAGCAACAGGTATACAGATATTGATAACGAGTTTAATGACTCCAAAAGCTCCAAAAGATATCAAAAATAATTCAAGATTATTTTCAGGTTATGAAAACGTGACTAAAAGAAATGTTGCTATTCCAATTGGCTATGGAAGATTGAAAATAGGCAGTATTGTTATAGCTAATGATGTAAATCTAACAAATAAAATTAATAATAATTAATATGGGAGCCACAGATTATAGACCAGTTAAATTGCTTGAGGACATGGAAAGAGAAAATTTAGGAGATTATTCTTCTGCAATTGGATCAAACACAATTGTTCAACAAGGTGATTCTAGCTCTAATCCAAATTCTTTTTCAAATAATACGTCCGTTTCAACAAGCTTTGTACCCACAAATACAGTAAAAATATATATTGAACAAGATTTGATTAATATTTTATCTTTGGCTTCTGAATTTCCATCTGCAAATTCAACTTTAGATACAGAATCGTTTTATAAAAGCAATGATCTGTTATGTGAAGGGCCAATTGAGGGTCTTGTTGATCAAGATGGAAATACTCTTAATTATATAGATTTAAGCTCTTCTATAAAAGATAGAAGCTCTTCATTGGCATATGGTGTTTATTATAATGATATATCTGTAAAAGATAAAAAGACAAATTTGTTGAATTTAACTGCTGCTAATTTTAATTTATCTTTAGGTAATGAAGTTAATAATTTTAATGATATATCTAGTTCTGTATATACATATGATTCTAAAGTGTATGATTTAGATCAAGATCCTGGTATAGCCAGTTTTAATGGCTTAGATCAAAAATATATTGGCGACCCATTTACCAATTCTACAGAAATTGGTTTATATAAAAATCTAATATTTTTAAAGAATAAAGCGCGTAATTTCTCTCATTATGTTAAAAATAAATATATTACAAGCGCTACGGTAAATATAAAAATAGATTCTTGTTTTTATATAGGAGGAAAAGGTGATACATATGGTAATAATATAAGATTTGTAGTTTGCGTGACAAATTTAACAGAAAGAGTGACAAATTATTTTTATTTTCAAGCTTATTTTGTAGCAAAAGGCAATCCCGTAATAATACCAATTCAAATACAATTTAATAGAGCGGCAAATTTATCATCAAATTCACCTGAATATTTAATAAATGTATATAGCGTTGAAAAAAGAATTACCGCTTTTGGAGAGAAAAATAGAACTGCTACAAATAATTCAAGAAGTTTTGCTGTAGATTCTATTGTCGAAAAAGTTGATTACGCGTTCTCTTATCCATATTCAGCGGTATGCCAAAATATAGTTAGTGCAAAGCATTTTTCTAATATACCAGTTAGAAGTTTCGATTGTAAGCTTTTAAAAATTAAAGTTCCTAATAATTACGATCCTGATGCCAGAGAATATGTTGGTGATTGGAATGGAGATTTCAGCAAATTATTAAGATGGTCTGATAATCCAGCATGGATTTTTTATGATTTGTGTGTTAATGGGCGTTATGGATTGGCAAAATCTTCAATGTCTGAAAGCGATTTAAATAAATGGGAATTATATAGAATATCAAAATATTGTGATGAATTAGTGATTACTAATGCAGCAACTAAATATAAAGAAGACGTTTTTCAATTTGATAATAGTATTTTATTAAATCAAACTGATTATAATACGATAACATTTACATCAATAGAGAATTTAAATACATTACAGACAAGATATCCTGAAAAAAGTATCTTATATTTATACGATTTAAAAAATGAATTAAACGAATCAATTAATATAAATTTTAAAAAAATTATTCTTTCTGTTAATAAAGTAGGAAATACTGTAAAAATAAAATTATGCAATGATTTTGGCGTTAGAAAATTTATAGAATCAGATATTTCTGGAAGATTTTATAATTCTTTAAAACAATATATTTCTGGAAACCCTTCTGTTTTAAATACAGAAGATAATGCTAAGAATTATGCTATTTCTTATTTAGCTAATATATCTAATCCTGTTAATAATCAATATAACTCTAGTTCAGAACAGGTCTCGGTTTCATATAGAAATGAAAAAATATTTGATAATTCTTTAAAAGTTGCTTCAGGAAAATGTGTCGCGAAACATCCTGAATATGACGACTTTCTTGAGCCAAGATTTTCTGCAAATATATATATTAATGATGCAACAGAGGGATTGAAGATATTAACAGATTTATCATCTGTTTTTCGTGGAATTTTCTATTTTAAAAACGGTTTATTAAATTTAAATTCAGATGTTAAAAAACCAACTTCTTATGTTTTTACTAATTCAAATGTTAAAGATGGATTCTTTAACTATACATCTTCAAATTTAGAATCTTCTTTTTCAGTAGCTAAAGTTTCGTATTTAGATAAAAAAGATAACTTTAAAGATAAAGTTGTTTATATTGAAGATGCAAATTTAATAAAAAAATACGGTTTAATTGAAAAAGAAATTCTTGGATTTGGTATAACTTCAAAATATCAAGCAGAAAGAATTGGTAAATGGTTTTTAACAACTGGTAAATTAGAATCTCAAACAGTAACGTTTACAACTGGTATTGAAGCTACTTTATTAAAAATTGGAGATATAGTAAGAGTAGCTGATAATTTAAAAAATTCAAAATTAGAATTTGGAAAGATAACCGCTCTGGATTTTAAAAATAACTATGTATATATAGACAGAGAAATGAAGAATGATGTTTTAGGTAAAAGAATTAAAGTATTATCTATAGTTGGAGATGAAACTTTAGAAAGTACGCTTTCAATTTTTGAAGCTAATAATTCTGATCTTAGATTAACTTTATTGCCTTATGATTATTTTAGTTGGAATTTAAAAAACAAAACAGTTTCAACAAATAATGGCAGAACACTATCTTCAGATTTCGTTTCAGCAGCAGCTTGGGACAAAAAAGCATTTACAGCACAAAGTTATATAGATAATTGTTTATTATCTTTTAAAGTTGAATTTACATCATCAATACTTGTTTGTGGTTTATCCTCTAAAAATATAGTAATAAATGATTCAACTGATATAGAATATGGTTTTTATATAAATAGTGGGAATTTACTTGGCATTTTTCCTGGTCATACAGATATTGGATCTGCATTTAATTTTGGCAAAACAATTACATCATCTGATTTACTATCAATATCATACGATGGAAATTATATTACTTTTTATTTAAATGGAAAGTCTTTAACAGATCAAATTGGTAGACCTAAAGGAAATCCCCTATTAGCAGTAGCTGCGTTTAATACTCAGTTCACAACAATCAATGAAATTATTTTTTCTAGATATCCATTACCATCATATGGTTCTTTTTCTAATTTAAGAGCAGATGCTAATTTTTCTATATATTTAGAAAATGATGCAGAGCAAGAAGATTTATATCGTATAATAGGAGTAAATGAATCTTCAACAAACGATTACGGAATAACAGCTTTAAAATATAGTCCTGAAAAATTTGAAGTCGTTGATAAAAATGAATATGTAGATGAAAATCAATACAATAAAAAACAAATTGTTTTTGCA
>Ga0164293_10001637_pt1 | contig 18769 bp, 9 predicted proteins | sample GEODES118metaG_FD_111487 | JGI IMG/M metagenome (GOLD analysis project Ga0164293, IMG submission 111487) | Eutrophic lake water microbial communities from Lake Mendota, Wisconsin, USA - GEODES118 metaG | ecosystem: Environmental > Aquatic > Freshwater > Lake | place: USA: Lake Mendota, Wisconsin...
AAGTTGTCTACGTGTGGCTGTATCACCGCGGAGCGCGTCGACCGTTGCAGGCAGCTACCCCTGACCGCGTCAATGGCAAGGTAGCGGTGATCGTTTGCCTTCGGGGACATGATCCGACGCTGGAACAAAGCCTGGCCGCACTTGGCTCTCAGACGTGGCCGGAATTTGAACTGCATCTGGCCTTGGATTCCTCCAGCGATCCGGCGCACGTTGTGGCACGCGAGTTTTCCGGGCATCGAACAATCCCCACCAGCATCCACGTTTTGCCCCGCCCCTCAGGACAATGCGGATTGAAATGTGAGTTGCAGCGACTGGCTTACAGCCGTCTGGATTCGAATGTCGAGTACGTCGTATTCACCGATGCGGATTGCGTGGCGCCACCCGACTGGCTGGCCAATTTACTTCAGCCCTTTGAGTCTCCCTCGGTCGGCGCGGTTTCGGGAAATCGATGGTATGGGCACGCTCCAGGCTGGGGCTCGGAAATTCGCCGGATCTGGAATGCGGCAGCGATTGTGCAAATGTATCTCTATCGCATTCCTTGGGGTGGCGCTCTCGCCTTGCGGCGGAGCGCAATCGAGCAAGCGGGGTTGATTCAAATCTGGTCGCACACTCTGTGCGAAGATACCGTGGTGCAGCGCTCGCTCCGGCGAATCGGCCTGCAGGTCGCTTGGCTGCCGCGACTGGCGCTGGTGAGCCGAGAATCGGCAGCCCCCTCAGCGGCGGCCAATTGGATCGTGCGGCAATTGATTACGGCACGGTTGTATCATCCGGCTTGGCCGCTGGTCGCTGGTCATTCCCTGTTGGTCGGATCAACGACCCTGCTTTCAATGTTGGGCATCCTCACAACATTGCTGGCGGGTCAGGGGAGTGCCTGCCTGCTCCTGACCGCCGGCTTTGCCATCGCCCAGTTATCGAATCTGGGCTTACTGGCCTGGATTGAAGAGACCACAGTTCCCCTTCCGCAACGTCAGCGAGAGATACTTGAGACAGCTCGCCAACTGCCTCGTCAACTACTGCTGGTAACCTTGACCCAACTGGTGCATTCCTGGGCAGCCCTGAAGGCGGCCTCCGCCCGCGTCATCTCCTGGCGGGGAATCGATTATCGAATCTCGCCTAAAGCGATTGAAATGCTTGATTATCAGCCGTACCAACAACCGCCTGATCGCTCACAGTCAATTTTTTGACTTCGGTTCCACTCGCCAGCGGCAAGCGGTGTTCAGCTGCGGACATCTGCGCCAACTGACGTTGCACAATTTCGAGCAATGGCCGACCGGCAAAAATGTTGCTGGACGAGTCGCGGGCAGCCACCAAATCGTTGGTATCCAGAACAAGCCAGGCATCGGCCGATTCATGCAGCCCGGGTTGGACTTCCAATCCCTCGCCCGCAACCGCAACAAAATGCCATTGCCCCCCGGAAACACCGCGCAAATCCAAACTGCAAATCCGGCCAGGTAAAGCTGCGTGCGGATTGGAGGGAAAGTCAGCCGAGTACTCCATCCACCCGACTGCTATTTGTTCGGCCAGCTTTTGCGGTTGCTCAATCGATTCCGGCAATTGATCGCGCCGCTTGCCCCATGCATCTTGAGCACCAAACTCGAGATACCGAATCACCTGTTCCCGGGAAATCGCCGGGCAATCAAAATCCGGAATCAACTGCTTGAAATTCCGGTTGTCGAACTCCACCAAACAAGCATCGTAATCCTGATAGACGCGACTGCTGCTGAAAAACATCTCGGCGAACTGGGAAGTGGCTCGACGCCCCAGACTCCGCTCGACAAATCGGACGCCTGTACTGTTGAAAAACTCACAGCACCAATCAATCACTTCGCGGAACGTGGTGGGATGCTCCGAGACCAAATGAAAGGTTCGGCCGCGACTGGCAGGTTGCTCCAACAGGCGGCAAATGGCCCGCGATACCCAGTCGACAGAAATCACATTGTGAGGCTCGTCGCCAGAAACCGGCAGTTCAATGTCTGTCTGAATTCGGCCGGTGTTGTCCCGGGGCTGTTGCGGGACCAGCATCGCCAACAGGCGGAGATACCACATCAAGCCGTGATAGGACGACGTATATCCGGTTTGCGAGTCACCCGCGATGATCGAGGGGCGATAAATCGTCTTCGAGTCAAAATCATTGCAGTCTCGAACCGTCTGCTCGGCGAGGAACTTGCTTTCTTCGTATGAATTCCGAAACCCTTGGCCGCAATCGAGCTGGTCTTCGAGGACGACTCCCGAGCGGTTGCCGCAGACATAAGCGGTCGACACATAATGCAGTTCCCGCAAACCAGTCTGCCGCGCGAACTCTAACGCGTGGCGTGTCCCATTGAGGTTGGTTCGCCAAGGCTCCTGATCCTGTTCTGCCGGCTCGAACTTGACGACCGCGGCATTGTGAATCAGTCCGGTGCAGTGACGGGCGACCCAGCGTTGGTCGGCCGCAGAAAGTCCAAGTTGCGGCTGAGAGACATCCCCTTCGAGGACGATTGGCCGGGGCAGCGAATAGCCCAGTTTTTGCTCCCACCGCTGCAGCAGCAACTCAATTCGATCATGAGCTGACATCTTGCGGTTTGACCGGGCAAGAACAGCCAAGCGTTTGCCGCTGGCGAGCAAGTCGCGGGTCAGGTAACGCCCCACCAAGCCGCTGGCACCAGTCAGAAAAAAGTAACCTGAAAGCTTGTTCCCCGACGTCTCGTCGGCTGTAGCTTCCTTTCTCAAGTCACCCTGTTGTTCGGAACAGCCACCCATTGACCGATCGCTGGGATGCGCGGAGCGGCCAGATGCCTTGGAAAAAGTTGCGGATGAGTACTGTGGGTTGTGATTCACGAGGAATATCCGGACGCTGGCTCGAGTTGTTAAACCAATCCTCACGCACTCATTGGAGAGGAAATGGTCCCGAGAGCATGAAGGTGCGGGACAAGACGAGTTGTAGTTCAAGCCGGTGTCCGAACCGGAAGCGATACAGGCGAATCGAGCCCCTGATTTGGGTGTTCCGACGAGAAACCACCTGTTTCCGCCGTCGCCGAAATAATCGGAATATCCGCTGCAATTTCGACAAGACGTTCGGTTGAGTATAGACCAAGCCTCGGTTGCGGCCACTCGATTCCGTTGGGGCGGCGGCAAAAACGGCCGATTTGATTGACTTCGATTGGCTTGACCCACACAATCGAACCCCGATAAAGGCTGCTCCCGTCAGGCCTTGCCGCTGGCGGTTATTCCGATTCACTTGCGAAATTTCACTATGCCCGCACCCTTCCGCCGCATCAGTTGCCCCGCCGACAGGCTCTTACCGTTGGGTCTTACCTTGCTACTGACCTGCAGCCTCGCAGGATTATTGGTCAGCGGCCTCGCGGGGAAAGACACTTTGAATTTCAAAACCTTGACGGTCGAGCCAACGGGCCTAAGGCGCTCGCCGGTTTCCGAAGAGAGGATGTCGAGAGATGAATTGACACCGGGATTGACGGCAGACGAGGTGGCTGCGGGCTGGTTGTCGCTATTCGATGGAAAAACGCTCTACGGCTGGAAGTCGGAATCCGCAGTTGATTGGCAGGTCGTGGACGGCGAGATCCGAGCCAGCGGAGGGCTGGTGGGTCTGCTACGAACCACCAGCCAATTCGGCGATTATCAATTGCGTTTGGAGTTTCGGGCCGAGCCAGAGACCAATAGCGGTGTGTTTCTCCGCACCAGTCCCCAGCCCCGGGATCCGGCCAGTGACTGTTACGAACTGAACATTGCTCCTCCCGACAATCCATTTCCTACAGGGTCGTTCGTCGGCCGATTAAAGTCGAATGCGGAGCCAGCCCGGCACGCGGCCCACGAATGGCACCAGGTCGAGGTCCTAGCCGAGGGTGCGCACTTTGTGGTCACGATTGACGGTCGACAAGTCCTCGACTTCACCGACTCCAAACCGTTGGGTCGGGGATATATTGGCCTGCAATTTAATCAAGGCGCGATTGCCTTCCGCAAGATCGCCCTGTTGCCCCTCGGGTTAAAGCCGCTGTTCAATGGACGCGACCTCGAAGGCTGGGATAGTTCGCTCTCGGAAGCCAGTCGCAGCAGTGTCACGCCGGCCGGTGAACTCCGCCTTCAAGGGGGCCGTGGTCAGCTGGAGACTGCCGGACGGTTTGGCGACTTCGTCCTCCAACTCGAATGCCAGACTAACTCCGCCGAATTGAACTCGGGGGTTTTCTTTCGCGCCATTCCCGGCCAATTGATGAATGGCTATGAAAGCCAAATTCACAACGGGATGAAGGATGGTAACCCGGAGCAGCCAGCTGACTTCGGAACCGGTGCCATTTTCCGACGCCAGCCCGCGCGGCGAATCGTGGCTCGGGACCAGGAATGGTTCACCAAAACCTTAATCGCCACCGGGCCCCATTTTGCGACTTGGGTAAATGGCTATCAGGTTTGCGATTGGACCGACTCACGGCCGCCCCATGAAAATCCCCGGAATGGGTTGAGGCTGGAATCAGGGACCCTGATCCTGCAGGGCCACGATCCGGGCACCGACATCTTGTTCCGCAAGCTGCGAGCCGCAGAGCTTCCACCTCGCCGCCAAGATTAGCAGTCAGCCCGAAAGATGAGGCGAAAGCCCCGGCGATGTAAGGGAGAATCAGGCCAGCGGGCCAGCGAAGCCAAATTGGCAATTTTTTCCCCGAGCCACAGCCAAAAAGCAACCAATGGCTGCCCGTTAACCACCAACCCAAGTCTCGCCTCTCGCAACTCAGCCCTCTCGCTTCGCCAGCGAGCGGAGGACTTTCGGCAGGGGGAAATGCACGGACTCTTCGCGCGTCGTGCGGACTTCAACCGTGGCCGAGTAGCGTTCCACCAGCCAATCAATCACTTCCTGAACCACCTTCTCTGGGGCACTGGCGCCCGCAGTGACCAGCACCGAACTGACATTGGTAAACCAATTGGGATCGAGGTCCGCGACTCCGTCGATCAGGTAGGCTTGGTTGCCGCGTTCCAGCGCCAGTTCCCGCAGCCTTTGGCTGTTGGAACTATTCTGACTGCCGAGCACCAGGCAAACTTCGGCTTCCGCTGAGAGAATCCGCACCGCTTCCTGCCGATTTTGGGTGGCGTAGCAAATGTCTTCCTTGGGGGGATTGACCAAGTTGACGAATTTCCCGCGCAAGCGGGTGATGATTCGATTGGCGTCATCTACTGAGAGAGTGGTTTGGGTCAGGTACGCAACTTTGGCATCGGTGGGCAACGTCAATCGATCAACGTCGGCCTCGCTCTCCACCAAGATCATGGCTTCCGGTGCCTCTCCCATCGTTCCAATTACTTCGTCATGCCCTTCATGACCAATCAGAAAAATGGTGTACCCTTCGCGGGCGTACTTGATCGCCTCAAGGTGCACTTTGGTGACCAGCGGACAAGTCGCATCGATCGCATTGATCTTTCTTTCGCGGGCGACTCGGCGAATTTCAGGCGAGACTCCATGGGCCGAAAACAGCAAATTGGCCCCCAGAGGAACTTCCTCCAGATGATTGACGAAGACCGCTCCCTTTTGGCGAAAGGTCTCAACCACGTACTTGTTGTGAACGATCTCGTGGTAGACGTACACGGGAGCCCCGAAGGCCTGGAGAGCCAACTCCAAACTATCAACCGCCATATTGACGCCGGCGCAGAAACCGCGGGGGTTTGCCAGAATCACTCTCATTGTTTGCCCCAAAAGGTTTGTTTGTCCCAAGCTCGCAAAATGTGTTCAGCCCTACTCGATCGCCTGCCGGAACGCCGGCCAGTGGCAAACTCAGCTTGAGCAGTTCGGTTCAAGTCAATCGGCTGGGCCCCGCCTTCCCGCGGCCCTGACCTGCTACCTCGGCCACTTTGTTTCGTTTGGCCTGCCTGGCCTTCTAAACATCGCACCTGGAGGGGTTTGCTGCCAAAGGCGTCCGGCCCGTTCGTAAACAGGCGCCGGAAAACCATTCGTAGAGCTCACCGCATTATCGCCCTGTTTGTCACGCCTTCTTCCCCGGCTCAGGACGTGATTGGACCGATAATTTGAACCAGTTCTATCGATTCGCGTGGTTCTTCAGCAGGATTCTTCAGCCCGACTATCGCCGGGTGAACCACGAATTTCCGACTTTCGCCACCCGACCCGGTTACAGCGGGTAAAATAGTGAACCTGACTGTGCACGAGTGCCTGGGGACGATTTTAAGGTCACAGGGCATTTCTGTCAGGGGTTTGCCCGGAGAGCCTGCTCGCCCCCTCGGCCTCAAATCTCAGCATCCCGGCCTTGCCCCCAGCCAATTTCGTGGCCCAATTGGATTCCCCAGTTGTGCCTTTGTGCCGACGTTCACCCTTCCATTCATTCCACTCAAACTTGGCCACGCCAATTATGGAAGCCACTCACCCGGGCGGTAACAGTCCCACCCAGCGAACCTTCATCAAGCCAACTCCCCACGAGCTTGAACGCGGAGCGAAACAATGCGTCAAGCTGGCTCGGGAGCAATTCGGGCAGTGGCTCTGGGCTTTCCGAAACCTCCCTAAAGAGCAGTTTCAAGCGGTCTGTGCCTTGGCCACGCTGCTGCACCTTGCCCATTCCGCGATACAAGAGCGGAAAGACGTCCCGCGAACAGAGGCGCCCTGCGACCAGTTGCGCGAAGATCTGTCGGATGCTTTTGTTGGTCGCTTTGCCTCGGCTCCCTTGTATTTTTTGGCCGATGTGGTGGCTCGATACCGGATTCCCAAGCAATTCATCTTCGAGCCGTTGGAGGCTTTCGATCGCCATTGGCGGTTTGGCCAACCGGCAAATGAACAGGAAATGCTCGCGACGGCGACGCGATTGGGTGGCGCCTTGATGCGCCAACTCGTCCATGTTCTGGGTTACGAACAGCCGGGCTTTGAACAAGCTGCGTTAAAGACGGGTCAGGGCTTAACACTCACTTGGTGGTTGCTGCATCTGGCGGACGACGTTCGCGCTGACAAGTTACGGTTGTCCAAAAGCGATTTCACTGCCTGCCATCTCAAGCCAGAGAAAGTTCTCTGGCCGGAGCCCTCCAAAGAGTTGAATCAGTTCGTCAGGCTTTACGCCCAGAGGATTGATCATATTCTGGCCGCCGGTAGCAGCCTCTACCAGCACCTTAACTACGATGGACAACGAGTGTTGCGGACGCTGCTCGGAATTGGCTGGAAAGCTCTCAGCAACGCGAGGCTGAATCCCAGCTTGCTCCGTGAGTCAGATGGAGCCTTTAGCGACTCTGACCTGTTCAAGCTCAAGGCCCGCCAGTTTCTCGGCCTCGATGCTCCGCTGCCATTTGCCTCGGACGACGACCATCACCACTGAACCAGGGACTCTCAATCCATCTGGGCTATTCCAAGCCCACCAGCTCCAGCAGTTTCAGGGCGTTCGTCGTGGGTGAGATTCCGGCGTGCATTCGGTAATCGAATGTCATGACCTTTTTGCCCTCAATTGTCGCAAAAGACTCAGCGAAATAGACCGGTCGACAAGCCGACTTCAGCTCGGGCAAACTGGCCAATTCCAGATCATGCGTCGAAACGGCTCCAATTGCTCCCGCGGCGAGCAGGCGATTGAGCACACGGCTGACCGCAATCTGCCGTTCGCGTGAGTTGGTTCCTTGGAGGATCTCGTCGAGTAGAAACAGCTGCCCCCGCGGTGCGTTTGCGTCCAACGTCTCGGCTCGCTGGACCACCTCACGCAGGCGTTTCAATTCAGCCATGAAAAACGACACGCCATCGGCCAGGGAATCACTGATTCGCATGCTCGTGGCGAGTTCGAGCGGGGTCATGCGAAGTGACGCAGCGCAAACCGGGGCTCCCATTTGTGCAAGCACGGCGTTCAGACCGACACTGCGGAGCAGCGTGCTCTTGCCCGACATGTTACTGCCAGTTACCAGCAGCAACGTTCCGGGCGGACCGATGGCCACATCGTTCGCGACGCATTTACCCGGTGGCAGGAGCGGATGTCCGAGCTGGTTGGCCTGCAACTGCAAATCAGTTGATGGGCTGCGGGCAAGCACCTCGGGAAAAGCCCATTGAGGATGGTCCCAGGCCAATCGGGCGATCGCCACCAACACTTCCCACTGAGCCAAATCAGCAAACCAGACTCCGGCCCCGGAGGCATTGCGTCGCTTCCACCGCTCGAGCAAGTCAAGCACGTGGACATCCCAAAAGAACATGAACTGAAAGACAATGTAGGCGAGGAAGAAAACCCCATTGCGTCGAAAATTCGCCAACCAGGTTAACTGTCCCAAGGTGGCAAGTTTATTCCGCAGGTCGCCACTCTCGAACAACCGCAAATGGATTTCACGCAGCCGTTCGGATTGTGGCTGATAATCTGCCAATTGATTGAACAGGCGGCGATAACAGCGAACGTCTTCCTGCCGCGCCGAAATCTGATTGAAGATGTCGTGAATACTGCCGGCGAACATGACGGAAACCAGAAAACTGACGGCAACCGTCACCATCAGAATGGTGCCGCCGACCATGGGAGGAATCAGTCCGGTAGCCAGTCCCAGCGGAATGATTAACCACAACAGCAGCGCCAGCCGGGCAATCCAGAGCACCGGCCACCAGCGCTGCACCCAACTGCCGCTCTCACACCATTCGACAAAACGGCTGGGGCCAGCTTCGCTCACAGAGAGTTGTTCACAAACCAACTGAAACTCTTCTCGCCAAGTCACCTGATCGCGGAGTTCGGCTACGGCAGCTTGCCGCGACGCAACTTCTTTCGCATCAGCTCCTTCGAGAATCCAATCACGAAGCATCAAAACACCGAGGGGCGTACGCGTGGTTCCGAGCAAGCGATAGAGTGAATTGTCACCCAAGAGGTCGAGGTCGCGAGCCAATCCGAGATGTTGGGGCGGAATGGTAACGGCAGGCACCGACTGCAGCTCGCGCAGCCTTCGCTGCTGTCGCAAAATTGCCTCGCGATTCATCCTCAAGCGAAGTCGCGTCAGAAAAATCTTTCCGGCCAAAGACTCATGAATTCCTGCGACCAGCAAAAAGGCAATGAAGCAGCCCCCCGCCAGCCAAAGCCAGAGGCTTCCCCAACCCAATTGGCCAGTCATCCAACCGCCAAGACAGCCGAGCGAGAGCAAGAAGAGCCCACCGCGCAAAAATCCGAGTCGCCGCCAGCGGGCCGCCGTATTGGACTCCGACTCGGTCAACCGGTCGACCAACTGCTCGTATTCATCCAGCCGCGTGGAGGGCCGAGCCGATGGGCTGATTCGAGCATCCTGGCTCATCAATGGGAGTCCTCAAAAAAGTCATGAACCAAGTTTCCCGCCAACCAGCCCGCTCACGCACAGGGGTACCCCCTCCGCGGTAACTGCCGAAGTCGCTTCAATCCTAAAAACGGCTCTCTCAAGAATTGCTCAGGTAATCCATCGGTATCGTGAGGCCTGAGTTTCTGCTGGGCAGCCCAAGTTCGCCAAGTCGCCGTCGATAGACAGGTCGCCCTCAGCAAACCGGTCGTCCCCGGCCCAAACGATTGGCAGAAGACAATTTGGTTTGACCGTGCCCGGTGGCAAGACCAAACCTTGGCGCCGAGCGGCTCGGGAGAGCGAATCGAAGTTTCGCACGCGGTCACTCTTTGCGGACCAAGCCACGAACCCGTTTAGTAGCCGCCGAGTTCGCTGGATCGTTTGACGCGAGCGATGGCGATCATGAACGCCGCAGTGCGGAGACTGACCTGGTGCGTATTTGCTTCCTGCCATACATCCTCAAAGGCGGCTGAGAGAACCGCATCGAGTTGCTGGCGGACGCGGTTCAGATCCCAACTGTAGTACTGGCGGTTCATTACCCATTCAAAGTAACTAACCGTAACACCGCCTGCATTGGCCAGAATATCCGGCATCACCACGACACCCCGGTCATGGAGCACTTCGTCGGCCAGAGGATGTACCGGGTTATTGGCACCCTCAATGATGAACTTGGCCTTGATGTTATCAACATTGTCCTCGCGGATGACATTACCCAAGGCGCTCGGCACAAGCAGTTCAACATCCAACGCGAGCAGTTGCTCATTAGAGATCGACTCAGCTCCAGAATATCCTTTGAGCGAGCCGTATTTGAGCGTGTGCTGCAGCATTCCGGGGATATCCAGCCCGTTACCATTGAAGTAACCGCCCGTGATATCGCTGACCGCCACGATCTTGAATTCCGATTCGTGCATGTACTTGGCAGCATGGGATCCGACATTGCCAAAGCCTTGAATCGCAACGCGGCAATCCGCTGGTCGCCGTCCCAAACGCTTGAGTAACTTGAAGGCGAGAATGCCGACCCCGCGTCCGGTCGCTTCCTCACGGCCACGGGCACCATAATCTTCTACTGGCTTGCCGGTGATACAGGCCGGATTGAAACCGTGGTACTTTTCCCACTGGTTGCGAATCCAAGACATCGTTTCCGCATTCGTACCCATATCGGGAGCAGGGATGTCGACGTCTGGTCCGATGATCTCATGAATTTGATCGACAAACTTTCGCGTGATGCGTTCCATTTCCTTTCGGCTCAACTCTCGGGGATCGACACAAATTCCCCCCTTCGCACCGCCGTAAGGAATATTGACCAAAGCTGTCTTCCAAGTCATCAAGGAAGCGAGTGCCCGAACTTCATCCAGGTCAACTTCCCAGTGATAACGTAGACCGCCCTTCATTGGGCCCCGGGCGTTGTTGTGCTGCACCCGGTAACCAGCCAGCGTCTCTTGCCGGCCATCATCCATTTCCACCGCGACCTGAACAGTCAGTTCACGACGAGCCATTTTCAGTCGCTTGCGAGTGGCCTCATCCAGGCCGAGCTTGTCAGCCGCCCGGTCAAAGTAGAGCTGGACAGCTTCGTTTTGTTTCATATGTGACGGTTTGGGAGCAGCGGCGACTGCAGCGGTATTCATTGGTTCCACTCAAAGACAAACACGATCGGGGAAAACCCGGACAATTGGAGAAACCGCAGGGCTCCCTTACAGGTCACCCACAAACCGACTCAGCGGCCTTGAAACAAAAAGGCGGTCCGGACGACAGGTTCATCGCAACCTGATTAACAGGTTTTCCGACTGCACATCCGGGGTTTGACGCCGATCCGAGCCGCTTGTTGGTCACGGCCCATCCGCAGTCTTCCACAGACGCAGACCGAGCCCAGCCAAGCGACAGATTCGCTCCACAAAACGGGGGCAAAGGCAACCAGTCCGGCACAGTGCCGCTCTGCCCTCGATTCCTGCAGACCACAATAACGGGCATCGGACATTCTTTTCCAGCCCCCCATACTGTATTCTTTAGCCGAATCGAATCCAACACCAGTGGCTGGAAAGTGGACCTCAACCTTACTCAAGCTTGGCAGCTTCTTTCCCTGAGCCGGCTGTTCAGCGAGGAACAGCTGGTAAAGCTGCGCGCCCGCTTCGATCAGGAGCCCCCCCTCCCCAATGGCCCCGCGGGCTTGTGGGACTGGTTGCTCAAGGTGGGAGCTTTGACTCCCTTCCAGGCAAATCTGTTCGCGTCCGGACTGAACGGTCCTTTTCGGTTGGACAACTATTTATTGCTGGACCGAGTCCAACAAGGTCCGTTGCAGGGAACTTTTTTGGCCCGGCATCTGACCAGTCAGCATCCAGTCCAGCTCGATTTCTTCGCCGATGGTTCCGCGAAAGCCCAAGCCGGCTGGCAGGCTTGGCGGGACCGGGCCGGCAAACTGGCCGCTCATCCACACCCGGCTCTGGTCCGCACACTGGAGGCCGTTACCCTGCCGGACCACGCCTTCATCGTGAGCGAAGTCCCTGCCGGGGTCTTGCTGGAGCAGAAAGTTCCACGGAAAGCGAGACTGTCCTGGACCCAGGCGGCGGCGATTGGCGCCCAGCTCGCCTCCGCCCTAAGCGCCTTGGAGAAAATTGGCTTGATTCACGGCGGAGTCTCTCCCCGGTCCGTTTGGCTGGTCGGCAAATCCCAAGTCCAATTGCGGGTTGTCTGGCAACCGGACGAGGCATTTAAGAACGTGCAGAGCGACACCGACGAGGCAGCCTGCGACTATCAGGCCCCGGAACTCCTGTCGGGTAGTCAGCCAACTGCGACCAGTGATCTGTATTCACTCGGCTGCCTGTTGTATCGCTTGATTACGGGAAGACCGATCACACAAGGCACAACCCTGCAGGAGAAACTTCAGAGCCAGCAGCAGGGTGGATCGCGAGACCTGAGCAAGTACGATGTGCCACCCGGGCTGCAACAACTACTCGATCGACTGCTGGCCCGGACGCCAAAAGCGCGGCCTGAGAATGCCGCCGAAGTAGCCCGCTTATTGGCCGATTTGAGCGGCCAACCGCTGGAGCAACTACTGCCGCGCTCTGCGGCTTCCCCCTCGCTGGGGAACTTGCTGCACGCAATCACCCAACAGACCCCTGTGGTCTCCGGCACGAGGCTCGATGAACCAACGGCCGAAGTTGCAGTTGCTCCGGTCGAAGAACCACCGCCAACCAAGTTGTCGCCGCCAGTCCCTTCCCTGACCTTGCAGGAATTGCGGGCAATTCGACTGGCCAAACGACGCCGAATTTTCCTGGCCACGGCAAGTTCACTGCTGTTGTTCGCCGGCGTCCTGGGGCTGCTGGCCTGGAGCCTGACTTGGAACAAAACAGTTCCCTTGGCGGGTGGCACGGCTCAAACGGACTCCAGCCCCAAAGCCGGGACTTCCGCGGAGCAAAGCACGACCAATGCAGGTGAATTGTTGCCGAGCGATCCCAACGCGGTCGTCAGGCAGAGAATCGTCCCGGACGATGGCAAAACGCTCTGGCAATCACCCACATCAGGTCGGGCGGCCAACTTGAGTTACCTTCCACCCGGCGCGCGGCTGGTCATCATCGCGCGCCCGGCTGACCTGCTTGCTCAGCCTGAAGGCCAACTGCTGTTCCAAGCTCTCGACAGCCGCCTGCAGGGAACAATTAATCGCTGGGCAAGTGCCACGGCCACGCCGTTGGCCGAGATTGCCTCCGTTGCTGTCGGACTTTATCCGACTGAAAATCAAGAATATGAGGCTTTGGCCCGAATCACGCTGGCCAAACCAGTTGCCAGAACGGAGTTGGGCGATCGCTGGCAGGTCGATTTGCTCGGAGAACCAGCCGCTTCCCAATTAATTTCTCGAGGCAACGAATCGATATTCCTGCTCCCCTACGGCGGGTTCGCCAGCGAGTCCTCGCCACCCGAGCCGCAGCCTTCCAGTGGACTCGTCGAGGCGTTTTTGTATGGCCCTACGGCACTGGTCAGCGCAGCTCGCGACTCAGCCCGGGCAGACAATTTATCCGGACCATTTGCCGCCCTGAATCAGGCCATCGATGGCGAGCGGCATTTTAACGTTCTGTTTCAACCTGCCGGCTTGTTCAACGATGAAGGCCAGTGGTTGATGTCCGGACAATGGGCGCCGCTGAATCGCTACCTCCGCGGAATGCTCGATGAGTCAGCCCGTTCGGGCCTGCTCAGTTTCCATTTGGACCAAGGGGTGTATTTGGAGTTGATCCTCGGCCACTCTGTCGACAAGCGGCCGGTGGAACTTCGTCCGCAATTGGAACAGCAATTCCGGCGGGCCCGGGAAGAAGCAGTCCAATCGCTGGCGGCCATGAGCTCCAATCCTTATTGGGAACGGGTTCGGCTGCGCTGCGACAACATGCTGACAGACTTTTCGCGGCAGCTGCGCACGGGTGTCGAGCGAAATCTGGTGGTCGCCAACGCCTGGCTCCCCCCGATGGCCGCGCACAACTTGATCGCCGCCACCGATTTGGCCTTCAGCCTGGGTGATGCCACCGGCTTACCGGCGGCTGAGATGCCCAGCCAGACCACGCCGCAAACGCTGGAGGAACTCCTGGCTTTGCCCCGGTCGCTGTCTGTCACCACCAACCCCGACCTGAATCTGCTGTTGCAGGGAATTGCCACGGAAGTCAACGAACAATACCCAGCGCTCCCCTTCAAGCTGAAGATTGAACTCGCCGGAACCGACCTTGCGAAAGAAGGAATCACACAGAACCAGAGGCCGGGTGATTTCACCGCCGACCAGCGCCCGCTTTCGGCAATCCTGACTGAGATCATGCTGCGGGCGAATCCAGACAAGTCAGCCCAACAAGCGACTGATCCCAATTGCAAATTGGTGTGGGTCATTACTCTGGATCCAAAAAATCCAGCTGAGCGAATCGTGCTGGTCACGACCCGGGCTGCTGCTCTCGAACGGGGTTTGACCCTCCCAGCCGATTTTCTGCCCGAGGCGGACAAATAGTTGCGGTGCACACAAAAATGAATCTGTAACGCGGGTGAATCTGCGGTGTGGGTCAGACCTTGCGCTGCAGGTTGAGAGCCCCTTCCCGGAGCCTGACCAACAGCAAGGCTCCAATGTGCTTGGTGACATGATGCAGTTCCCGCAATAATTTGTCGCCTCGTCTTTGGTTTTCGGGAACTCGCCCGGCGTGTTTCGCTACAATAGGGAATGAGGGCACTTGGCTGAGATGAGGACTGAGGGAAGATGTTTTCAATCACCTGTCGGACGTGCGCGGCTCGACTCAAAGTCAAAAGCGATGCGGCGATTGGCCAGCGATTGGCCTGTCCGAAATGTGGCGAAATGGTCGAAGTGACACCGCCGCCAGGTTGGGTCGCTCCGCAAGAGTCGGCTCAATCGCTTGCGGACGGTTCCGATTTTGACGACATCGATCAGATCATCGGGACGGGGAAGGGGAGCGGGCAAGCTGCCGCCAGTACCAAGTCCCAGCGCAAACCGAATCCTGACGGCAATAAAGACGGGCCGCAGCAACCCAAGTCTCCGGCAAAGGCCTCGCCGGTAAACCCAGGAGCCTCTTCGGCAAACCCAGCAGCCTTGGCTGGCGCAACCGGAAAGCGGCCCTCTGGTTCCCCGCTCCCTTCAGCCAACCAACCTGCAAGCAAGAACCCGGTGGGCGAATCGCCGAGCGGCCGTCCTGCAGGCAACTCGTCCGAAGATTTCCCCACGCTTCAAATTTCGCCGCTCACCGGCTCGGACAAACCACTCTTGAAACCGCGGAGCGATCAGTTTGAGCTGGGGCAACCACGCGAGTACTTGCCAAATCCCAACCTCCCACCGCCCGACTGGACCAAGGGAGGAAATTCCCGCAACCGCACGTTGCTGGTCAGCGGCCTGCTCTTGGTCGGGTTGCTCGGCGTTATTGTCGCAATCATTGCGTTGCTCAACCAGTCGCAATCCAAGCCAGACGGCGGCCAAGTTGCTGAGGTCACGCCAGGTGGCGCTCAACCGGCTGCTGAGAAGCTCACAAGCAAGCAAGACCCCGATGCCGCTTCCTCAGGCGACGCTGTCGAATCGGAGGGCGATGCCGGCCTGAAGAATTCCGGGCAAGTCACTCCAGAGAACTCCAAATCCGGGGTTTCACCGGAAGTGGTCGCTTCGCCGGAAGCAAACGCAGCCGCGAGCAAGTCCACGACTTCTCCTGAGGAAGCGAATGACATCAGCGCCACCGCTGCACCTGGCAATGCCAAAAATGACATCCCCACTTCGGAACAAACAACCGGCGGGACTCAGACGGAACCTTCCCCTGAAACTGCGAACCCGTCTGCTTCCCTGCCCGGGCGCGACGAGCGCCCGGTATCGCCGTCGCTCGAGGAAGCGAACCCGCTGAACAAACAACCCACTGCAGAGCTGGCGAATCCAACGCCGGTGACTGCGAATGAGGCGACTGGTCAGACTTCGCTGACAGATCGCTTGGGAAAGCTCTCGCAGTTATTGGCCGGACCCGGAACCAGCTTGACGGAATTGGGAGACTTGGCCCAGAGTGAACGAACTGACCGGCTTGTCGGCTTGCCGCGCTACTTGATCACGCAACCCAGCCCATCCGCAGCGCCCAATGATCCCTGGTCACTTCCGATCGCGGAAATTGATTATCAAAACGTGCCCTTGCACTTGCTGATCGCTGAGTTATCCGCAATCGCGGGTGTGCCGCTCAGTCTCGATTCATTGGCACTGGACCGGGCGGGTATTGCCGTCGATGCGCCCGTCAATGTGCAACTGGCTGAGACCACCATCGGCGAGGTACTGGCCGATGTTCTGAAGCAACTGCAGTTGGAGCGCAAGACGGTCGAAGGCGTGGAATTGATTCAACCGGCAGGTGCTCAGGCCACGGCGACATTTCGTTTGCCGTTGCCACTTCTGAGCGATCCGACTCCGGAGAAGTATCAGCGGCTGGCTGCAAATATGCCGAACCTAATCGACCAAGTTAGCTGGACTCTCGACACGGCCAATCGCAAGGTTGCAGTTGAGGGGACAGAGTTGGTTGTCAGCAATTCCAGCGTGGCAGCTGCTCAAATCAAGGAGTTTCTTGAGAAACTGACCGCTGCCCAGAATGTTCGCAAAAACCGGGCCGATGAGACGGCTCAAGCCGCCCTGCAATCCCGAGCGTCACGAGCCGATAAAGGCTTGAAGACCGTGCTTAAGTTACAACCGACCCTCGACCAACCGCTGGAACAATTTCTGCAGCGAGTTTATCAGGAAAGCAAAATTGCCATTACCGTCGATTGGTCTGCGCTGACCGCCGCTGGTTGGTCCCAACAGTCAGTCGTGCCTGGAGATTTTCAAGCGGAGACGATAGAGCAGCTCTTGCGCGAATTGGCCCGCTCTTTGAATGCTACGTGGTTGGAGATCGATGAACAGACCTTTCAGCTGACATCGTTCCAAGAAGCATCCCGGCGGCAACTGGTTGAAGTGCACTCTCTTGAAGGTTTGGCGATCGGGCCGGAGCCACTGCTCGAAATTCTCACCCAGACTCTCGGGGCTCAAGTGCGGGACAACCCGCTCATTCGTTTTCTGTATGAGCCGGAGGCGAATGCCTTGATCGTCGTTGCTCCGCAATCGGTGCAGCGGCAGTTTGAAGCAATCGTCAAACGCCTGAAGCAACCTGCCCCGAAGTGAGTTCCCGCAACATGAGCTATTGGCGTTTGAGTGGCGGGACCGTTTACGATCCGGCTAATGAAATCAACGGCGAGGTCCGCGATGTGTGGATCGCTGAGGGCCGAATTGTCCCGACTCCCCAAGTTGGCGAGCAGCCAAAGTTTCAAACCCTGGATTACCAGGGGCGCGTAGTCATGCCTGGCGGGGTGGACATGCACTCGCATATCGCCGGCCACAAGGTCAACGTTGCCCGCAAACTGCAACCCGAACTGAGCCTTGCGCGGGGCGGGAGAGCAGGGGTTGGTCCCGGCATGCCGACTGAAGACTGGCGCATCACCGGGAACCGAACAGTCCCTACGATTATTGATACCGGGTTGAAGTACCTGGGTTTGGGATACACGACTGCATTTGACGCGGCAATTGCTCCGACGGCAGTCCGCAGCACTCGGGCCGAATTGCGACAGCTTCCCTATCTGGATGCCGGCTACTTTCTGCTGCTGGGCAATCATCATTTTCTCCTCGATGCCGCCAGTCGCGGGGATCAGGCCGCAGCGACGCGGTTTCTGAGTTGGGTTCTGCGGCGCTGCGGAGGTTATGCCCCAAAACTGGTAAATCCGGGAGGCGTCGAGAATTTCAAGCAGCACCGCGCGGGCAATGCCCGCGACCTGGAGACGCCCATTTCAGGCTTTGGGACCACGCCGCGGCGAGTGATTGAGACCTTGGCGGAAGCGGCAGAGAACCTCAAACTGCCACATCCCGTGCACATCCATTGCAACAATCTGGGCTTGCCGGGAAATTTCCAAACGACCCTGGAAACAATGCGAACCCTGGACGGTCGGCGAGGGCACTTTGCCCATATTCAGTTTCACAGTTACGGCGGCAGCGGCGAAAATGAGACTGCCTTCTGCTCGCGCGTCCAACCACTGGCCGATTACGTCAATGGCCATCCCGAGATTTCGCTCGATGTAGGACAGGTTTTGTTCGGTTCGACGACCAGCATGACCGGCGACAATGCTTTGGGCTATTACCTGGCGCGACTGAGCGGACAGCGATACTATTCCTGCGACACGGAAGTTGAGTCTGGATGTGGGATCTCGCCAATTGAATACAAAGCCAAAAACTTTGTTCATGCCATGCAATGGGCAATTGGTCTGGAGTGGTTTCTGAGCGTTCGCAACCCCTGGCAATTGGCGCTGACTACAGACCATCCGAACGGAGCGAGCTTTCTAGCTTACCCGCAAATCATTCGCCTGCTGATGGACAGTTCCTACCGTCGCGAACGCCTTCAGGAGGTCCACCCGCGGGTTCTGGAACATTCAGCCCTGCCCGACTTGGACCGAGAGTATTCACTGGCCGAGATCGCCATCATCACCCGAGCTGCGCCCGCACGCCTACTGGGCCTGAAGGAGAAGGGGCATCTTGGACCGGGAGCGGATGCCGACCTGACCCTCTACACCCCCCAAGCAGATCGGGCACAGATGTTTCAGTTCCCTTGGGTCGTTTTCAAGGCTGGTGAATTGGTTCTCCGGGATGGCGAGTTGCTCGCACCGCCCCAGCAAGCCCGAATCCTCTCCCTGCCTCCCGCCCCAGCCGACGTCGAAGACTCCGAGTTCGACTCTTGGGTCAGCCGGCACTATTCGTTCCGAGCCGAGCAATTCGGGCTGGAACGAACTTCTCGCCCCAAGGCTCTGTCCCGTGATGATTAGGCAAGCCTGCCCGCTCTTCCCAAGTTGTTGCTCTCGCACCTTACTATTTCGCAGGCGTATTCCGCGCTGCCGAACCGGGGGCTGGCGCGACCCCCGACTGTGCGGACATCGCAGAACAAAGCCTGGCGGAAAATGATGGAAAAGGTGCGAGGACTCTTTTTCCGACGATGAGTTCTGCTACCTTTTCTTCGATTGCAGTCGGTGCAAATAAGTCGCTCGC
>Ga0164293_10001639_pt1 | contig 18760 bp, 25 predicted proteins | sample GEODES118metaG_FD_111487 | JGI IMG/M metagenome (GOLD analysis project Ga0164293, IMG submission 111487) | Eutrophic lake water microbial communities from Lake Mendota, Wisconsin, USA - GEODES118 metaG | ecosystem: Environmental > Aquatic > Freshwater > Lake | place: USA: Lake Mendota...
TGAAGCATCAGTTCTTGTCGATACCCCTGTCATGGATATTGTCTTTGTCGATGCTCGCCGTGATCTACCCACAGCTAAATCACTCACACGTTTACTTTCCACCACAGGCGTTGGCGCACCTATCATCGCAATCACTACGGAAGGTGGCCTCTCTGCATTCACTGCAGATTGGGGAGCAAGCGATGTCATTCTCGATACAGCAGGACCTGCAGAAGTAGATGCCCGCATTCGCATCGCAGTCGGTGCTCACATCGCAGCCCTGGAAGCACTAGACCCGACTTCATCCGAAATCCGCCAAGGCGATGTCGTCATTGATGAAAACACCTACACCGCCAAGATCAAGGGCACTTCCCTTGATCTCACCTTTAAAGAGTTTGAACTTCTCAAATACCTAGCGCAACACCCAGGCCGCGTCTTCACGCGTGCACAGCTACTGCAAGAGATCTGGGGCTATGACTACTTCGGTGGTACTCGCACAGTAGATGTTCACATCCGTCGCCTTCGCTCAAAGCTCGGCCCTGAATTTGAATCCATCATCGGCACAGTCCGCAATGTCGGTTACCGTTTCACCGTCCAAAACGGTGGCAAGGAAACTCCTGTTTCTGAACTCGTTTAACCATGCGTCACATCCTTAAGCTCTACCGCTCTCTCGAAACACCCATCCCACATATTCCCCACAACTATCAATTCATCACCTTCGACCCAGAAATCCATGCCGATGCCTGGTTAGAACTGAACAACTTCATCTTTGCTAAACACCCTGACCAAGGCAATTGGGTCATGAAAGATCTAGAAAACAGAATGCACGAACCTTGGTTTGATCCTCAAGGTTTCTTCCTTTGCGTTCACAACGGCAAGATTGCAGGATTCTGCTGGACCAAAATCCATCGTGACTTTGTAAACCAAGACCCCATCGGTGAGCTCTATGTCATCGGCGTTGATCCAAGCGAATCAGGCAAAGGAATCGGCAAAGCTGTCAGCACAGAAGGCCTCATCTACCTCAAGGAAAAGGGCATTAAGCAAGCGATGCTCTACGTTGATGACGATAACAAGGCTGGGAAGGGCCTCTACAAGAGCCTAGGGTTTGATTAAATCAAAAAAAATCTAAGTCCTTTATCGCCTTATCGTCGATATACAGATCTCCTGAGGGTTTTCCAAGAAAAAGAAGATGGTATTTAACGCCCCACGCTGAGAGTTGCTCTCTTGTAAGAGACTCCCATTTAGCTTTTGCAATTTCAGTATCGTTAGCACTTGACCCCATGCCCCGGGCTGTGTATAAAATGATGTAATCTCCTTGATCAAAAAGTGTATTCACCCTCTGGATTCGTTCGGCAAACGGGACCGCGTTTGAATAATCACCATACGTATTCGTGCACAGTGTTCCATCTATATCAAAAACGTAATTCAAGGCTTATTCTCGTATTCTAACTTTGCTTTGTACTCCAAGACTCCTGCCTCCAACGAATATTTAGGGCTCCATCCTGGCATCCACCGTTCAGGATTTCCACAGGTATAAAACTGATAACCTTCTGGAATCAAACTTGCATCTGCGTAAGTGTACTTTAGCCCAAAAAAATCTAATTTATCTTCAAAACTATGAGCAACCCCTGTGCTTACTTCGTAATACTTCCCTTTTAACTCATCGTAGTTCGAATATGCAAATGTGTTTGCAGAGATGACATCTTCAATGTAGACAAAATCTCGAAGGGGGCTTCCAGGAAACAACTTGATCTCCTGCTCTTTCCTGCGCATTAGGAAGGCTTGATACAAGAAGGATGCCATTCTCCCTTTCGCCTGCTCACCTGGACCATAAACATTGAAATATCTCAATGCTATACCACCGCTTTTGATGACGTAGTCTTCTGCGACGTACTTGCTCCAGCCATATAAATTTGATGGGTAAAGTCCACTTTCGCCATAATTCGCAGCAGAGCTGGAATAAATTAGTTTTCGACTGTTTGTGGTGCACCAATCTGAGATGACCTTAGTTGATTCATAATTCCTTAACATCATGAATTGAACATTCTGTTCCAAGGTGTCTGAACATGCACCGACATGAAAGACTGCGGCCGGATTAAGCTGGTCCAAATAGGACAACAAGGTCTTCTGCCAATCATCCGACTGAAAAAAATCATCATCTATTTCACACACTGTATGACCAGAAGTTATCACTGACTGCATTAGCCTTTGGCCAATAAATCCTTTTGAGCCCGTCACTAAAACTACTTGGTTAATGTCGTTACTCCTTTTTCGCTCACAACTTTAGATGCACATGTATTCGCATATTCAATGCTGGCTCTAATGTCTAAAGTCTCTAAGTATTTGACAGTGAGTGCGGCCATAAATGCATCTCCGGCACCACTGGCGTCTCGCACTTCTACTTTTTTTACTGTAAAATGCTCGCCTTGAAAAAATGCACCCTCACCACCTTTAGTATGGATAATCTTTTTTTCAAGATTCTCGTTCAGAAAAGGTCTGGATCGCTGAAATTCATAGTCATTAATTTTTATGTACCTGCAATTTTCTGCCCAGTCCCCCAGTGGTTTCTTGGTATCAAGAAAAACTAATGGGTGCTGACTTGAAATTTCATAGATGTCTTCTTTGGTAAGAAAACCTTTGTCGTAATCGGAAATTACAATCATGGAATACTCAAGATTTACTCGGTTAAAATCTATTCTGGGTATCACGTGTGGTGTATCTATACGTATGAACATGTGGTTTGTCGAACTGTGCATATATCTTGTTTTTGTCACCTGTTGCCAATCCTCATTTGTAAAAAGATCACACTCTTCAGATATACCTTGAATGTTTCTTTGAACATTCATAGCCATGCCCGGATTCTCCGTCATGCTTTCTACTTCCAGAACTGGTACTGGCAAATCAGGAGCAAGGCGTATTGCATTGCAGTACACGAAAATATCCTTACAAGTTTCTCCAATAACAAGTATCGACTTCATTGTCCCTCTCATGAGTTTCGAAAAATTTCTTGTTTAAAAAATTGGTAAGCCGTCTTTTTTCAAAAATATCATTGCAGGCCTTGAAATAAGGTAGGCATCTAGCATCGCTTTCTCTGCTAAAGATGCACTAGTGGGAAAGTAGCTCTGCAGATTCTTAAATACAAGGCTAAGTCTTTCAGGATTCAATGGGCGGTGAGTTGGTCCATGAGTGGGATAGTCTGAATATCCAATGAGGAGGACAGGTAAATTCTGTTCATCGATATCTATCTTTACTTGCTCGAAGGGTCTTTCTAGCACAAATGGTGTAATAGAGTAAACCACTGGCCGCAAGCCTTCAATTGCAAGACCTGCCGCCATACTTGTGATGCTTTGCTCGCACATGCCAAGATTGAAAAATCTATCAGGGAATAGGGTTTTAAATTCATCCATTTCTTGCTCGACGTCACCCGTCAACAAGACGACTCTTGGATCCTTCTTCGCAATCTTTACTATTGTTTCTCCAAAAGTCTTTCTCATGACAACTCCTCCAAGGCCTGACGTTCGAGTTCTCCACCAAGCCAATTGGAATGCCACTTAGGTGAATTCTCCATAAAACTCACACCCTTACCTTTAACCGTCTTGGCTACTATCAGTGTCGGTTTTTCAGTTTTGGTAAAATCAACTTTGACCAAGTCATCATTGTGACCGTCAAGTTCAATAACTCTCCATCCGGCAGCCAAGGCGGTCTCTGTTAAAACATGGGTCACCGGCAATATCTCATCCACGTACCCCGATCCTTGGATGCCATTTGAATCAACTAACGCAACTAAATTTCCTAGTTTTAACTTTGCGCCTAGCAAAATAGATTCCCAGGTAGTTCCTTCCTGACATTCCCCGTCGCCCATCAGTACGAACACATTACCTGGCTCACCTTTTATTCTACGAGCCAAAGCCATTCCAAGACCTGCTGGTAGCCCATGACCCATGCTTCCGGACGTGCAATATATTCCATTTTCTGGCTCATAGTGGGGGTGTCCTTCGAGGGTTGGGTTAAACCCTCTCTCCCGAAGAATCACGTAGTAGACCCAACAACCATGCCCTTTACTTAATATGAACCTATCTTTTTCCGTCATCACAACGTCCCACAGATTCAAGAGAATTTCAGCACAACTAAAGCTTCCACCATAGTGATACCCACCATTTGCCTTGCTAAGTTCAATTGCATCCCGCCGGACTTGTTTAGATCGAGCACTAAGCATTAGATTCTGTCTCCAAATTAATAACTATCCGACCGGCATTTCCGGACTTGAGTGTTTCAAAAGCTTCGTTGATTTCGTTGAGCTGATACCTATCGGTAACAAGGTTATCGATATTTAGACGATTAAGTCTCAATAGTTCTAAATATCTTGGAATGTCCTCCTGTGGAACCGTGGATCCCCCTTGGCTAGCTTTGATTGCCAACCCAGACCCTTTGAAGAATTCGATTGCTTCAGGTATCACCAGTACCTGTCCAGGTTTTGGTTGACCCAAAAGAATCATTCTTCCTCGATTACTCAACATCTTGAAAGCTTCGGAAATTACATCAATGTTTCCAGTTGTGTCCACGATCAAGTCTATTTTATTTGGAATCTCTGCGATATCAGTGAAAAAGAAATTAGCTCCTTGATTTAGACATATTTCATTCTTTGATTCAACCCTATCCACTGCATAGATTTCTCCCGCTCCCGCGAGTCTGGCCGCTGCCAAAACATTTAGTCCCACGCCACCACACCCAACTACCGCAACTCGCTCTCCAAATTTCAAATCTGATTCATTGTCAATAACTCCTAGAGCCGTGGTCAATGAACATCCGAGTAATGCTGCAAATTCAGGGTCTGTATCCTGTGGCACAACTGTCAATCTGTTTTCAGAAACAATAGATTTTTCAGTTAACGTATTTACTTTTCCACTCGAAAATGGTTTGCCATTTAATTTGTATTTTGGGAATTCAGCTTCGATTCCTAATCCTGGGCGCCAATGCATGACTACTTTATCGCCTGGCTTTACCAGTGTTACACCTCCACCTATTTCTTCAACAATTCCACATCCCTCGTGCCCCATCAGATGTGGCAGAAATTTGCCATTTCCTTTGTGTCCAGATATCTCATGCAGTTGTGATCCGCATATTCCACTAACTAGAACTCGGACAAGTACCTGTCCAACCGAGAGCTCTCCCAATTCTACTTCAGAGAGTAATAAAGGTTTGTTCAATTCAACCAAGATTGCAGACTTCACATTAATCTCCTCTAACGACCCTGTAGCTATCTTCTTCCAGATGATGGGTGGAAAATTCAAATAAATCCGATTCTTCCAAGGCAATCATTTGATGTCTTAGTCCAATCGGAACATGAAAAGTTTGGCCTGGTGTCAAAATCACTTCATCCGCGGTATCGATATCATCGCTTACAGAAAAATAAATCTTGAGTTTTCCTGTTTGAAGAAAAAAAGTTTCAGTCTTTATCTTGTGATAATGGAATGAACATTTTTTTCCTTTTTGGAAATGCAGAATTTTTCCGCAGTAGAAATCATTATTTACAATCCACTCTTCATGACCCCAGCCCTTTGTGTGGATTGTGGAATTAATTAGTGGAGTCATGATTATTACGATAACTCAGCTTTCGGACTAGACATCGCATTTATCAGGGCGCTCGAAGAATATCCCTCTAAGAACTCAAAAATCTGCACTTCACATAGATCGTATCCGGCAACTTGCTCTGGCTTGTAGTCTCCACCTTTAACAATCAAATCAGGCTTGATGACCTTAATCAATTCGTAGGGCGTATCCTCTTGGAATATATGGACACTATGTACGTACTTTATGGATTCTAAAAGGAATTTTCGATCGCTTTCAGAATTCAAAGGTCTATCTACCCCCTTAAGCCGTTTTACACTTTCATCACTATTTAATCCCACAATTACTTCGCCAAGGGAGGCGCAGTACTCTAAGAGTTCTACATGCCCACGGTGCAGCACGTCAAAGCAACCATTTGTGAAGATTCTTCGAGGCAAGTTTTTCTGGTTCCTTTTCACTTGATATATTTTAGACATCTTATCCTGACCCTAGAACTTTGATTTCACCCTTGCAACGATGCAATCTACTCACGTAAAAGTCATCATTTCCACTCCAAGCGGGCCAAATACGTTCATAATTATTTGATTCAAGCAACTTCTTTATTCGGCTCCTAGCTGGTTCGCCATTGTGCTCACAAATGATTAAGTCTATTTGGTATCTGCTAAAGTCAAAAGCTTTAAGAATTTCATGTTCAGACCCTTCTGTATCAATAGACAAAAAATCAATTTCCAAGGGTGCGTTATTTTGTTCAAGCAAATCATTTAATGAAACTGTTGATACTTCGTACCTCAGGCCATCTCTCCGACTTTCCGCATGTTCTCCTAGGTCGGTGAAACTTGCTATTGTTGATAGGTCGCCAAACTCATTAAATTCCAATAGGGCACCCGTTTCTCGCCAAACACACCTTGAATCGATAAATGCATCCCGGTTTATTCTTAATGCAGCTTGGTGGGATTTTGAAGGCTCAGCCAAAATACCGCGCCATCCATAGTGCTTCTCCAAAAGGTAAGTATTTGATTTTATAATGCCATCAGTGGCGCCAAACTCTACAAAAAATCCATTTCTCTTGAACCCGCTCAATGACAAAGCAACTAGATCCTGACCAAACTGAGACTTACAATTTGCAAGGTCTTGGACAAGTGAGTCTGCACTTGAGTACCCAAGGGCATGCAGCAGTTTCAAATCAATCGGTGGCTTTGGCCAATATTGTGATTCAAGTTTCTTAAAATAATCGTACCTTGTGATTTTTAAATTCTTTTTCGTTAACATATTTGTCAATAGTGCTTTTAGGGGATTCAATTTGCACCATTTTCTTAATCAAAGTAAAGATTAGAAATTCCGCTATTTAATTATAGACTATCCAAGTCGACTTGTACGTAAACTCGAAGACCCAGTTATTTCTAGCCTCACTTCTAGCATACCTGTGAGCATATTTCGGCACGTATATATCTCCTAACCCTTCAATGAGGGCGCAAAACGAGCTTTCAATGCAATCAATTCGAGACGCATTTCTTATTATGGGAATGAATTCAAAAAAGGATAGTGTTGATTTCAACTGTTCACTTGAAATTATCGGTATACCCTTTGGTAACTTTTCTCGATCAATAATCATGCCCCGAGCTCGGTCTTCGTGCAAGAAAATATATTCCTTTGGCTGAAATCGCAAGAAAGCTATCGCATTTTCCGTTTCAGGTTTTTTTTCAGGTATAAAGAAACTATCCCACCGATTTTGGAAGTCTACTCCTGCTTGTAAATAAAAACCTTCGTCAAATCTTATGTTTCTTTCCTCCAAGAACCCTTTGGGGAAATTTCCAAGGTTGATAGACTTAAACCCATTCTTGATCAAAACGTCTTCATGAGCGCGAGCAAAGTACTTCCAGAAACTAATTGGATAGTCTTGAATGACAACATTTTCCAGATCGCTGAGCATTCGCCTCAATATGTGCTTGTGTCCACGTGAAGCAATTACGAGACTTGAAGAATTGCGCGCGATAGTCCTATATATTCCATTGCAGACCAAATGATCTCCGAGGCCTTGCTGGGGAAGGATAAAATACTTATCATTCATGTCTAGAAGAGTACTGGAATAGTTGGGTTTTACATATGAGTAATTTGAATTCGTCAAACCAATATAGATTGCTACTAGTCAAATCACACCTCGTAGGTATTTTTCGGATTATCAAATACATGATGCTTCTTAATCGAGATTTTCGAGGCGTTACTATAAAAATCTTGAGAAACTTTATGGTTTGTTTATCTATTTTAAACATCTCTCTCATAGTAACGAAGCAAATTTTGAATCCGCAATTTTTAGTCGTCACGGCTCTAGGTTTTTCTTTATTCCTTATGCCCAGACTCAATGTAAAAATTTTTGCCTTGGTACTCTTTTGTTGGAATTTATCCCTTATTTTTTTTCTAATTCAAAACTTCACTCTCTGACCAAATCCGCACATATAGTTCTAAACGCTGCAGTGTGGCCATCAACATCGGCTTCCGTTGTATCAGGACATATCAGAGCCATGTTGTGGAACGGCGTAATCAAGTAGCCATCGTTCAGTAGACGCAAGTGAATGTACTGCTCAAGTTCGAAGTCTCCTGAATCAGCCGCATCTTTACCCGTTACCGGCTGCTTGCCTTTGAAGATGTACTCGCCGCGTGCACCGAGGCGATTACAGTGCCAGTCAAGATCAAATTCCTTAATTGCTGCATCAATGCCATCGCACCAACGATTACCGAGTGCAATCATTCGTTCGAAGCTTGCCTCAGTAAGAACTTCAGTCAGCGTTGCCTTCATCGCAGCCAAGGACAGCGCATTTCCTGCAAGAGTTCCACCGATACCACCAAGGTCAATGATTTCAAGTTCTACCAACTTCTTAATCTGATCAGCAATTGCTTGAGTCATTCCAAATGTTCCAGTTGGAATTCCGCCTGCAAGCGCCTTACCAATGGTGAGAAAGTCTGGCGTTAATCCAAGTGACTTTGTCATTCCACCAGGACCCACAGAGATCGTGTGGGTCTCATCAATAATCAAATAAGCGCCGTACTTCTTTGCAAGTTTTTGAACACCAACCAAGTAACCATCTTGCGGCAGAACAATGCCAACATTGGTCATGGCAGGTTCCATCAAGATTGCTGCAACATCACCGTGCGCGAGTGTTTTCTCCATCGCACCTAAATCATTAAATTCAACTACACGGGTAGTTTCAGCTAAATCTACAGGTGCGCCAATGTTTCCTTCGCGCTTAACGGTATTTCCAGATCCATCAAGAGTTGCAAAGGTTTCATCAACTGATCCGTGATAGCAGCAATCAATCACAATAATCTTGCTACGCCCAGTAATCATTCTCGAATAGCGAATAACGTGGCGGTTAGCATCGGTAGCCGAAACTGTAAACTGCCATAAAGGCAGTCCAAAGCGATCGCGCAATAGCCCCGAAACAATCGCGGCATCCTCGGTTGGCAGCATCGCTGTAATTCCCTTGCCTACTTGCTCGCGCACTGCGGCAACCGTGGCATCTGGCGAGTGCCCTGTCATCGACCCGGTATCGCCCAGGCAGAAATCAACATAGGTATGACCATCGATATCGGTAAAGCGAGCCCCCTTTGCCTCTTTCACAAAGACTGGGTGAGCTCCCGGCCATTTAGCCATCCATGACATCGGAACACCTTCGTGCATCACCTTCTTAGAATCTTCAAAGGCTGCAGCTGATTTCTTATGGGTATCCAGAAAGCGCTGCTCTTCCTTTGCGCGCAGTTCTTTAAGGTGCTGGCGATTAATAATGGTACTCATTCGGATGAGTCTATTTAGTCAGTTGAGAAAACAAAGAGGGCTTCGATGTAGTTCTCGCCACTAATCCCTAAATTGGCAGCATCCGGGGGGGCAGTCTGCGGCTCGATACAAACCCCATCAGAATCCTCTGTGTAGACAACCCACCATGGGGCATCAGATTCAATGTCGATACGTGCAACGCCTTCCCAAACAACCGCAGGAGTACCACGCAACTGCGTAAAGGCATCATCCCAAGGGGGTGCAGGAGGGGTAATCAATTCACCTGTTGGTAGCCCTTCTGAATTTCGCTTCAACATTTTCTCTGCTGAAAATTCAATCTCTGCGCTACCCCCACGATCTAAATCACGAGCAAACCACGGATGCATCCCCAGCCACACTGGAATATCACAACCATTATCGTCATATTCCAATGACCATCTAATCGCATCATCTAACACTTCAATGGTCTGTTCAACTGTAGCGCCCATATATGGCTTTGGCAGATGCAGTAAAGATCTACCTGGACCAATCTCTTGCCACGATGATGTAAAGCCAAATCCATGTATTGCGTGTGGTGGATCAATATTTGTTGGCAGTTGATGTTCCACACCTGAGTTAGATGTAATCAACCCATCTTTAATGCGGCCAGCCCACGGCGCCATTGGATACCAACCATTGGTCAGCACACCGCCTCTAAAGGGAACAGTAAATTCCATTTCGCGCCATTTAATCGATGTGATGCGCCCACCACCATCGAGATCAATCGCTACTTGAAATTCAGCATCATCAATAAACTGCATTAGACACCCTTTAATTCATGCTTGTATGGCGGCTGAGCACCTTTACGAGAACATGTAATTCCAGCTGCAACTGCAGCTCGATTTAGAACTGCCTTCAAAGTATCCCCGGTGAGATTCAAAATTCCCTTTTCAATCATCGCTTCCACAATAATCGCACCCACTGTGTCTCCAGCACCCACTGTGTCGGCCACGTCTACCTTCACGCCCGGCACATCTACAACGCCATCTGCCGTGAAGCCCACAAGGCCATCAGCACCCCTTGTGACGACAACCAGCGCTGCTCCATCACTAATCCAGCGCCCAGCAACATCTGCATACTGCTGACCTGGATACAACCACGCCAGATCGTCATCACTTACCTTCACAACAGATGAGATTGCCACCCAGCGCTCAACAGCAGCTAAGTAATTATCTCTATCGTTCATCACTACTGAGCGCACATTGGGATCAAAGATAATGGGCGCAAACTCAGCAACCTGCATAGCCCAGTCATACAAATCGTCAGCCCCTGGCTGAATAACAGTTACCAGGGTGCCGATATGAAGCACGCTGGGCTTATATCTGGATGGATCTGGCAACCACGACTGAGAGAAATCAAAGGTGGCTGTTCCATCTATTTCAAATTCATACGATGCCCCACCCTTTTCGTTGACTGAGACGATCGCTAAACATGTTGGCTTATCGCTATTTAAAACTAAATCTAGTTTTACCTGGTCATCCAGTAACTCTTGACGAGACATCTGTCCATATTTGTCACTAGAGATTCCATCGATAAAGTAAACATCGTGTCCTAAACGCGCTAGCGCCTTTGCTGTATTTGCAGGACCCCCACCAACATGCGGTACTCGTTCACCGCTGCCATCTGGAATCAAATCAATTAGTACTTCACCACAGACCCAGATGCTCACAGCTGTTCACCCTTGCGAGCAAGGTATTCAGTAATGATTTCAACGCCCAACATATGATCTGCAACTTGTTCTAGGCCACTAACAATCAAGACTCCAGTCAACCCGAGTCCAACAACGTTGAGCGCCATTCCACCACCATGGATGGCATACAACTCATCTTCAACGCCTTTTGATTTATGCCAATCAATTCCTTGCTCTTCAGCAAGCACTCGCTCATGCAGAGTAGATCTGCCTGTTAAATTCACAGCACGTGCTTTGCGACCAATCCACCAATCATTTTCTGGTGTTGATCCAGGCAACGATGCATGAAAGACAATCCAATCTTTTATCCGCACTTCAACTGCAATCGGCAACTTACGTTCTAACCCAATCGCCTGAGCAATTGACCCAATCCCAATTGCCTCTGCTTGAGTAAGCGATGAAAGCTCAAGCGCTTTCGCCTCGCGCTCTAAATCAGCGCTACTGAGTCCACCTGTCGTTGCCACGCGCTTATCTTGCCGTACTCAATGCCCCCTGCTAGGGACAGAAGAGCACGTACTGACATCATCTCGTTAGATGCCCCAGAAACGGTATCCAGCCAGCTCTGTCCACCACATCCATCGCGGTTCATCATGCCCCTGGTCCATCAGGGCGCACGCCAGCGCGTAACGGTGCGCCTATGAGGGCCGACCATGGAAGCTGAAGGAGCCCCGATGGGGATAAACCCATTATCAGGACGAACGATAGGTGCGCCTTTCTCTTAATGTACGCTGGTTGCAACCGAGCCAACGCTTACCAACTGGCGAGAAAAGATAGTCTTACGCAATGCCTGAGGTGAATCACCAATCATTGAACAATCTTTGTGTGGCAATAATCGGGGAGACTCCTGCCCACATCATTGAAGTTCTTTCGGACGTTGGGATTACTGCCGAACAAATTCACTCCATTCCGTTCGTAGAGGCATCCTCTCGCTCTGAATGGCTAAAGTGGCAGGGAATACTCACCTCAAGCGATTTTGGGGTTGGAAGAGGATCAGCTGGCTGCTTGCTTGCCCATCGTGATTCCTGGCATACCTGGAAGAGTTGCCAACACGATTCTCTCCTCATTCTGGAAGACGATGTGATTTTCACGAAATATGGGAGAAAACACTTTGCAGAAGCATTAGAAATCTTTTTAAAATCTGATTTGTCTCTACTTCATTTAGGAGATCATACTAAATACAATCCAGGGAAGCTTATTCGATTAATTGCAGGACTAAATCTTCGGGAATTTCTAAAAGGAATTTATGAAAGATTCTTTTTGAACTTTTCCAAGCCGAAACTTGCCGCGAATCAGTTCCCGTTTAGCGGACATGCCTACATATTGAGAACTAATTTGGCAAAAGTTTTAACTCAAAATCCAGAAAGTTTTCTTTACCCCGTTGACGTGCACCTTAACGCAGTCTCGCAAGTATCCAAAAACAGTGTGGCAAGGGTTCGTACACCGATACTAATTCAAGCTAACGAACGAATTTCCTTGATAAAGGAAAGAGGCCGCTAATGAAAACTCTGCGCTTCTCAGATTTCTGGAAAAATTCTGACTCTGTAAAGGAAAAATTCTTTTTGCCGCTGATTTCAATGGTTTATGAAGACTCTGTTGAAGTTGTTGTCGATCCTGAAGTTAAAGTGGATTTGGAGATATTCTCTGTTTTCCCGAAGAAGCCTACCCTTGCATACAGGGGCCTCCGAAGATACGGACTACTGAATGACCCGGTTATAAATCCATTGAAGTCCAGAATCAATGCTAATGCGCACCGAAAAATCTGGTTCACGGGGGAAAACATAAAGCCTCCAATCCCTGATGAATTTGACGCCTACCTAAGTTTCGAATCTAACGAATATAACTCAAAGAATATCTACCTCCCACTCTGGGTGTTGAACGTTAACTGGTTCGGTCACACGGGAGTCCATGGCTTTACTAGCCTAAACCCAACGCAAGCTGAACTTCTTGCTCCTATTTCACCGGACATCATTCGCTTGAATGACAGAGCCGGCTGCTGTGCATTCATTGGGGTGATGGAGAACTCAAGACGAAATGCACTATATGAATTAAACAGAGTAATGAAAACCGATGTTTACGGCGCCAGTGTCAATAATCGAGTTCCGGATAAAATCCAAGTGGCAGAGAAATACAAGTTTATTTTGGCTTTTGAGAACTCTATTTCCTCCGGCTATGTTACAGAAAAATTGCTTGAAGCTCACCTCACAAATGCATTCCCACTTTATTCAGGTCCATTGAAAGTAAATTATTTTAATCCGGAGCGATTCCTTAATTTTAATGATTTTTCCGGTTTTGATGAGTTCATGGAAGAAGTAAGACGACTAGATCAAAGTGCAGAGGAATTGATTTACAGGCTTTCTCAACCAGTACTGTCTGAAGGATACGAATTTGATTCCTTAGTTAACAGTTTAAAGGAATTATTGTTTTAGTAGCTGCCGTTTAGTAAAAGCACTCGTCGGCGAGTATCTTCGCGTGAGGGGAATTTGCCTGTTCAAGATAATTATTCGGCAAGTGCTTAATAAGGGCTCGTGGATCGATTCTCTTCGACTTTGGATTTACACCTACAAGATTCCTAGAGAAGAACTTCGAGGGCACGGCATGAAGGCTTAAGCCTCGAGTGGCCTTCTCCCGAATTCCCCAGTCTCCATTATCCGGGTGGCTACTTTTGGAATTCAAATGCAACTCCATGCTTTTTCTATCAAGTAAGTAAAGGCCTTGGTAATTCTCAACAAAGTTTACATAACATCTCTGTTGGGTTATTTTAACTTTTGGGAGCCGCCATAGCCATGATCTCTTTGTTATATCGGTAAGGAACTTGTCCGTCAGGGAGCTTAGCTGCTCAAAACGTACAAAGGAGGGATAAAAAGGCGTACCGTCTAGATCTTTCTTTCCTTCATTCCAATACTGGACATTCTCGCTCGTAAAAGTTATGTCATCTTCTTTGTAAAGAAAGTAATCACCAGACTTGCCTTCCGAGATAATCTCCCGGAACACATCAAAGTGAAACCAGGTGAGGAAGAATGGGTGTCCAAGCATACTTGGCGATACGATGTTAGTTGAATTCAAATCCAGTGGCAGAACTTCTTTAATGAGATGCAATGATTCAGAATCGCGTACATTTGTCACAATTGTTAGGTTAACCGCATCTGCGAGTTCTTTTACATTGGAGGTGGATTCCCTCAAGAAATCTAATCGCTCTAAATTAAAATGAAAAGTCACACAAATGTGAAGTGTTCCGTTTAGTGATTCTGAAGCTTTTTCCTGAGCATAATTCATTTAACTTTTTTCCTCGAAAGTTTAGAACGCATTCTTGGTGACATTAGCAGTTCGATATAGAACCCAATTCGCCTCAATTGAAATAGGGTGAATAGCCCAGCAAAAGTTGTAGGTTTTCTCAGGAGCAGACTATCTACGATTTTTCTCGGAAAATAATAGCGGGCGATATCCATAATTCTAAGTCTTTGTTTTGCATCACTTTTTGTCGAAAATGACATTGATCGAAAGTGAACGATTTCGCCATCTAAGTAAAAATCAGGGTGATGAATCGAGCGTAATACTCTTGGATTGAATGTACGTTCTAGGTTTCGACGTACGATGGCAACCTTAACTCCACCTTCAGACAGCTTGGCTGCCAATATTCTTCCGGTATCAATCAACCGGGACTTGGTCTGTCGTGGGTCAATCAGACTTATTTCTGTGGGAAGTAGATTTATAGATTCTAGATTCTCTCGTTTAACAATCATTAAACAAGGGTGAGAAAACAGAGCTTGAGCTGGATCCTGCATAAACAATGCCCCATAGGTATCCATTGCTTGATTCAGCCAATCCAAAGCTTGAGGACTAAGAAAGAGATCTGTATCAACAATCCAAATTCGTTCACAAGAGCAGTCAACTTGCTTCAGGACTTTATTTACAGCTTCTGCGTGTTGGTAAGAGGCATGTCGATAGGGACTGCTCATGTTCTTAATGATCTTGATGGGTGTTGCACTGTCGAAATCGAGATCCTTTAATTCCGGGGACTCCGACCCAGGTAATGAATTTTGATCAATAATTGTGAAGTGCTGAAAGAAGCTCAAACCATTCAGATACGCGAAATTCCGAGTCACCCAGTAAGAGTCACCAAAATTACAATAAACAACACAGTTCAATTTTACTCAACTTTCCTGAACCGCAATTCTATCCCAATTCCTAAGGTAAACCGTTATACTTAATTAAATTTCACAGATATCAAGAGGAAAAATGAGTTTCTTGAAGTATAAATTCAACACTCCGGAACGTTGGGGGATAAATTCAGAAACCCACTTGGATTTAGGGGCGGGCTCTTACCCCAGGAACCCGTTCAAAGCGAAAAAGGTTATTGCGTTCGACGTACTGGACCCATCTGAGATTTCTGTCAGTTCACACACAAACGACTACGTGTTGAAGTATCTGCAAGTTAGGCGCTACGAAGTTTTCCCTTTGGGAAATCAATCAGTGAGTTCGATTTCAGGTTTTGACTTCCTTGAGCATCTCTCGCGCGAACCTGGGGCTACAGGAAATGAATTCATCTTTGTGATGAACGAAGTATTCAGGGTTCTGAAGCCAGGAGGAGTCGCGTTGTTTGTAACTCCCGCATATCCACTAAGAACTGCATTTCAAGATCCAACTCATGTAAATATTTTGACACACAATACTTACGAATACTTTTGTGGAAGTAATCCTCTCGCTCAAAAGCTAGGTTACGGATTTGAAGGAAAGTTTGAACTTCTTTCCCAGTTCTGGGCCGGTCCATTTAGCAGAGTTTGGAGATACCCAAGTAATGCGAACAGTAGTGGAACATTCAGAAATCAAATTAATTTTTCAATAATTCGATTTACAGAATTTTTAAGGTTCAAGTTCCGTAAAACTCATCTCGTTTGGGTACTACACAAACCTAGTAACTAAAAATAAATTCAGGGGAGTGAACCGGAAATCATTTTTACTGCCAAATTTCTAATTGAATTAGCAACTTTGAGTTTAACTTTGGTATTCCAATTATCCAGCTTCTTTCCTGTCGAGGCGCTGACACCTTCAAAAATCGGGATTTGACTAAAGGACTGTATCGACCGACCCATGCTTTCGAGTTCAAGACAAATTCTCGCAAGAAAGTCCTCCATTGTTGGAAATATTCGACTTTCTAATGAGAGGTTTGATTGGGGTTCATTCATTTTTGAGAATTCAATATCTTGCGAGAATACTTGTGAGTACATTGGGAATGAAATTCCAAAAAACCGCGTATCTGTTATGTGCCGCGGTTTATAGAATCGGTTGACCTTCATTTCTGCTTGCCCATCTCTGCTTATCCTTCCAAAGTTAGTCACAAATAGTCTGCCAGTTACTTTCCAGCAGAAATCAATGCCTCGCATCTCTTTAACAACGGATATGGAATCTTTCAACATGAGAAACTCTCCGGCACTTATCCCTTGCTTCTCCGAGTCAACATCATTCCTTGATTGGTAAAAGGTAACGCTTTCAAGAATTGAAGTTGGTAACTCTCTTTTGATTGCTTCAATGGAATCCGAGTTTTCAAGCACTAGAATCCTAAATTTTAATTTAGTCGAAAGTTTGTGCCATTTCCTGATTGCATTAACATAGTCGTTAAGTCTCAGCTCAGAGTTATTTCGAACCACCGCTACATTTCCTTGAGGTTTTACGGTGCATGTTAAAACAACGCAGTGGTTATTCATTAGCTTTTCTAACAGTGTAGGTTGGAAGTAAATTATTTCCCAGGGCGAGCTCAAAATCCATCGCAGTTAGGTCTGCCTTAGAACTAATTCTCTGGGTCGTAGCTGGAAGGCTCCAATTGATATCAAGAGTTTTGTCCAATGGGTTGATTCCTTTTTCATGGACAGATGAGAACTCGCTTGAAGTCAAGTAGCAAATTGCAGACGTTTCCTTTGGGACAGAGAACCCATGTGCGACCCCGGTCGCAATAAACACTGAGAGGCCGGAATTGGAATCTAGTTCAATGCTGATTTTCTCTAAGAAGGTAGGTGAGCCAACACGAATATCAACTAAATGATCGAAGATACTTCCCTGTACACAGGTAACGAGTTTGCTCTGTCCCTCAGGCGAGAGAGAGTAATGAAGTCCTCTAATCACCCCCGGTGCGGAGACAGAGAAGTTAGCCTGCGCAATGTCAAAACCATTTCCTAATTTTTCTACCGCGCTAGCCTTGAACCACTCACGAAAAAGTCCTCGTTCGTCGGTAAAGACATCATGCTCTATTGCGAAGCAGCCCTCGATACCGAGTGCCTGAATCTTCATCACTTTGCCTCCCTCCGCACCGACTCTAGTATTCTAGGAAATATCTGAACAAGCGATTTATCCCAGTCGATAATCTTCGTGATTTCTGCCTTACCCCATTTTTCAGTCGAAAGAACTGAGTGAGGTGGGCGCTTCACTTTGCTCGGGTATGCGGTCGAACCAATTGGCTCAACTAAATGAGTATTCGCTCCGGCCAGTTCATATATCCTCACAGCGAATTCGTACCAACTGATTTTCCCAGTGTTAGAAAAATGATAGATGCCTGCCAATGGTTTTCCTTGCAGCATTGCAATTATCCCTCGGGCCAGGTCTTCTGAATTTGTTGGGGAACCCACCTGATCTTGGACTACTTGAATTCTCTCTTGATTTAGGGCCTTCTTCAAAATAGATTTAACAAAATTTTTCCCATTTGTACCGTATAGCCACGACGTTCGAATTAAGTAGGAATTTTCGGGAAGCACCTCTAAGAGAATCCTCTCACCTTGAAGTTTGCTGCGTCCATAACTATTTATTGGGTTTGTTTCATCTTCTTCAGAGTACATTCCTATTTTCGAGCCATCAAAGACATAGTCAGTTGATATATGGACCACCGGTACTCCTATTTCCTTGGCGGCAATGGCAACATTTTGAACTGCGGTTGCATTCATTTCGTATGCATTCAAATACTCGTGCTCAGAATTCTCGACATCTGTCCATGCTGCACAATTGATAATGGCAGTAGGCTCAAAAATGGAGACGTAATCTTGAATTTGCCGCCGACTTCTAATATCCAAAATTGACGATTTCGGTGCATCAAACTGGATTGCTTTTAGACTGCACTGAGCTATCAAGCTTGAGCCCAGCATCCCTGAGCCACCAATAACTAGGAGCTTTTTCATTTTCTAAGTAGTGGACGCCACCACTCTTCATTTTCTATATACCAATTGATTGTGTCTGTAAGTCCAGTATTAAAATCAATTCTTGGTTCTATTCCAAGATCTGCCTTTGCTTTATCTCCCGTAAGCGAATATCTAATGTCATGGCCTTTCCGATCCGTAACAAATTCAAATGTATCTACTTCAGATTTGCCGAAGTGTGCAATAATCATTCTTGCCACTTCGATATTTTCTAACTCATCAGTTCCAGCGATATTATAGATTTCACCTGCTTGTCCAGCTTCTATTACTGTCGCTACGGCTCGACAGTGATCATCCACATGAATCCACTCTCTAATTTGTCTCCCGTCACCATAGATTGGCACTTGCTTCCCATCAATCAGATTAGACACAAACAACGGAATTAACTTTTCAGGGAACTGTCTCATTCCATAATTGTTACAGCATCGCGTAATCCCGATATTCATGCCATGTGTTTTCCCATAAGCAAGTACAAGTAAATCTGCGCCAGCTTTACTTGCAGAATATGGAGAATTGGGTTGAAGAGGTTCATCCTCA
>Ga0164293_10001640_pt1 | contig 18746 bp, 16 predicted proteins | sample GEODES118metaG_FD_111487 | JGI IMG/M metagenome (GOLD analysis project Ga0164293, IMG submission 111487) | Eutrophic lake water microbial communities from Lake Mendota, Wisconsin, USA - GEODES118 metaG | ecosystem: Environmental > Aquatic > Freshwater > Lake | place: USA: Lake Mendota...
TCAAAATTGACCAAAAACTTCAATCGCTTTTTGAGGTCTTCCACTTCTTTGGCCGCCTCGAGCGCCTTAAACTTGGGTTTTTCTACGTCTTTGTAGGTGAAGGTCTTCAGGTCTAGTTCTTGAAGCTCCTTTCTCCCGTCCGGGTGGCGGGTCATTTTGAAGTAACCTTGCCCTGTTTTGTCTCCAAACCACTTGTTGTTGTAGAGCACTTCCACAATCTTCGGCAAGATAAACTTGTCTCTGGACTCATCGTGCGGAAGGGCTTTGTAGAGATTGTTGGATACGTTGACCGTGGTGTCTAGGCCGACCACATCCATGGTGCGGAAGGTGGCGGACTTGGCTCTGCCGATGACTGGCCCGGTAAGTTTGTCTACTTCCGAAACACTAAATCCCATTTTTTCAATCGCGTGCATGCCAGAAATGATGGCATAAACTCCAATACGGTTGGCGATAAAGGCTGGGGTATCCTTGCAAAGGACTGTTTCCTTTCCTAGAAAACGGTCTCCATAGGCCATCAAAAAGTCGATTAGCTCCGGTTTGGTTTTTGGACCCGGGATGATTTCCAACAGCTTCAAGTAACGCGGTGGATTGAAAAAGTGCGTTCCTGCAAAATGTGCCTGGAAATCTTCCGATCTACCTTCAGACATCAAGTGCATCGGAATACCCGAGGTATTGGAGGTGATCAGCGTGCCTGGCTTTCTGTATTTTTCTACTTTTTCAAATAGCTGCTGCTTGATGTCCAAGCGCTCCACCACCACTTCAATCACCCAATCGTAGTCCTTGATTTTGGGAAGGTCGTCGTCAAAATTACCTGTTGTAATTCTAGACGCGTTGGACTTCTCGTAAATCGCGGAAGGGTTGGCCTTGAGTGTGTTTTCCAGTGCTAACTTAACGATTCGGTTGCGAACAAGCGGAGACTCCTTCGTCAGTCCTTTCTTTTGTTCCTCCTCATTGAGTTCAAACGGGACAATGTCCAGCAAAAGTACCTGTACGCCAATGTTGGCAAAGTGACAGGCAATTCTGGATCCCATTACCCCTGAACCCAAAATGGCTACTTTTTTAATGGTTCTATTCATGGTCTAATTTATAAGAATGCGTTGCTGTGGGTTTCTTGTTCACTAAATCCGGAAAGGACTTCTTTGGTTTGAATTTGATCGATAACTTTTTGAATCTTTGAGATGACTCCGAAAAAACTGCCCAGCTCCTCTTCCGTTAATGCTGCACGAACCTGTTCGTTGAAGCGTTTAACACTTTGAACGGAGATTTCTTTTTTCCGTTTTCCTTCCTCCGTCAGAAACATGCGTACGGAACGCTTGTCTACCGGATCCGCCTTTTTGTAAATCAGACCCTTCTCTTCCATGGTCTTCAACATGCGGGTAAGGCTACGCGTCTCCAAACCAATAAGAGGCGCTATTTTGGTAGCAGGAGTACCCTCCTTGGAGTTGATGTTGATCAACACAAAACCAATGGCGGTAGTAAAACCCTCCTCGGCAGCCTGCTGATTGTACATCCTTGAAATGGCATGCCAAGCACTTTTAATGGGGTAGTCAACTGTTTCTTCCTTTTTCATAGGTGTCCGTGCTAGCATAGCGCACCTAAATTAGAAAAATTTTGTATGCATGCATACTATTTTTTAAAAATTGTACAAAGAATGAGGTACCGAATTGTACAAAGTACCAGGTACGAAGTACCAAGTAGGGATTGGCGTTAGGAGCATAATGTTACTTCTGGACGATGTTGCTTCTACTTCATATCGGGTGTTATCAACAGAAGCTAAAAAAACCACATAGACACATAGAAAAACCCTATGTGCCTATGTGGCAAAAAAAAGACTCTTAATACTAACTACTTGCCCGCCGCGACGGGTAACGTCGAACGCTGAACGCCGATTGAAGAATGTTGAAGTGGATAAAAGTACAAAGTATGGATTAGAATTCTTTTCCCATCTTGATACTTGATACTAGCGACTTGATACTAAAAATCTTGGTACTTTGTACTTCGTACCTAGTACTTATTTCGTGTACAAAGCCTCCACCCGGTCCGCATACTTTTCCATGATTACCTTTCGTTTCAGCTTCATGGTAGGTGTCAACTCCCCAGTCTCAATTCCCCAAGGCGCATCCAACAATTCAAATCGCTTGATCTGCTCCCAGCCTCCAAACAACTCGTTATACTTGGCTACTTCACTCAAATATTTCTCTTGAACTTGTTCATTTTGGATCATCTGCGCATCCGTCGTGTAGTCAATATCACTACGCTTGCAGAATTCCTTTAATCCATCGAAGCTTGGCACAATCAATGCCGCTGGATAGTTGCGATCGGCACCTACTACAATCAATTGCTCAATGAGTGGTGATTCCTTAAACTTATTTTCCATCACCTGCGGAGCAATGTACTTTCCTCCTGAGGTTTTGAACATCTCTTTCTTGCGATCGGTGATCTTCAAATACCTGCCATCCAGAATACCAATGTCCCCAGTATGGAACCAGCCATCTTTGATCACCTCGGCAGTCATCTCCGGCTCCTTGTAGTAGCCCTGCATGATATTCGGACCTTTGACAAGAATCTCTCCGTCTTCCGCAATTTTCACTTCCACATCCTTTACAATCTTGCCCACATAGCCAATTCGAATTTCTTCTTTCGTACCAATCGAAGCAGTGACTACTGGAGAAGTCTCCGTCAATCCATAACCTTCACAAACCCGAATTCCAGCTGCCCAGAACACTCTCGCAAGACGCGGTTGAAGCGCCGAAGCACCCGAGTTGATTTGCTGAATATTTCCACCCAAGGCTTCTCTCCATTTCGAGAAAATAAGCTTGTTGGCAATTTTCAATTGGAAATCATACCAGCCACCCATATCCGCAGCAGGGTCGTTTTTAAGACCCAATTCCAATGCCCAGAAAAACAGTTTTTTCTTGACTCCAGTAAGTTCATAGCCCTTGGCAACGATCTTATCGTAGACTTTTTCAAGTAATCGTGGAACGGTATTGAATAGATGTGGCTGAACCTCCTTCAGGTTATCGCCGATGGTTTCCATGTTTTCTGCATAGTAGATGGAATAACCCATGTACATGAAACAGAAAGATGCCGTACGCTCAAAAATATGGCAAAGTGGTAGAAAGCTCAATACCTTAGATGTTCCTACAGGAGGAGACATGATATGGGAAACCGACATCAAATTGGAGAGTACGTTGGCATGGTTCAACATGACTCCCTTCGGCCTACCAGTAGTTCCAGAAGTATAAATAATCGTAAATAAATCCTCAGGATTTACATTGGCCTTGTGGTTCGCTAAAGAATCCAGATCCCCAGGTTTTCCTGCTGCCTGCACTTCAGTCCAATGTGCAACTTCGGCCAAGCGATCAAACGTATAGATCTTACGCCCATTACCAGCCTGAAAGGCCTTGTCATAAATAGTTTGATCACCTGCAAAAATGACTTTTACCTCAGCATGATCAAAAATATAGGCATAATCCACTACCGTAATCGTCGGATACATTGGAACAGAGATCACGCCAATCTGCTGACAAGCCAAATCAATAAAATTCCATTCTGGACGGTTTTCTGAAATAATGGCCACCTTTTCCCCAGCTTGTATTCCTTGAGCTAGAAATCCCAAACTCAATTCATCAATGATATTTTGAACTTCCTTGGACGAATACGTTTTCCAGACTCCTTCTTCCTTTCTACTGAAGGCAATCTCTTTGTTAAATTTTTGAATCTGATAGGGTATAAGATCGAATAGACGGGTGAGTTCCATATCCTAGGTTAGTTTGGGTGGATTGATTTGTTAATATTAACAAATCATTAGTTATCACACAACAATAGGATATCCACATCATTCTATCTACTATATATGTATTAAATTATTTAATTAAATAAACATATAATAGTTATTAAGTCTGTGGATATGTGGACAATCCTAGCTCTTTGAATTAGTCACAGAATCAATGGGGTTATCTTAGGTGGTTACCCATGTTATCCACCTTATTTCCACTTGTAATAATCTGATAAGCAAATATTTAGCTAAAATTATTGAATTATGTGGATGAAATAAGGTTTGCTAGTAGTGCATAAGGATCGTGTGGAAAAGTTGCTTTTGTACGGTGGAAAAAACACCACTTATTCCCAATTGAAACTTGATTTATCTGAAAGCGTATTTACTAGTGGATAAGTCCTGCTTAGTAAAAAGTTTTCAGGGACTTATCCACTGAAAATTTAGGGCTTATCCACCGATATTTTATCAGATTTTTTCAATCCGGTGGGCTTTGTTGCTTGAATAATCAAGTCTTCTAGAGTCCATCCCCCTCGAACCACTAGGTCTCTGGTTTGTTCTTCGCCTTCGTAATAAAAGATTCGCTCCGCTGATTTGTAGGTTTTGTAATTGGAGGGATCCCAAATTCCATTTCCGTTTAGATCCTCAATTACCCGCAAACTATAGGTTCCTGGTTCTAAGAGATTCATTGAAAATTTACGCTCTTCTTTCAGAATCAGCTCGTAGGCAACTTCTTTTTTGCCATTGATTAATTGTACAATCAGGGGAGCTATGGCTCCACGGATTTCCCCACTGATGCCGTCTGCTAAGTCCTTTCGCTTTAACTTTCTATAGTTTGCTTGTATCGGTTTTTCGTTTACTTCGCCCTCAATGTCTTGGAATGTAGAGTCTGCTGCAACGAGAGAGACTAGGTCATTCTCTATAGAGTCGGGCAGAAAAATCTGAATTTTCAATAGATCCCTTTTGCTAGAATCTGTGAAGCTGAGCATCTCTTTTCGGATAGGAATAAAAATACTGTCTGCTTTGATGCCTAGGGAATCAAGTCGAATCTGTGTTATGGGCTTGTTGAAGGTCAACTCCATTCTTAGGTTCTGGTAAAAGCTTTTACCAGAATTTACCTCAATACTTAATTTCTCTGGTTTACGTTCTGAAGTTGGAAACTTAGCCCATAGGATGGAATCTTTGCTGAACCCCACGGAATCCTCAACGGATAGTTTTAACTGAAGACTATCTGTTCGTGCATTTTTAGGATAAAAACGAAGCCGTTTATCTCCTTGCACATAGAACAACTCTTCTCCTAATCCTTCAATTTCTATCGAATTCTTAACTGGATTCCGGTTGAGTACGACGTCGAAATTCTTCCCAAAGTTGGCTGCACGTAGAATTTTGATCGGTGTGAGGTCCGCTTTGGAAAGGTTGAAAAAAGCGGAATCGACAGTATTTGGTTCCAAATGGATGGTGTCAGGTAAAAAGCCATAGTCCTCGCTTTTGAATTCAGCTTTGAGATTTCCATTGTTATCTCTCCAAGCGTAGGCTCTGTAAGCACCTGCCTTGAGGTTGCTGAGGTTAAAATTGCCTAACGTATCCACTTGGCCCAAGTAGTAGGGCGGTGCTGTAAACACATCCGTACTATCGTCCAAGGGATAAATTCCTACCAATACATTTTTATAGTCCTCTTTTGCCTCCCCATAGGGAAACCGAAGTGAGCCTGACAAGTTCAAACTGTCTATTTGATCTCCTGTCGAAAAAACCAACTTTAATTTCTCTGCTGGATTCCGCTCTGAAATGTCTACCACAGATTTTTGAAAGTCGAACACGTAGGTGGTGCTATCTTCTAACTCTTGTTTTAGAAGCACGTTGATTGTGTTTTTCAAGGCGGTGAATTCTACCAAGTCCTTGTTGATCTTTGGGGTGATGACTACGCCCTTTGCAGGATTTTCCAAGCCCACATATTCATCAAAGGTCAAGATAATTTTCTCTGGTTTGATGGAAGTGCTTTGATCAGCCGGGTTACTTGAGATCAGCTTTGGTGGTTCTTTATCCGATGGCCCTCCCATAGGGGAACTCTGCTTGGCACAAGAAAGGAAGACCCCGGAGGCAAAAATGAGTAGGGCTATGGAAAAGCAATTTTTCACTTCTTTCTAAAGATAAAGATGTTGCTGGAGTACTTGCCTGGCTTGCCCGCTTTCTGGTTGGATCGGTAACCCTCAAGGAATGCGTTTAAGTACCGAGTGAGCATCCCTGCTTTCGGGTTTTTGTATCCTTCTGATAGGAGGCTGACGTAATAGGAATCATAGACTAGTGGTTCTATGCGAACGAGCTCCATACCAAATTCGGATTGGAAGGTAGCCATTGACTTTTCAGAAAAGTGATACAAGTGTCTGGGTACATCGTAGCCAGCCCAATCTTTGCCGTAGTGTTTGGCATCAGCAGACTCTGGGTTTGGTACCGCAATCACTAAGTAACCATCTGATTTTAAATGACTTGCGATCTTTTTAACTGTTTTTCTTAGACTGTGAATGTGCTCCAGTACATGAAATAGCGTCATCACATCGTATGCCTCCAGTTCGGGCACTTCGGCTAAGGTCTTAAGGACTTCTGTCGGTAATTTGCCGATAGCCTGGGTTCGTGCTTTTTCGCTGGGCTCGATTCCTCGGACAGTCCACTGCTGTCTTTTTGCTTCTTGTAGAAACTCACCTGTTCCACATCCATAGTCTAACAGGGATCCATTTTTAACCAAACCGTTGATTAAGCCAACTTTCCGTTGGATGCTGGACTTTCTTATTTTTTGGTAGAGCCACTGCGTAAAACTCCGTACTTGATCCTCGTGTGAGTAATATTCTTTGAAATCGTAGTAGGGTCCGATTTCCTCCTCGGTTGGTCTTGGGTTGGTAAACAACAGTTCACAGTCGCCGCAGCGGCAAAGGGTAAACTCTTTTTTGCTAACCGCATGATCGGTTACTACCACATGGTTGAGGATATTTCCACTTTTGCAGAGGGGACATTTGAGGAGGCGTTCGGACATTATCTTCCTAGGTAAACGGTCAAGATAGAGAGATCGGCTGGGGATACTCCGCTGATACGGGAGGCTTGGCCAAGTGTTTCAGGACGGATTTTGTGGAGCTTCTGTCTGCCCTCATTCGAGAGCGCTGTGATGCCCAAGTAGTCGAAGGTGGGTGTAATTTTGAAATCCTCCATGTTGGCAAGCTTCTCCACCATCAGTTGTTCCTTCTCCAAATAGCTTTCGTATTTGATTTGAATCTCTGCCTGCTCAATGACTTCATTTGGATATTTGGTCAAGTATTCTGCTAGATCATCGGAAAGTGTAGCAAGTTCTTTGATTCCCAATTGAGGCCGTTTGAGTAGTTTTTCTGCACTGATTTTTTCAGTAATGCTAGCTGTTTCTAGTCGTTCGAGGCCAGCATTGATTGCGTCTGGGCTAAATTTCTTTTGCTTCAAGTCGTTGACGAGCTTGGCCGTTTCTGACTTTTTGTTGTTCATCTTCTCGAATCGTTCTTCACTTGCTAATCCAAGGGCATGACCCAAAGCAGTCAATCTTAGATCTGCGTTGTCTTGTCTCAACGAGAGTCTAAACTCTGCCCTAGACGTAAACATGCGGTAGGGCTCTTCTGTGCCCTTGGTGATCAAATCATCGATCAATACCCCGATGTAGGCCTCCGAACGCTTCAAAATTAAGGGTTCTTTATCTTGTACACGAAGGCTGGCATTGATGCCTGCCATCAAGCCTTGACATGCAGCTTCTTCATAACCCGTGGTTCCGTTGATTTGTCCAGCGAAGTACAGGTTTGGAATGGCTTGGGTTTCGAGAGTTAATTTAAGTTGTGTGGGCGGAAAGAAATCGTACTCGATGGCATAGCCTGGGCGGAACATTTTGGCTTGTTCGAATCCGGGAATTTTGCGCATAGCCGCATACTGTACATCTTCTGGAAGTGAGGTTGAGAATCCATTGACGTAGATTTCTACCGTATTCCATCCTTCGGGTTCCACGAAGATTTGATGACGTTCACGCTCTGCAAATCGGTTGATTTTGTCTTCAATACTTGGGCAATAACGTGGCCCTAAGCCCTGTATTCGCCCATTAAACATGGGAGAACGGTCAAAACCGGTCTCCAAAGTTTGGTGAACTTCTTTGTTGGTGTAGGTAATCCAGCAGCTGCGTTGGGTTTGTAATGGGCTGGTGCTATCCAGGTAAGAGAACTTTTCTGGACGTTCGTCCCCAAGTTGCTCCTCCATTTTGGAGTAGTCCAAGCTTCGTCCATCCACACGTGGCGGAGTGCCTGTTTTCATACGTCCAGCCTCCAGCCCCAAGGACACGAGCTGTTCTGTAATTCCCTTGGCTGCACCCTCGCCTGTTCTTCCTCCTCCAAACTGTTTTTCACCAATGTGTATGATCCCGTTCAGAAATGTGCCGTTAGTAAGTACGACAGTTTTGGACTCGATTTCGATGCCAATACCTGTCCGTACGCCACAAACCGCCCCATTTTTGATCAAGAGACCTGTAATCATTTCCTGCCAAAAATCTACATTTGGAGTATATTCTAAGGCCAATCGCCACTCTTCTGCAAAGCGCATGCGGTCATTTTGGGTACGAGGAGACCACATGGCAGGCCCTTTGGAGCGGTTGAGCATGCGGAATTGGATCATGGACTTGTCCGAAATGATTCCCGAAAGCCCTCCTAAGGCGTCAATTTCACGTACGATTTGTCCTTTGGCCACTCCTCCCATGGCTGGATTGCAAGACATTTGGGCAATGGTATTCATGTTCATGGTACAGAGCAGTACCGATGAACCCATCTTGGCAGCAGCATGTGCCGCCTCACATCCCGCGTGTCCCGCGCCTACTACGATTACATCGTATTTTGGAAACATCTATTTTTAGTTATGTTTCACGTGGAACATTGCAATCCACAGTTAGAGCTGTTTGCAACTGTTTCACGTGGAACAGTTAATTTAAGCGATACAATTCGATGGCCTCTTCTTCTTTTTTTCGCATCAAAGAAGCCTCTTCTTTGCTTTTGTCTTTATAACCCATTAAATGGAGCAAGCCATGGGCAAGTACTCTAGTCAATTCAGAATCTTCATCTGTGGTATGGGTTTTTGCATTTTCCCGTACCCGATCGATGCTAATAAAGATATCTCCTTTGAGGTCATGCTCTTTTTCGGAGTTGTCAAAGGTGATGATATCTGTGTAGGTGTCGTGATTCAGGTAATCCACGTTCATTTGGAACAAGTATTCATCTGAACAAAACACGTAATTCAATTCCTGAACACGGTATCCAGCAGTTGTAGCAAGACTTTTCAGCCAACGCTTCCTCCGAAGCTTCTCTGGAAGTTCAAAGGGCACATCTTCTGAAAAAAAATGAATTGCCATGGATTAGTCTAGGTAAAAGGACAAAACAGTCTTTTTTCCGCCTTCCTCAAACTTTACTTCATCACTGAGGTGACGCATCAAAAAGATCCCGCGACCGCCAATTTTTTCAATATGCTCTGGTTCGGTAGGATCAGGAAGATTGGTAAAGTCAAATCCGCTCCCCTCATCTTCTATGCTACAGCAAAGTAATCCGGGTTCCATCTGTAGTTCTAAATGCACCATTTTTGAAGCATCACTTTGATTGCCGTGCACGATGGCATTGCTGATGCATTCAGTGACTGATATCATGATGTTTCCATACAAGTCGTCGTTGATTTCAAAGGTATCTTTGGCATTGTCGATGAAACTCTCAATCACCTGAATGTTTTCAATCAAAGACGGAATAGAAATTTTTATGGATTTCATCAGAATAATGCGGCGCTAAGTGAATCTAATTTTCTTTTTCTTAGTGAAGTTCGAGTACAACAGGACAATGATCTGAATGGACCACATCTGGCAAAATTACAGCACTTTTTAGTTTGTTTTGCAATTCTTTACTGGCCATTTGGTAATCTATTCTCCAGCCCAGATTTTTCTCTCTGGAATTGGCGCGGTAACTCCACCAAGAATACTGTCCCGGGCTCTCGTTGAAGGCCCGAAAAGTATCGATAAAGCCCAAATCCACGAAGGAATCCATCCAAGCCCGCTCCTCGGGAAGAAAGCCAGAGGTGTTTTTATTGGAAATCGGATTGTGAATGTCGATGGCCTTGTGGCAAATGTTGTAATCCCCGCTTAAAATCAATCCGGAATGCTCCTTTCTTAAGTCTTGCATGAAGCCATAGACGTCATCCAAGAATTTGTATTTGAAGTCCTGACGTATATCCCCTGTGGTACCTGAGGGGAAATAAGCAGATATAAATGAAAATCCCTCAAAGTCTGCGCGAATCATCCTCCCCTCATCGTCGTAAGCCGAAACGCCCATTCCGTAATGCACGGCCTTGGGCGCTACCTTACTCAAGATGGCTACGCCGCTGTACCCTTTTTTTACAGCAGGATACCAGTAGACTTGGTAGCCCAGGTCATGAAAAATTCGGAAGTCTACATCGGACTCCAAAGCCTTAATCTCCTGTAAACCAAGTACATCTGGGGATTCTTCGGCTAGCCAGTCCACAAAGCCCTTGTTCATCGCGGCCCGAATTCCGTTGACGTTGTAGGATATTAGTTTCATCAAATTTCCAATTGATATTCCTTTTCAAAATACTCCAAAACCTGCAGCTTGAGTAACTTTTCCTGCTCCAGGACGTCGAAATGTGGGAGCTCCTTGGCCAACTTCCAATGCGGCCAACCATCTTGATCCACAAAATCTAAGGTATAGAATCCAGCATAACTGAGCACTTTGCAAATCGCAATGTGCATCAGGTCCTGCTTTTGTTCCTTGGTAAAGGGGCGTGTACCCTGACCCAACTCCTGTACTCCAATGAGAAATAAGACCCCATTCAAGTCATTGGGTTTTTTGCCGATGGTCTCTTGAAGGCCATCTAACAAACGGCCCCAGCGCTTTTCAAGGTCTAAATCCCGTTTAAACATGTGCAGGTGCCTGTTTTTCTAGTTCCTCCCAGTACTCCACCGCACGGCGAAGGTGTGGAATGACTATGGACCCGCCAATGACCATGGCGATGGAAAATACTTCGAATACTTCCTTGCGACCTACGCCGGCCTCATACGATTTGCCCAAGTGATACTTGATGCAATCGTCACAGCGGAGGACCATGGAACAAGCCAGGCCGATCATTTCCTTGGATTTTACGTCCAATTCCCCTTCTGCATAGGTATTGGTGTCCAAATTGAAAAAGCGCTTGATGACCTTGTTGTCTTCTTCCAAGATCCGCTCGTTCATCTTGCTGCGGTAATCGTTGAATTCCTCTATTAGATTCATTATCTTAATCTTTTTGCGCGTCTAAGTGGTAAATATACAGCATATCCACCCATTGGAGGCTAACCTGATTTCCTGCCATGCGATTATTTTTTTGGAGAGATTTTATCGATCTTATTTTTCCCCGCAATTGTGCACTGTGCAAGAGAGCACTTTTTGATTTTGAGCCCTGTTTGTGCACCATCTGCCAAGGAATGCTGCCTAAAGCCAATTTTCATCTCCGTCCATTTGACAATGAGCTGACTTCCAAGTTACAAGGACTAATGCCTGTACATCGGGTCATGGCATTTTTGCGGTTTACCAAAAAAGGAAAAAGCCAAACACTCCTTCACCTGCTCAAATACAAAAACAAACCTGAATTAGGAGAGGAATTGGGGCGATTGTATGGGCTTAGCTTGTTGGATAATGGATTTGGAGGGGCTTGGGATGTGCTGGTGGCCGTGCCCTTGCATGCGCTCAAAAAACAGCGTAGAGGCTACAATCAGAGTGAATGCTTCGCTCGAGGCCTCTCCAAAGTTATGGGAATCCCCTACCGAGAGCTTTTGGTCAGAAAGAAGTTTACCACTACCCAAACCAACAAGTCACGACTCGAACGACTTGAAAATGTAGAAGAGGTGTTTGCCTTGAATGAAGGGCAGGTTACACAAGGCCTTCGCATTTTGCTGGTAGATGATATACTTACGACTGGGGCAACGCTCTGCGGCTGTGCACAAACCCTTTTGCAGGGTGGCGCAAAACATGTAGATTTGGCTACCATCGCTGCTGGTGGTACCTAAGACCTTTTTGCTATGATTCAAGACTTGGAAGCGCTCAAATACCCCATTGGAAAATTTACGGTACCACAAACTGTGGAACAGGAAGCGGTCAAGGCTGCGATTGGAAGTATTGCCGCCTTTCCCAAGGCCCTCTTTCAAGTGGCTAGCCCCCTTACTCCCGCCCAGCTGGAGCGCCCCTACCGCCCTGGAGGATGGACCGTTCGGCAATTGCTCCACCACTGTGCAGATAGCCATGGACAGGCCTTGTTTCGGTTTAAGCATGCCCTTACCGAAGAAAATCCCAGCATCAAAGCCTATGACGAAGGCGCATGGGCGCAGCTTTCAGACTATCAACTGCCTGCAGTTGATGCACTCGAGTCCATTCGGCTTGTACACGCCAGGTGGGTTCATTTGCTGCACAACATGACACCTGCAGATTTTAACCGAACGTATTACCATCCAGAAAAGCAGCGCACACAGCCCTTGGCCGAAGTGACCCTCATGTATGCTTGGCACGGAGAGCATCACTTGGCCCATATTTCTGGGTTGATTGCACGAAATTTTGACCGTTAACGAGAAGGCCATGCAGATTTCCCTTGCCAACCAACGTATCCTAGTGACCGGCGCTTCACGTGGAATCGGTCGCGCCATCGCGAAGCAGCTTTCAGCCTCAGGTGCTGAAGTCATCGTGCATTACAATACCCAGGAGGGAGAAGCCAAGTCTTTATTGGCTGAGTTATCCACAGCCGCTTACCTCGCTCCCTGTGACCTTTCGAATGCAGCTGAGGTCAAGGGATTTATTCCACGATTGGTGGAGAAATATGGGCCGATAAGTGCTTTGGTCAACAATGCGGGCATTTCACCGGCGGCCCGAGATACCCTTTCCACTGCCGATTGGCTGGAAGTATGGGAAAAAGTCTTTGCCGTGAACACCACCGCTGTGGGAATCCTCTGCAAGGAATTTGTAGATCATGCGCGAATCCAAGGGAATGGCCGGATCGTGATGATTTCCTCCCGAGCTGCCTTTCGGGGCGACACCCCTGATTACCTAGCCTATGCGGCATCCAAGGGGGCTTTGGTCAGCCTAATGCGCTCGATAGCAAGGCATTACGGCAAAGAAGGAATCAAAGCCTTTTTGATAGCTCCGGGATTTACACGCACAGATATGGCTGCTGAGATTTTGGCGCAGTATGGAGAAGATTTTGCCTTGCGTGACATTGCGCTCTCCGAGCTGACGTGTCCTGAAGATTTGGCGCCCATGGTGACCTTGCTTTGTTCGGGCCTTGCGGATCATGCCACGGGTACCTCCATTGACATGAATGCGGGTTCCTACGTGCGCTAGGCAAACAATGCCCTGTTTTCTGCGTTTTTAAAAGCTAAATCCCCGTTTTCATGTCTTCAAAAGCACCTGTATTTACCCCCGATTTGATCAAGGTCTTGAAGATTTTCCTGGGTTCTGCCCTGGGGATTGTGCTGTTGCTGTCTTTTTTTGATGGGTATAGAGCCGACAATACTGGAACTGACAAAGGTTTTAAAATTGCTAATGCGGATAAGCTGTTTTTTGTAAACCTTCGAAGTATTCATTACGATCGAGAGCTGCGTTCGGAGGCGAAAATGGAGCTTTTTCGGCATGGAAAAAGGCAAACTAGCCCAACTACTCCCAGCTTTTTTCCTGCCATCCTATTTCCTTCCAAAAAAGAGGAGGCCTACTTGTTTTTTGAATTGGAAGGAGGAGATTATCCCATTCAAATTCAGGTGTTGGATCAAGGAAAGGAAACTTTGATTTCCTTCGATTTGGCGGGAAATGCAGGCCACAAGGCCTTGGCGGAGCAGCTTTGGCCTTTCTTGCAGCGAGAAGCTGCCTTTACCATGGAGGTCAACGGCAAGAAATCTCCCCTATGGGCCAATGAATCTGAGAAGGAAGTTTTAAAAACCGTCTTGACCGACTATTTTCGAGTACTCAACCAACCCCAACCCTAGTGGAAAACACCCCTAATTCCCCGATTGATTATTTTCGCACCCAGATAGGAAAGACCCTGGACCGCACCCCTTCTGCTGCTGGCAACTGGCTGGCAGGAGTCTTGCTGGCTGTGGATAACTCTGAAATCAAGGTAGCCTACACCGTGCGTCCCGATATGTGCAACCCAGGTCGAATCTTGCACGGTGGCATTGCCTCCTTGATGCTGGACGACGTGATCGGAATGGGTAATTTTGTGGCTGGATCTGAGTTTTTGATGACCAGCATCAATTTATCTGTAGATTTTTTGTCTGCAGCCCAGGTTGGGGAGCAACTCGAGGTAAGTGCCAAACTGGTTCGTTCCGGTGCCAATTTGAACCATTGGGAGGCGATCATCCGCAAGGACGGAGGCAAAATCGTGGCCAAAGCGAGCTCGAATTTGATCAAGACGCATGTGAGGATTATTGACTTGGTATAGGGGCCTGTTTGTAGAAGGCAGAAATACTGTGGAAATACAATGGAAATAAACCGAGCCAGCTCGGTGAAATAACTGTTTCGATACCAATTACAATTAAAATAATACGATGGAAATACAATAGAAATAAACCGAGCCCTCCGCGGCGGGCAGGCACGCTCGGTGAAATAGTAAATCCCGCTACTATTTCAATTTATTTCACGGAGCGAAGTGTATTTCCATTGTATTTCCCTTTATTATTTCACGGAGCGAAGCGGAGTCTATTTCTACTCTATTTCCATTGTATTTCCCTTTATTAATTCACGGAGCTTGCCCGCCGCGGCGGGTATTTCAATTATATTTCGTTTTTCGTTTCCCTATGAACAGAATCTTTCTCCCAATCACATTTCTTGCACTAGCTCTATTTTCCTGTTCCCCTGAAAAAAAGGAGTTTGGAAAGGATATTTCCACTGAGGCGAGTCAGATCACGAAAGGCAAGCAATTGTTTGAGCAGCACTGCTCCTCTTGTCATCGCTTTGATCAAGATGGCATCGGACCCAATTTGAGTGGCCTTACCCGTCAAGTGGAGAGCACATGGATACGGGAGTTTATCCAAAATCCTGCAGCGGTACTAGAGAAAAAGGATCCGAGAGCACTCGCACTTCTTGAAAAATACAGAACTCAAATGCCGAGTTATCCACAATTGGGGGAAGGAGATCTGGATGCCTTGTTGAGTTACCTGCATACGTTTTCCACAGCTCCTATCCCGATGTCTGGAGATACCACCTCGAATTTGATTCCTGAAAAAGTACAGGATTCAGGCATTCGTTTGGAGCTGGAGTTATTTGCCCAATTGCCACCCTCTGACAGCAAGCCTCCGCTGGCCAAGATGACCAAGATGGAGGCGATTCCGGGTACGGATCGAGTGATGATCAACGATCAGCGGGTTGGATTGTATGAACTAGTGAACCAAAAGCCGCAATTGTACCTTCCGCTGCTGAACTTGCGCCCCAAAATGGTTAGTAAGCCGGGTTGGGCTACTGGCCTTGGGAGTTTTGCGTTTCATCCTGAATTTGCAAAAAATGGGCTTTTCTATACCTCCCATACTGAGCCTGGCGGTACCGCCAAGGCAGACGTAGGCTATACAGATAGTTTAAAGGTCTTTATGGAGTGGGTGCTGACCGAATGGAAGGCTACTGATCCAGGGGCAAAAAAGTTTGAAGGAACGAGCCGTGAAATTTTGAGGGTAAATAATTCCTCCCAAGCCCACGGAATGCAGGAATTGACCTTCAATCCCAATGCCACGAAAGGGAGGGACGAAGACTATGGGCTGTTGTACATCGGTTATGGAGATGGAGGCACAGCCGAAAATGGATTTCCAGAAATATCCAATCATGGGGGAAAAGGAATGTATAGCAGCATTTGGCGCATAGATCCTTTGGGGACCTCTGGACGAAATGGCAAATATGGGATTCCTACGAGCAATCCCTTTGCCAAGAGCAAGGACAAGGCTGGGGAACTGTTTGCGTATGGGTTTCGGAATCCCAATCGGATTTTTTGGGATGAATCCGGCCGTCTGTTTGCTACGGATATCGGGCAGCACAGCATCGAGGAGATCAACCGCATCGAAGCGGGACAGTTTTATGGATGGCCCATTCGGGAGGGAAAGTTTGTAATCAATCCTTACGGGAGTTTCCGCAGCCTTTACCCTCTACCTGCTGGGGATGAGGACTTGGGCATTCGTTATCCCTTCCTGCAACTGGAGCATGACGAGCTGGTGGCAATTATTGGAGGTTATGTGGTGAGCAGCGGTCCTTTGAAAGGCAAATTTGTATTTGGTGACGTACCTTCTGGGAGGCTGTTTTTTGTGGACCTGAATGTGGATAACTCTCAAGCGCAAACCTGGGGGATCCACTACCAAGGCAAGGAAATGAGCCTCAAGGAGCTTGTGGGGCAGGATCGGGTAGATTTAAAGTTTGGGATAGACTCGAATAAGAAGCTCTATCTGATGAGTAAGACGAATGGGGGGGTGTATAGGGTAGTGGAAAAGTAGGAAGTACGAGATACGAAATCTAATTAAGTCTCGCCTACCTGCCGTAGGCAGGAAAAACTTTGCGGCTTTCCTACTTTGCGTATCCGCCGCGGCGGATTTTTTTTCTCTCAAAAGTGCAGAGACACAAAGAAATTGTGATCCATTCATTCCTTAAGTTCAGCCTGCCTGCCGCAGGCAGGCTCGGTGAAATAGTTAATTCTGCTGCTATTTTAACTTATTTCACGGAGCGAAGCGGAGTCTATTTCCATTGTATTTCTACTCTATTTCGTATGTCTCACCTCTGAAAAAATCTTTTTGCGTCTTGCCTGCCTCAGAGCCGCCAAGAAGGAATAATGACCCTGCGAGCACTTATCTTTTTAGTCCAGCAGTTTTGTCTGTCTCGGTTCTCGTGTGTCATGCCTCTCGAAAATCCTTCTTGTGAATAGCTCTAGCAAAGCCTGCTTACAGTAGGTAGTTTTCTTGACTCTTTGTGCAATTGGCCCCCTTGTTTTTGCCCCCAAACAGTCAATTAATTCGAGTTAAGTCAATTTTTTTTTCGTGTAAAAATTTTAGCCTCAGTTTTTTATAAAATGTCTTGAATTTTTTGAAAAAAGTTTTCAGATTTATGAATTACCCATTTTGAGACTAGTGTTGAATGATGCACATAGCGCTTTGAGATGCAGTTGGATTCGATCTAACCCAAACCGAATCCTTAAATCAGTATAGTCCCGTATGGTAAAGTTTTTATTCCTCTTGGGGATTATTCGCTTCTATTTGTACGTATTCTCACTCACCAGGTAGGTGTCAGCCTGCACCGATTGGTTTGAAGCGAGGCAGGTCAGCGGCTACCTACTGTAATCTTAATCGATTCTGATGGCAATTTATACGAGTCACCGTGACTCGGAAAAAATCTATTTTATGAAAAAAATAAGTTTAATCGTCCTCGCCTTTATTTTTTGTTTTCAAGCACAGGCACAGCTTACTTGGACGGAAAGGACCTCCGCAGTAGATAACAATTGGTATGGTGTAACCTATGGCAATGGGTTATTTGTAGCCATTGCTGCCTCAGGCACAGGAAATCGCGTGATGACTAGCCCCGATGGGATTACCTGGACCGCTCGGACCTCCGCAGCAGATAATAACTGGTGGGAAATAGCCTATGGGAATGGATTATTTGTAGCCGTTGCTACTACTGGTACAGGTAATCGGGTTATGACCAGCCCCGATGGGATTACTTGGACTTCAAGAACATCCGCAGCAGATAATGCTTGGTATGCTGTAACCTATGGGAACGGATTATTTGTAGCTGTTGCCTCGACTGGAACAGGAAATCGCGTGATGACTAGCCCTGATGGGATTACTTGGACCCTACGTACATCCGCAGCAGATAGGACTTGGTACAATGTAAAATATGGAAATGGGTTATTTGTAGCCGTTTCTACTGATGGAGGAGTAATGACCAGCCAAGATGGGATTACTTGGACTTCGCGAACCTCCCCAGCAAATAATGCGTGGAGTGGCCTAGCCTATGGGAATGGGGTATTTGTATCTGTTGCCTCGAGTGGAACAGGAAATCGGGTGATGAGCAGCCCCGATGGGATTACTTGGACCTTAGGAACATCCACTGAAGATAATAATTGGTTCAGTTTATCCTATGGCAATGGGTTATTCGTGGCCGTTTCTAGCAATGGAACAAATCGTGTGATGACTAGCCCTGATGGGATTACTTGGACCGCTCAACAATCAATCGTAAATAATGCCTGGTTTGGCTTAACGTATGGCAATGGGTTGTTTGTAGCAGTTGCTGGCTCTGGAACAGGAAATCGGGTTATGACTTTAAATGCAGTGGTCAGCAGACTGGCCATCGATGCGATTGCGGACCAAACCTTCACGGGATCAGCCTTGACTCCAGCAATTGTAGTAAAGGATGATCCCACGACGTTAACCGAAGGCACACACTATTCAGTCGCTTACAGTAATAACACGAATGTGGGAACAGCCACAGTGACCATCACGGGAACCGGCAACTACACGGGTACCAAGACGCAGACCTTTACCATTGTCGCAAAGGCAGCGAGTACCTTGACAATCGATCCGATTGCGAACCAAACTTACACCGGATCAGCCTTGACTCCAGCAATTGTAGTAAAAGATGGTGCAACGACTTTAACCCTCGGTACACACTATTCGGTCGCTTACAGTAATAACACGAATGTAGGCACGGCGACTGTGACGATTACCGGAACTGGCAACTATACGGGCACCAAGACCCAAACCTTCAGCATTGTAGCCAAAGCTGCAAGTACTTTGACCATTGATGCGATTGCTAACCAAACTTACACGGGCTCGGCCATCACCCCAACGGTAGTCGTGAAGGATGGCAGTACCACGCTCACGCTTGGCACGGATTACACAGTTGCCTACACAAGCAACACAAATGTGGGCACGGCCACAGTGACCATCACGGGA
>Ga0164293_10001644_pt1 | contig 18736 bp, 18 predicted proteins | sample GEODES118metaG_FD_111487 | JGI IMG/M metagenome (GOLD analysis project Ga0164293, IMG submission 111487) | Eutrophic lake water microbial communities from Lake Mendota, Wisconsin, USA - GEODES118 metaG | ecosystem: Environmental > Aquatic > Freshwater > Lake | place: USA: Lake Mendota...
AATACCTTCACTGGAGTGAGCTTGGATGCCATGCGCCTAGCGATGGCTGCGGCCAAGAATCCCAACAAAGCATAGAATGAACCCAGAAAACCGTTTACAAATTCCGGGATCTCAATGAGGCGGTAGTAATTGCTGGCAAAAGTGAGGAATAAGCGCACGAGTGAGTCAAACAAAATGGCGCAAAGCAAAAGGAGTCGGACCCGTGTGTCGAAGAAAACAAAACGCGCAGCGATCAAGATATTGCCGACTGCCTCACGCAGGGGATGCGGCGCAGACTCGGACTCGCTTGCGGCGGGAGGTTCTCGCATGGCACAAGCGCAGATCAATGCCGGAACAGAGGTGGCCAGTGTCAGATAAACTGGCCATCGCGTGGTATTAGCAATGCCACCGCTCCAGCCAAAGAGATTTGCAGCCGCTTCCACAAAATGGCGGTCGAAGGCCAAGGCACCGAGAATCATGGCGATAAAAAAACCGCCGGATGACCACCTCATGAGTTTTGCCAAGACGCTTCGCCACCATTCATCCCGACGCTCGGCAGGCAGCGAGTCGTAGGCTAGAGCCTCATCCGCACCGCTCGCACAGGCCTCAGCCGCGCCGCTCAGGATCCGATTGAGAACCAGTAGCGGGAAAAGCCACGCACCCGTGGGAGCAAAAGAAAAAACGGTCATTTCTCCAACCATAAGGGCTCCAGCGAGTCTTAACATCCATCGCCTGCCGATGACATCTGCCAAGGCACCTGATGGGATTTCCAGCAGAAGAATCGTCACCGCCCATATAACATTCAGTGTCGCATATTGCTCCAAACTCAAACCCAGATCTAAAAATAGAACCCCAAGAACGGGGTAATAGAAGCGCGCATTAAAGAAGACACGAAATGCAATGAAGAGCGGGATATTCCGACTCACGACAAGATAACCGGTACGCGACACGGGGTGGCCATGCGCGCCCCATGTGGCAACGGAGTCGATTGGGAAGGGCAGGAAACTTTTTTGAAAAGCGCGAGGAATTCATCTATATCAATCTTGTGATGGACCATCGCGAGGTCCCCACTTTTGTTGGCTTCGCGCATCATTGAGTAAATCCAAGGCATCTCTCAGCATTCTTTCTTACTACAAACAGGCGTGCGATGAAATTCGCGATTTCTGAGTCCGAGGGTAGGTTTTATAGATGAATTATTCGATAATTGTCTCGGCACTTCTCTGCGCGGGAGTCTTGCTTGCCTTTTGGAGCTGCAAGACATCCAGCTCGGGATATGAGTCGGCGCCCTATTCCGTGGTGCTCTCAAGCGGCGATTACGAACTGCGGGATTACCCGGAGTTGGCGATTGTCCAAACAGCAATGCCGGATTCGAGTCGCGATGGTAGCAATGCCGGATTTGGAAAACTTTTTCGCTATATCTCGGGAAGCAACAAAAACCAGGAATCGATCGCCATGACAACACCCGTTTTCATTTCTCAAGTTCCACAAACGATCGCATTTGTCCTGCCAGCGAAGTCGTCTGCCGAACAAGCCCCGGCTCCACTGGACTCCTCACTGAGCCTTAAAAAAATCCCTGCAGGACGCTTCGCTGTTCTTAGATTCAGCGGCGCTCGATCTTCGGCAAAGGAATCGCAAGCCCTCGCTCTCCTCAAGACCTGGATCTCCGAGAAGGGGCTTGTAGCAGTTGAATCTCCAGTCTTCGGGTATTTCGACCCACCATGGACTCCATCTTTTCTGCGGCGCAATGAGGTGATGCTGCGCCTTATGCCGGAACAATAGACTTCGCGCAGAGGAAGATAAACTAACCCACTATCACCTCTCTAAGAACCAAGCTACTTGCGAGAGGGATCGAGATGTGCGCGGTTGAATGTTTTAGATTCCTCACACTAGCGCGCTGGCCATGGCGTAGGGGACGGGAAGAAGGATTACAAAGGTTGGTCTGAATTTTTTTGCCAACTTGGCGAGCCATTCGTGAGTCGGGCAGGAGTAATCGTGTATGGTGAGGAGGCAACCGGCGGGGGATGGAGTGAGGGAGTAACGTTCGATCTGGATTTTGACCGGGTTGGGGTCGCCTTGCATGGCAAGGGTTACCGAGGCGCGTTTGTTCGGAGTGTCGAGCTCGATATTTTGCACGGAGCCAATGCCGGCGAGGTGTTTTTCCAATTCGGGTTTGATAAATGAAATGAGGATGCTGTCAGTTGAGCCTCCGAGGGCGCTGAGGAAGTTTGCGATCATGAGAAATTTGTGTCATTATGGTAGCAGATCCAATCAAAGGAAGAAGGAAGTCGAGCGGGGAGATCCGCCGAGGGGTTGGTTTTTTCGAAAAATCTGCAGCTTGTGGCATGGCTATAAAATCCATATGAAAACCTGCCATGAGCGAACTCGCCTCCTTGCACAAGAGCCTTCATGCCGCCGTCAAAGCCCGTCTGGATATTGTGGCTGACCACGCCTTCCGTGACCGTGATGCAGCAGCACATCTGGAGGCACTGAAATCAGCGGCGTTACAACTCGACGGACTTGTTAGGAGCCTTCCACCAGATACCGACCCCACACTCCGCCACTACCTGGAGCGCCAGAGCTACACGAAGGCTCTGGCTTGGCTGGAGGAGGCGTGACCTCCCCCTTCTCGGCCCGGATCGACCTTGCCGCAACTCTGCAGAGCGGGCAGGTTTTTCACTGGCATGAGAACGTGGACGGTTCGTGGAGTGGTCTCATCGGAGCGATGCCAGTGCGGGTTTCAGAAAAAGACCGGTATCTTGTGGTGCATGAGGGCGACCCCGGAACAATTGCGAGACACTTCGCATTGGATCATCCGTTGGAGAAAATTGCCGCCGCATTTCCAAGCGATCCGATGAGCCAAGCGGCACTCTCCGCTTGTGAAGGAATGCGCATACTCCGCCAGCCTCGCTGGGAGTGCACCGCGACATTCATTACAAGTTCAATGAAGCAAGTCGCCCACATCCGCTCCATGTCGTTAGCCATCCGGGAAAAAATGGGCATACGCCTAGAAGGTTCGAAAATACAGGCCTATCCCTCGTTCGAGAAATTGGCTGGATCCACGGAGTCGATCCTCCGCGATTGCGGGCTGGGCTACCGTGCTGCGAACTTGCTGAAAACAGCTCGCATTCTCGCCGATGGCAAGCTGGATCTCGATACGATCGCCAAGCAAAAAACACCGGCACTGCGCAAATCTCTCACCACACTTCCAGGAGTGGGCGTGAAAGTAGCGAATTGCATTCTGCTCTTTGCCTACGAACGTCTCGATTCCGTTCCGATCGATACATGGATTCACCGCATCCTGCTGGCCATGCGCGATGGACGAGATGGCACTGCTGCGGAACTCGCCCGCTACGCCCGGAGGCGGCTTGGCCCGTATGCGGGCTATGTCCAACAATACCTCTTTCACCACGCCCGTTCCCTGAAGCGGGCCAAATCACCAACCTCGGGGATAAACTGAATCTGAGCGTCATTTCGCTCTGGCGATTTTGTCCTATGGGATGTTTCTCTGGTGCGATGAAATTGATCTCGTGGAACGTCAACGGCATTCGCTCGATACTAGGCAAAGGGTTCATGGATTATCTCGATGCCGAAAAACCTGATGTGATCTGCCTCCAGGAGGTCAAAGCCCGAGAGGAGCAGGTGCCCCGAAAATTCGACGGATACAATGTTTACTGGAATGCGGCCATCAAGCCTGGCTACTCCGGCACTGCCATTCTCACGGTCAAGAAGCCTAGGGCCATTATGAATGGCTTAGGCCGCGAAGAACACGACAAGGAAGGGCGAGTGATCAGCGCCGACATGGGTGACTTTTTCTTGGTGAATGTTTACACGCCTAACTCAAAGCGTGAACTGACTCGACTCGACTACCGCACCAGGGAATGGACTCCCGCATTCATCGACCACCTTGGAGCACTCGAAAAAATCAAGCCCGTCATCTTCTGTGGCGACATGAATGTGGCACACCGTGAGATCGATCTAGCGAGACCAAAAGACAACACGCAAAATGCTGGATTCACGCTCGAGGAGCGTGAGGCCTTCGACCGCACACTGGCCGCGGGTTTCGTGGACACCTTCCGCCATTTCGAACCAGGCGGGGGACGCTACACCTGGTGGAGCTACCAGAACGGCGCCCGCGAGAGAAATATAGGTTGGCGCATCGATTACTTCTGCGCTTCGGCCAAGCTCACGGCGAATCTCAAGTCCGCATTCATTCACGACCACATTCCAGGCAGTGACCACTGCCCAGTGGGACTTGTTTTGGATGTCTAATTTTTTTGGAGAAAAACTTTGAACACTTCACCTAAGCACATGTCTAACTTGAAAGTTGATATAACAACTCAGGTCACCGCAGTTCAGTTTTTTATTGTTTTTTCTGAACAACTAGGCGGTGGCCTGATCTATTTGTTGCATTTGTCCCCTTGCAGGGCTCACATCCCTTGGCTAAGGAGGCGCCATGGATGACACCGTGCTATTGGTAGAAGATGAAAGCGACGTGCTGGATTTGCTGCGATACCATTTCAAAAAATCTGGATTCAAAGTTGAAATAACAAAATCCGGCGATGCGGGACTTGCCGCCGTGCGCTCCCAAAGGCCCGATGCTGTGGTTCTTGATCTTATGCTTCCAGGAATGACAGGACTTGAAGTGTGTCGCGCACTGAAAGCCGACAACGAGACTTCCGCCATTCCCGTGCTAATGCTCACGGCCCGCAGCGAGGTGAAGGATCGCGTAAAAGGACTCGAAATCGGCGCGGATGACTATGTCACCAAGCCATTCAGTCCGAAGGAAGTCGTCCTTCGCGTTCAGGGCCTCTTGCGTCGCATACGCAGCGCTGCCGAAGAAGTGAATTTGCTTGAGGTGGATGGCATCTCCATCGACAAAACAGCACTCAAAGCCTCAGTTAATAAACAGCGCCTAGACCTCACTACGATTGAGTTCAAGCTCCTGCTGACCCTGGTCACCAATCGCGGCAAGATTCTTTCCCGCGAAACGCTTCTAAGCGATGTCTGGGGATATTCCAGCGGTGCCGACACCCGCACCGTGGATACACACATGCGTCGACTTCGTGAAAAACTCAGAGAGCACGCGGCAAAGGTCGAAACCATCCGAGGCCAAGGCTACCGCTTTAGCGCGCCCAACACATCTTCCTCTTGATGTGGATCTTGCCTATTTTAGTAGCATTGGTTTTAACGGCATGGCTGATCTTTTATCGATTCATCCGGCCCCTCAAACGCATCCGGGAAGATATCCAACGCCTATCCAGCGGAAACTTCCAACTTCCTGCGATTGACACAGAGGCTTTGACCTACCAAGCGACTGCACAACACATTAGGAAAATCGCTGAAAGACTCCGTACACTTGATGAGCAAACGGTAGAAGGTGGCCTGAGTTTGCGAGGCATTCTCTCCGGCATGAAGGAAGGGATCGTGGTTGCGAACAGGGAAAAACGAATAACCCTCGTCAACGAATCCATTCAAGCCTTCTTCCCTGCAGCCAAGTCGCATGTGGGACGCTCGATGCTTGAGGTCTTCCGACGCCATGAAATCGAGCAAGCTGTCTCGGCAACGCTCACAGATGGAAGCAAGCGGGACCTCTCTCTGGTTTTTGAATTCCCCCAACAGTCGGGTCCGGTTATTCAGAGGCACTTCGACATTTACATCTCGCCGATGTCGAGGGATTCTGGGGAGCTACCCCAGGCTGCGCTTGTGGTTTTTCAGGAGGTCACGGCCATCCGCATGCTGGAAGCAGCCCGCCGGGAATTTGTGGCGAATGTTTCACATGAATTCCGCACCCCCGTGTCTGTGATCAATGGTTACGTGGAAACGCTTTTAGATGGTGCCACGGAGGATCCCGAAATGACCACTGTGTCGCTCCGGGCAATCCATCGCAACGTGCAAAGACTTTCACTGCTGCTAGAGGACTTGCTCACCATCTCCAGCATGGAAGGCAAGGGACGGAGACTGCATTTTTCGCGCGTCAATCTCCGCAAAGTCGCTGAGCGTGTCATTGAAAACCTTGAGAGCGGCGGCGCCACGAAGACGGCGGACTTTCAGATCAATTGGTCGGAGAGTGCTGTCTTTGCGGAAGTCGATGAAAATAGGATCGAGCAGGTTTATTGGAATCTTCTGACCAATGCCATCCGCCACGGGGAATCCATTGCACCGCTGATCCAAATCAATGCCCGCCTCGAGGGGGCATGGGTCGAAATATCGATTGCCGACAATGGTACTGGAATTCCATTCGAAGATCAGGCCCATATTTTTGAACGATTCTACCGGGTCCACAAACACCGGGGTCGCGATGCAGGAGGCACAGGACTCGGCCTATCGATAGTTAAAAACATAATCCTCGCCCATGGCGGCCAAATTTCTCTCAGAAGCACGCCGGGCGACGGCGCAACATTCATAATCCGTCTGCCTCTCTCTCAAAGAGAGACTTAGCTGAGCAAATAAAAAACCGCAACCATTCAACGTAGCTGGTGTTTGAGTCCTTAAAAATATGAAACAACTCCACTCTCTTATCGCCATAACAGCCCTCGGCGGCTCATCACTCGTTGCCATTGCCCAACAACCCGCAGCCACGCCCAACACAGCGGATGCTCAAAAAAAGGAGGGGGGGGAACAACGGGAATTTATCGAAAGTCTTCCCGAAGAAGTGCGCAACAGGTTCAAGGAAGCAAGGGAGGAGGCTATGAAAGATCCAAAAATCCAAGTACTACGTGAAAAGGCGAAGGAAGCGGCGAAGGAATTGCGCGATGCCATGAGAGATGCCATCACAACGAAAGACCCTGATCTAGTGGCTCAACTCGGAGGAGCCCTTGGAGCGAAGGAAAAAAAACACCGTCCAACCGGGCGGATCGAGGAAGCCATCCAGAAGCTGCCACCCGCTGAACGCGACCGCCTCACAGCCGCTCGCGAAATTGCAAAACAGGCGCCAGCTGTTCAAACCGCAGAAGCCGCTATGAAAGCAGCTCAGACGCCCGAAGAACGCCACGAGGCCACCAAGAATTTCCAGAAGTCCATGCGCAATGCCACGCTCACAATAGACCCTTCGCTTGTGGAGATTCTGGATAAAATCAAACCTGCAAAGCAAGACTTCACACCGAATTCCACTATGGAAATGGCCCAGTAACGCTACCCTTCTAAAGGCTTCTTCACTTCCTTGGAATCGCGGGAACTGGACACGTTCGATTGAAGTTCAGGAGCAAGTTTAACATCCATCTGACTTTGCTTGCGCCAACTCCCGTCTTTGAGCATCCGCGTGTAGGGCCCATTAACAGTCTGGGGAGAGTAAAGATCCCTGCGATTTTGAATAGTGGTGCAGGAAGTGAGAAGCGAGAAGGCCAATGTACCAAGAATGAGGACGGGTTTCATCTTTTCCATGTAGACCCCACGGCAAGGAAGGTGTCAAGAAGGCGAAGTTTCTGATTTGATAATGTTTGATGTGCGTCTATCAGCATGCCTCAAGCTTCAAATGGAACTCACAGAAAAATTCCTCGTCTCACTCGGCGGTTGGCCGGTCTTCAAAGAGGCTAAGGCCATTAGGGACTCCGGACGCATCAGCGAAGCCACTTACGAGCCCCCGCTGCTGAAGGGTCGCATTAGCGCGGATGGACGGGAATTTATGACAGGGCTTAAAATCAGAAATCCGGTGGATATCGAAAACCTCTGCCCGTGCCGGGACTCCCGCCAGCGAGGGCTCATCTGCGCCCACTCCATCGCTACCGCGCTCGAGATCATCGCCCCGGCTCGAAGGCGGACGATTCCTTTAGATGCCCCTGTAATGCCTCCCCCGGCATGCACTACTACATCCGAGTCCCCGCGCGTGGAATTTTCCATCGAGGGCTCGCTACGCCATCTCGAAGGGGCGATTTCCTTTCATTACTCACATCTAGGCGTCAAGAATCCGCAGGCAGAGGCCGTGATGCTTGCCAAGCTCGTGGGCTACGGATTCGAAAATGACAACGGCAAGGCCGTTTTGCGCGGTGAAGATGCCATCGTAAGGTTTTTTGCCACCGAGCTGCCACGTCTGAAAAAGGAATGGATCATCAAAGAGGGTGAGCGATTTCAACATGTCACCAAGGATATCGTCCGCTTCGAACCACGCTTTGCGCTCAAGGAGCGAAGCGATGGCTGGCTGGATTTTCATGTTCACTTCACAGCCGGCAACGAAGCCGTTCTTAGCGCCCAGGATCTGCAACGCCTTCTTCAGAGCGGAAAACCCCAGCTTCGCCTCACCGGTGGACGCATTGCCGTTCCAGATGCCGACCTCGCCACCGACTTGGAGGAGCTTCTGCGAGACTGCAACCCCTCACAGGAACGCGGCACATACAAGCTGCACGAATCCCATCGCGGGTACATCGAATCCAGCATTGCCGAGTGGATGCGAGAAACCCCACCAATCTCTCCAGCGGTAAAGATTGGCGCCCTCGGACCACTTCGAGAACGCCTGCGTCCGTATCAGTTGGAGGGCGCGCTCTGGCTTTTGAAAAACGCACGCAGTGCGTCAGCGGGCCTGCTTGCAGACGAGATGGGGCTTGGAAAAACCATTCAGGCCCTTGCAATGATGGAAGCCTTGTCCGGCCCACACCTTGTGGTGTGCCCTTCATCCCTTGTCTGGAATTGGAGCCGCGAGGCAGCAGCCTTCTGCCCCAAGCTGCGCGTCCTAGCGATTGAAGGCTCCAGGCGCTCGGAGGAATTCTCCAAGATTCCGGAGCACGATCTGGTTATCACCAGCTACGCTTTGTTGCGACGAGATGCGGAACACTACAAACCATTTGTCTTTTCGACAACAACACTCGACGAGGCTCAGCACATCAAAAATCCCGACAGCCAAAATGCACGTGCGGCGTGCACCATCAGATCAAAGGCCCGTTTCATCCTTACCGGCACTCCTCTTGAGAACTCTCTCCGCGACCTCTGGTCTCTCTTTGACTTTCTGATGCCAGGCTATCTCGGCACGCGGAAGGATTTTCAGGATCGCTACGAAAAGCCCCTCGCTGCGGGGGAATCAGCCCGCATCTGGCCGCGACTGCTACGCCGCGTGAGACCCTGGATGCTTCGCCGCACGAAGTTGGAAATCCTCAAGGAACTCCCTCCCAAAATCGAGCAAGTCGTGCAGGTGGAACTCAATCCCGAGCAAAAGGCCGCCTACACGCAACTGCAGATCGCCGCTAGGGCTGAGGTCGATGCCATGCGCGAGTCTGGCGGACAAGCCAATATGAAGGTTTTAACCGCACTCTTGCGTCTGCGGCAAGCATGTTGCGACCTGCGCCTTTTGAATATTGAAACCAATGCGCCATCGGCGAAGGTCGATGCACTGCTTGAACTTCTCGGTGAAGCGGTGGATGGCGGTCACCGCACACTTGTTTTCAGCCAATTCACCTCCATGCTCGACATCATAGTCCCCTCGCTGGATGAGGCCGGTATATCATGGTGCCGTCTTGATGGATCCACCAAGGATCGGGGTGCCGTGGTCGAGCGCTTCCAGTCCGAAACCTCGATTTCTGTTTTTCTCATCAGCCTCAAAGCCGGGGGCGTGGGCCTCAATCTTACCGGTGCGGACACAGTCATCCACTTCGACCCTTGGTGGAATCCGGCTGTGGAAGCCCAGGCGACCGACCGTGCCCACCGCATAGGACAACAAAATATCGTCACTTCTATCAAACTCATCGCCCGCGAAACCGTGGAGGAACGCGTGCTCGAAATGCAGACCAAAAAGAAAATACTCGGCATGGAACTCTTCGACTCTGATTCCCTTATAGGATTGAATGCGGAGGCTGTTGGCGAGCTTATCGGGTGAAACACATTGAGGTTCGGGGAAATACCTGCAAATCTGATTTTTATTTTGATGAAAACCTCTCAAGAATTCTCTTTTACCACAGCGAACTCCAAATCCTCCACTTCCCAAGCCTTGGATCTCGAGGTCAAAGATGCCAACCTCATCTTCAATTCGGCTTGGCAAGATTTACTCGAGGAAGTTGGCATAGAGGGCCTGAAATTTCCAAATGAAGTGATCTGGCTGAACGGCGCCCCGGGAGCTGGCAAAGGAACTCAAACCCGCTTCATTCAAAATTATCGCAGCCTCACAGCCGAACCAATCGTGGTTAGCTCGCTGCTCCAAAGTCCGGCTGCACGCAAGCTCATTGATGCCGGAATGATGGTTGGCGACCGCGAGGTGACCGGACTTCTACTAAGGGCACTTTTACGTCCGGAAAACCAAACCGGCGTCGTAGTGGATGGCTACCCACGCACGAAAGTGCAGGTTCTCTGCTTGCGCCTTCTCCACGAAAAACTCAATGCCCTCCGCCACCAATACATCGGAACGCCCCTAGCAGTACAGTTCCGCAAACCGATGTTCCACATCGTGGTGCTTTCCGTGGATCAGGCCGAATCCGGCCGCCGTCAGATTCTCCGTGGCGAACGCGCCCGCGCACACAACGCTGCCGTTGAAGCCTCCGGAGTGGGCGAGATGGTCGAGACGCGCGCCACAGATTTGTCCGATGAGGCCGCCCGCAATCGTTACCGTACTTTTAAAGAGGTAACCTATGAATCGCTGAAAACGCTGCGCCAAGTCTTCCACTACCACTATGTAAACGCCCACGGAACGGTGGACGAGGTGCAGCGCCGCATTCAAGACGAACTCCGATACCAGAGCTCGCTGGAATTGGACCAGAGCACTTTCGACCGGATTTCTCGCATCCCGATTGCCCGCGAACTCAGCATCCACGCCCGCCAAGAACTCGTTATGCGGCTGGACTCATACAATGCCGAGCACCCCGACCTTTTCGAGCACTCAGTAGCCCTCATCGATGAAAAATTCATGCCCATCATCCGCCGACACAACATGTCTGGCCGAGCACACATCAACTCCGAGAATCCACTGCTCGCAAACCCTCTCGTACTGGCCATGATTATCGATATTTTTGCAGACCGAGGCTACGATACCGTCATCGATATCCGCCGTTACACCGTTCCCAGCAGTGTGAATCCAGAGACTTGGGAAATCGAAAATCGTGAAAAGATCGTATGGCGTTTTATTGTGAACTTCCCCGGATCGCGTATCCGGCGCGGCCAATAATGCGGGAAATTATTTTGCAAAATAGCTGGAGACGATTCATTGCATTCCATGCTTTGACTTTTCTGCTATTGGCTTGCACTCCCCTGTGTTTGCAAGCAGCCAACGACAGTGAGCCATTGCGCATAGGTATTCACGAGAAGCCGCCATATGCAATGAAAAACCGCGACGGCACTTGGACCGGCCTCGCACCAGGGCTTTGGAAGGGAATTAGCGAAGCCACGGGGCTTGAAGTCGTTTTTGTTGAACTTCCCTATGAAGACTTGGTACAAACAGTAGCCGATGGAATGATCGACGCAGCAGCGGGTGAGATAGAAGTGACTCCAGCCGCTGAGAAAGTAGTGGATTTCACCCAGCCTTTCCTAACATCAAGCCTCTGCATAGGTCTTAATAAAGTCAGCTGGGAATCCGCATGGAAGAGCGTTCTCAGGGATTTTTTCAATTGGGCGATCGCGAAATACCTCATCGTCATCTTCGTAGCCATGCTCGTGATCAGCCTTTTGCTCTGGTTCGCCGAGCGGCATAACGGCACGGGACACTTTCATGGAGGAATCACAGGAATAGGTTCAGCACTCTGGTTTGCAGCAGTCACCATGACCACAGTGGGCTACGGCGACAAAACTCCAGCCACCATTGCTGGGCGGATCATCGCAGTTTTCTGGATGATCTTCGGTGTGGTGCTCGTCTCGGCATTCACGGCCACAGTCACCTCCAGCATGTCCTCGGCGCAGATTGCAAACAGCATCGAAAGCATCTCCGATTTCAACCACCTATCCTGCGGAACGCTCCGCGGCTCCCTGTCCTCCGAAATCCTCCGTCGCATCGGAGTCATGACGCACGAATACGAAAGCATTCCCGAGGCATTCGAGGATCTGGTAGCAGGTAAAATCGAAGCCGTCGTGGGGGATCGCAACACACTTTCCTATGTGAGACGCGAATTCGCAAAGCAAAAGCCGCCTGTTCACATCAACATTCCCTCCTTCCGCCTCCGGGAAGTCTTTCTCGCCATTCCGATCCGTGAGGGTCACCCGCATTACAAACAAATCAACGAAGCCATGCTACAATTTCTGACGACTGGAGAGTGGATCGAACTGCTTCAAGAGTGGATCGGCGAGACCCGATACAGCAGCATTACACTCGGCTCAACACATTGACCACGACCACTCCCCCCATACCCTGACCAATGTGAACCGCAGTGGAAGCGGAATGAGAGGGGCGCGGTGGATTTTCGGGCAACTCAAAGGCAGGGTCGATATTCCCTGGCCAAGTCGGCAACTTTCCAGCTCGCAGCCCCTCGGCTAGAAGACTTGCCTCCAAAAGCCCGGAGGCGGCCAAGGCATGGCCTGTCGTTCTTTTCATGGCAGAGATCCAAGGCAGTTGATCCCCAAAAACACGACGAACGCAGGAAACCTCCGCCGCATCGAAGCGAGGCGTTCCGGTGGCATGGAGCGAAATCCAGTCCACCGGCACATCTACACCGTCTCGGCGCAAGAGCCGATTTTTCACACCAACAAGAAGCTCCTCAAGCACGCGAGCCTCGGGATCGGGAGCCATGAGATGCCTCGACTCGTTGGCACAGCCGCCCCCGCACCACTCCGCAAGTGGAGCAGCGCCACGCATCGCGACATGGCTGGCGGATTCCAGAATCACGCATGCGGCACCCTCCGCCGGCAACATTCCCGATCGCCCCACACTCAAGGGACGACACTCGGAATTCTGCGTCACGCTACCACCGCGATCCATTGCGGATTTCAAAGCAGGCGAAACGGCGGCATCCGCAGCCACGGCCACGACTGCATCGAGCATTCCAGAGGCAACCATTGAAGCTGCCAGATAGAGAATCTGGGCGCCTGTTGCCGACGCAGCATTCAACGAAAAATCCGCTCCACCCAACCCGTATCGAACGGTCACAGCGGCCGCAATCGCATTCCCCCTCCACCGGCTGATCGAATACGGTGAAAACTTTCCAGACGCCGCCACATCCTCCTCCATCGCCACCAACCCTCCGAGCGAACTTCCACTCACACACCCGATGGAAGGCAAGCGGTGCTTAGCCCCCTCCCCGCGCAAGCGATTGCGTTCGGGCGAAAGTCCCGCCGCTTTCCAAGCGCTCTCCGTGACGGCCAGAGCCAGAAGCTGATGCCGCGAAAGAATGGCCGCATCCCCAGAATCCAATCCTGCAGCCTCCGCCAGCACCTCCGACTCAGGCAGCCTGCCTCCAACCGGCCTATCATCACACAAAGCCTCAAAAAGCCCGCCCACGGAATTACACCCACCGACAAGAACGCCGCAGGCTGTGATAAAAACACGGGACGGATTAGAATGGAATAACACGCCTCCTTGATAATTGGCGACGAGATCCAATTGAACGCAAAAGTGAGGTTAGTCCAACCATGCAAATTGATCCTATTGCCGCAACTGGAGTAATACCAAAGTCTGCTAAAAAGTAGACTTTAAAAGGCGTAGACTTTGATTCATATTTGCAGCGTACGAGAACACTATCCAAGCTTGGAGAAGAAATCGTGGAGTAAATTGAAGCGGCATAGAAATTTCCGCAACGCGATTGCTCACGTTTCAAGACAGTCCATTCGTGTTTGACTCGAATGAACCCGATCACAGAAACAATCTTTAGAATTTCCAAGAACCTCGGACGGAAGGGCAGCACGAACATAGACTTCCGACGGAGCCTTTGTGTTGGACCACACAAGGCCGGGCACCGCAGCTTTGATGCGTTGAATCTCGGAGATTTCCATACCCTGATGTGAAACCATAATCTTGGGACGGGGACTTTGCCAGTTTATCTGCCGCCTGCACCCGCTGGCGCTTTTTTCTTGGGTCTGAAGATTCCGGGAGCTTTACTCGACCACTAATGACCGAGTCGGAAGCCTACATTGCTTTGAACATGGTGCCTCGGATCGGCCCGGTGCGAGTGAGGCGTTTATTGGAGGCATTCGGATCGCCTGCAGATGTTCTATGGGCTCCGGCCGCGCGTTTACAAGCGGTGGAAGGTATCGGCCCCGAGGCGGCGAAATCCTTGCATAGCTGGCAAGAGCATGTAGATCTTTCGGGCGAACTCGCCCTCGTCAAGCAACACGGGGCAAAAGTCGTTACGCTCGCCTCTCCAGATTACCCCGCTCTGTTACGCGAGATTCATGATCCGCCGACTGTCCTTTACATGATGGGCGACATTCTGGAGCGCGACCGGCACGCCATCGGCGTCATCGGCACACGCAAGCCCACGCACTACGCGTCGGATTGCACAAAAAAACTCTCCTACCAGCTGGCGTATGCTGGTGTCACTGTGGTGAGCGGTCTGGCCCGTGGAGTAGATACCGCCGCGCATCAAGCTGCGCTAGCGGCCAAGGGCCGAACGATTGGCGTGCTGGGCAGCGGCTTGTTGGAATTTTACCCACCGGAAAACAAGGAACTCGCCGACAAGATCGCGACCTCAGGCGCGGTGATCACCGAGTTTTCCATGCGCGTCAAAGCCGACCGCCAGACCTTCCCCATGCGCAACCGTATCATCAGTGGATGTTCCTTCGGCGTCCTCGTCGTGGAGGCGGGAGGCAGCAGCGGAGCGCTCATCAGCGCCAACCAGGCCGGCGAGCAGGGCCGCTCGATCTATGCGGTTCCCGGTCGCATCGACAACCCGAATGCCATTGGCTCCAACCGCCTCATCCAGCAAGGGGCCAAACTCATTACATCCGCCGCCGACATCCTCGACGACATGGGCATCCTCTTTGCCGAGAAACCCCAACTCACCCCGGCCCGCGCGCCCGAGCTTTCCGGCAACGAGGCGCAGGTCCACTCCGCCATCGGGGACGATGAATCCCACATCGACAACATCATCGAGAGCAGCGGACTTCCAAGCCACACTGTCTCGACCACCCTGCTGACTCTCGAAATGAAAAAACTCGTCCGCCAACTTCCCGGCAGCCGGTTTGTGAGAATCTCCTGATTCAGAAAGCGCCCGCATCTCCGAGGCATTCCCTTTCATGAAAAACACCATCCTTATCTTTGGCGACCAGCTCACTTTGGAGAACACCGCGCTGCAAGCGGGGATGGCCGGGAGGGATGTGGTTTTACTGGTGGAGGCGAGGGATTCCGGCCGCGCCCACAAAATCAAACGCGTCTTCCAATTTGCCGCGATGCGCGAGTTTGCGGAGGCTCTTCGAGGACACGGATGGGAGGTGGATTACCGGAAGATGGGGGATGCGCCGAGCTTCCTCGATGCCTTGCAGAATCACCTGCGATACGGCCTGGATGAGCTGCTCGTGATGGAGCCAAACAATTGGTCTCAGCAGGAAAAGCTGAATTCCATCGCTGCGAGTGGGATCCCCCTACGGATCACTCCGACCTGCCAATTTGTCACGATGCGTGAGGAATTTTTTCGTTTTGCCAAAGGCAAGAAACGCCTGCTCATGGAGGCGCACTACCGTCAAGCGCGGCAAAAGCTCGGGATTCTCATGCGCGATGACGGCGAACCCGAGGGTGGCGCTTGGAATTACGACGCCGAAAATCGCAAGACGGTGAGGGATTGGAAAAAGGATGGCGCTCCCAAGCCTCCGGTGGCGATCACCACGCAGCGAAGCGAGGGCGAGATTCTGTCCGAGGTCATGAGCGAGGTGAACCGATGGTTTCCCGATGATGTCGGCCTTGCCGAGGACTGCTGGCTGCCGACGACGCGCGATGGCGCTCTCGAGGCACTGCGGCAATTTATCGAAAAGCGCCTCCCACTTTTTGGCGATTACCAGGACCTCATGCTGCAAGACTCGCCCACGATGTTCCACAGCCTGATTGCCGCTCCGCTCAATCTCGGCCTGCTCCTGCCGATGGAATGCGTGGATGCGGCCGAGAGAGCCTACAAATCCGGCCTCGCCCCGCTTGCAGCCGTCGAGGGTTTCGTGCGGCAAATCATCGGTTGGCGCGAATTCGTGAACGGCGTGTATTGGTTGAAAATGCCCGACTACCTCCAATCCAACGGACTCGGCGCAACGCGCAAGCTGCCCGCTTTTTTCTACAGCGGAGAGACGGAAATGAACTGCCTGCGCTGCGTGATCCGCGAGGTCAAAGACACCGCCTACAACCACCACATCCAACGCCTCATGATCCTGGGAAATTTCCTCCTCCTGGCCGGGATCAACCCACAGGAGGCACATGACTGGTTTTTGGAAATGTATATCGACGCGCACGAGTGGGTCATGGCCGCCAATGTCCTTGGCATGTCGCTCCACGCCGACGGCGGCTTCATGGCTACGAAGCCCTACGCGGGGTCTGCCGCCTACATTTCAAAGATGAGCAATTACTGTTCCGGCTGCAACTACGACCCCAACAAGAAATCCGGCCCCGGCGCATGCCCCTTCAACCTTCTCTACTGGGATTTCTACGACCGCCACGCCGACCGCTTCGCTTCGAATCCCCGCACAAGCATGATGGTGAGTACCTGGCGCAAGCGGCCGGAAGCGGAACGCGAGATCATACGCCGCGAGGCAGCGAAGTTTCTGGAAGTTTACAGCGCTTGAGATCGGTCGGATCTGACTGATCCAACCGATCTTCCTCCAAAGCGCCCGCGGCGAGGTCAACTCACGCCGGCTTCTTCGCCGTGCTCTGGATGTAGAGCTCGCGGAGTTGCTTGAAATCGGCCTCCGCAGGCGACTGGGTCATCATCTCGACGCCACGGTTATTTTTCGGGAAGGCGATGACATCGCGGATGCTGTCCTCGCCGGCGATGAGCATGACGAGTCGGTCGAGACCGAGGGCGATGCCGCCGTGCGGCGGCGCTCCGAATTTGAAAGCCTTGAGAATGTGGCCGAAGAGAAGTTGTTGTTTCTCTTCGTTGACGCCCAGAACGCTGAACATTTTCGACTGCAGGTCGGATTCGTGGATTCGAAGGCTGCCGCCGCCGATTTCGACGCCGTTGAGAACGACATCGTAGGCCACGGCACGGATTTTGCCGTAGTCGCCGGACTCGAGGAGAGCGAGGTCGTCCGCACAAGGGCGGGTGAACGGGTGGTGAACGGCATTCCATTTCTGCTCTTCCTCACTCCATGCGAGGAGCGGAAAATCAACGACCCAGAGGAAATTCAGGGCGGTGGAGCCTTTGAGTGTCTCGAGCATTTCGGCGACACGCAGGCGGACGCGGCCGAGGGTTTCGCAGGCGGTCTCCCATTTGTCGGCGCCGAACAAAATGAGGTCGCCTTCCTTGATGGCAAGACGCTCGGTGAGGGCAGCCTTTTCGGCATCGGTGAAGAATTTGACGATTGGAGATTTCCACTCGCCGTTTTCGACTTTGATGAAGGCGAGGCCTTTTGCGCCGGCTTGTTTGGCGAGTTCGGTGAGATTTTCGATCTGACCAGTGGTGATGCAGGCGAGACCAGTTGCGTTGATGGCCTTCACAACTCCGCCACCATCGAGGGCGCCACGGAAGACCTTGAACTGCGTGTCGCGGAAGATGTCGCCGAGGTCGGCGATTTCCATGCCGAAGCGCGTGTCAGGCTTGTCACTGCCGAAGCGGTTCATCGCGTCCTTGTAGGTCAGGCGCGGGAAGGGCGTCGGGATTTCGATGCCTTTACTCTCGCGGAAGACGGCGCTGAGGACTTTTTCCATGAGGCCAAGGATGTCGTCCTGCGTGACAAAAGAAGCCTCGACGTCCAGCTGGGTGAACTCTGGCTGACGGTCGGCGCGGAGATCTTCGTCGCGGAAACAACGGGCCACTTGGAAATACTTCTCCACGCCGGCGACCATGAGGAGTTGTTTGTATTGCTGCGGAGCCTGCGGAAGGGCATAGAAGGCGCCTGGAGTGAGGCGGGATGGGACAAGAAAGTCGCGGGCGCCCTCAGGTGTGCTCTTCGAGAGGATCGGCGTTTCGATTTCGAGGAAGCCCTCGGAGTCCATAACATCGCGCATGGTTTTCACAACGCGGTGGCGCAGGCGCAGGTTGCGGCTCATTTGCTCACGACGCAGGTCGAGGTAGCGATAGGTGAGGCGGAGGTCTTCGTTGGAAACCTTATCGTCGAGCTGGAATGGCAGCACCTCGGCAGCGTTAAGAATCTCAAGCCCGGAAGCGACGACTTCAATTGCGCCGGTGGCGAGCTTTGGGTTCTCGGTTCCAGTCAAGCGGGGAGCGACTTTGCCAGTGACACGAATGACATCCTCGCTGCGAAGTTCGTGGGATTTTTTCGAAGCCTCGGCGTGTTCCTCGGGGCGAAAAACAACCTGCGTCACGCCCTCTCGGTCGCGGAGATCGATAAAAATAAGCCCGCCATGGTCGCGGCGGGAGGCTACCCAGCCGCAGAGTGTGACTTCGTGGCCGGAGTGTTCGGAGCGGAGGGCATTGCAATGATGGGTGCGGTAGGACATGGCGGAGTTTTAAGCGTTAAGTTTGTAAGTATTAAGTTTCGGGGCGAGGGCGGCTTGGTCGAGAGTTTCTTCGGCGCGGGTGGCGAGGTGCTTGAGTTTCACGAGCGGCCATTCCTGGCCGACCACGATGGCATGGCGGGCGCCGAGTTGCTCGGCCTCTTGGAATTGCTTGCCGATTTTGGCGGACTTGAGCGGGAAGTCGGCCGTGAGGCCAAGTTCGCGACAGGATTGAACGATTTGGAGTGCCTCGGCGCGCTTGAATTCATCCGCGATGACAACATAAGCGTCACAAGATGCGGCGAGTGCCGATTGAAGCTGGGCTGC
>Ga0164293_10001645_pt1 | contig 18729 bp, 21 predicted proteins | sample GEODES118metaG_FD_111487 | JGI IMG/M metagenome (GOLD analysis project Ga0164293, IMG submission 111487) | Eutrophic lake water microbial communities from Lake Mendota, Wisconsin, USA - GEODES118 metaG | ecosystem: Environmental > Aquatic > Freshwater > Lake | place: USA: Lake Mendota...
CTTGTTGTCTCTTACTCTTATATCGACATTATACAGAGTATTCTTTAGCTTGCAAGCGAAAAGTTTCCTTGCATTTTCGTAAGGTTTCGCAAAGACAAACACCATAAGGACTTACATCAAACGAGGGCTTCGTCATTCGTCGTAAGTCTTTATGCCACAAGGACTTAGGAGGGGTTTTTTTGTTTTGAAGGGGTCTACGATCACTCTTGCCTAAACCTCCGGGTGGTGCAAAAACAATAAGGACCCTCATAGAATAATTGGCCAGTTTATTAGCCATTTATCATCTATTAATGACTCTTTCCCAAGCTATTGAAACTTGTCTCGATATGGGGTCATAAATTACAATCTTCATATCATTAGCTCCTTTATGAAACCAGAACCTATTCAAAGGAATATTAAATCCGTGTCTGGCGCTACCGACCACCGGAATTAATGCTGGTCGATACAAATTAGCCCACTGTCCAGTAACCACTCTTCCATTAATAACTATTCTAACAAGAACCGGTGATGCTCCAGACCTCTCACTAAAAGCCCACCCCGCCACTCTATCTAATCTTAGATATCCCACTCTAACAATCGGAGGAGGAATAGTAACTTTGGATGACGCTACAGAGGTCCAAGATCCTGTTTGAGAATCCCTGGCTTCAACACTTATAACGTGTTTCCCTATTGTCAGACCCCCCAGATTAAAAGCAAATGACCCACCAACCCCAGTCCATATAGACCCACTATCTGCACCATCTATTATTAGTTTCACATGAATACTAGAGTTTGGAAAGTTAAGATCTTTGGCCCATCCACTAATATTTCTTAAATTCTGACTCGTTATGGCTCCTGTTGGTAATATGTTTTCGTCATAAGGAACCCCCAATACATTAGCCATGGCTGCCCCCACGTTCAACTTTCCTCCTGTTGCCACCTTTCCAAATAGTTCCGGAATTTTATCTACTGATCCAAAAATAGCAGCTTTAACTTCTGATACAGTTAGACTAGACTTAATAGACTTCAATAAGGCAACCGCTCCAGCAACCATAGGAGCCGCCATACTAGTTCCGCTTAAGTATCCATAATTATTATATGGAATCGTAGATAGTATCATGCTACCAGGAGCAGCAAGATCCACAGTGGACGCTCCATAATTAGAAAAGCCAACCAAACTCACCCCATCATATTTACTCAAAGCTCCCACGCTAATTATATTATCGCTATCATAACAGCTAGGATATCTAAGAGTAATATTATTATCGCTACCACTATTACCAGCAGCCACAGTTAATACTACTCCAGAATCATTCAATCTATTAATAGCCCCATATAACATATTACTAAAACCAGTCCCCCCACCCCAACTAGCATTAGCTACTACCACATTTACTCCATAAGTATTCTTCATCATACCTATATAATCCATGGCTCGTATAGCTCCACCGGTATCACCCACACCCTTATCATCCATAAACTTTAAAGCCATCAAACTTACATTCCAATTAATCCCCGTGACCCCCAAACCATTAGCCCCTTCTGCACCAATTATGCCAGCCACATGAGTTCCATGTCCGTATCGGTCCTGAACATCATTATTATTATTGGCAAAATTCCACCCATTAACATCATCTATATATCCATTGTTCTCATTATCTATTCCGTCGCCTGCTATTTCTCCAGGATTAACCCATAAATTATTTTTTAAATCTTGATTGGTTAAATCAATACCGCTATCTATTACAGCAACCACAACGTTTTTGGAGCCAGTACCATACTGCCATGCTTGATAAGATGATATGCTTTGCAATCCCCACTGATCGTTAATTCTTGGATCATTAGGAACTACTGATAATAATGCTTTATTTTCAAGAGACTCTGGACCAACCAACTTCCATGCTTTTGTCATTTGGTTTCCTACCTAAATAGAGAAAAGATTAAATTGTGCGTTCCTACACCTTGACGAATCTTAGTAGAAGAATTTGAAAAATCAACAGAAAATTTAATTATTCGACAGTAACACTTTTTGCTAAGTTTCTTGGCTTATCAACGTTTCTTCCCCTTAAAGCTGCTGAAACGTAGGAGAATAATTGCAATGGAATTATACCCATCACAGGACTCAAAGCATCTTCTACAAAAGGAACTCGTATTCTATAGTCTCCAGCAGCAGCATTTTCAGAAAATACTGTTATCACTTTTCCATCTCTGGCTTGAATCTCTTTAATATTATTTGCTATTTTACTATATTGCCCTACATTATTAGCTACCACAACCACTGGCATATTTTTATCTATCAAAGCAATAGGTCCATGCTTCATTTCTGCTGCAGGATATCCTTCGGCATGAACATAACTTATCTCTTTTAGCTTAAGAGCCCCCTCAAGAGCTATTGGAAAATTATATCCACGCCCTAAGAACAAGCAATTAGTCATCTCTTTAAACTCTTCAGCTAAAAATTCTACATTTTCATGACACTTCAAGCATTCTATTGATAAATCAGATAACCCCCTCAAATCGTCTATTATTCTTCTTCTATGAGATAAATCCATCAACCCGACATGCTGTTCAATCCACAAACTTAACATAAGTAAACAGATTACCTGACTAGTAAAAGCTTTAGTACTAGCCACACCCACCTCAACTCCAGCCCGCAAATAAATTCCACAATCCGTCATTCTTGCTATAGTAGAATTAGGAACATTACAAATCCCCACAACAATCGCCCCGTATATCTTAGCTATCTCTAAAGCACTAATAGTATCTGCAGTTTCCCCACTTTGACTAATTCCAATAACAATATCCCCCTTCTCAACACAAGGTTTGCGATATCTAAACTCACTCGCATACTCCACACTCACCTTAATCTTGCAAAACTCTTCAATATAGTACTTTGCAAGGAGAGACGAATGCCAAGACGACCCACAACTCACTATTGTTATATGCTTAGCATTTTTAAATAAATTTTCATAACCAATTAGACCCCCAAATTTAATTCTATAACCATCTAGTCTTCCACTAATAGCATCTTCAATAACTTTAGGTTGCTCATAAATCTCTTTGAGCATGAAACTATCATAAGATCCCTTATTTATCTGTAGTATATTAGAGTAAACCTTCTCAACCTCATACTCCACTTCGATCCCCCTACTCATATCAAACATTTCTAATTTATCACTAATTTTACAAACAGTATTTTCTTTTAAATAAATTACCTCATCTACTCTATTACCAAAAGCCACAGTATCACTAGCCACATAAAACTCATTCTTTCCAATCCCAATAGCTAATGGACTGCCCTTTCGAGAGATTACCATTTGACCAGTTTCGCCGTCTAAAAAGACCACAGCATAAGCCCCCACAACTTTCTCTAACGCTAACTTAACACTCTCAAACAAATCCCCGTTTTCCTGCAAAATATCATAAACAAGATACAAAAGAACCTCAGTATCAGTATCACTAACGAAATTATGTTTCTTTTCCAAAGAGACTTTAAGCTCCTCATAATTTTCTATTATTCCATTATGAACTAAACTTAGTCTATTATCAAAACTCACATGAGGATGAGAATTCCTTTTACATGGCTTTCCATGAGTTGCCCACCGTGTATGACCAATACCTACCGTGGTCTCTATATCAGGGTTCTGTATGGAGCTTTTTAAATCATCCACACTACCAGCCTGTTTGATAGTTATTAAATTCCCAGACACAATAAAGCTCACCCCTGAACTATCATATCCTCTATACTCTAAAGAAGATAATCCGTCTAATAATAAAGATAGACACTTTTGATGTCCCTTATAAGCAACTATACCACACATTTATAATGTTGAGAGGTACCAGTTTATTGTTTCTCTCAACCCCTCAGTAAAATCTTTAGTTGGAGTCCACCCCAATATTCTTTCGGCTTTACTAATATCCAAGAATCTTCGGGGCTGACCATCAGGCTTTGAAGAGTCCCATCTTACTTCTCCGTCATATTCACAAAGATCCTTTATTTTATTTACTAAATCTCTTATACTAATCTCAATCCCCCCACCCAAATTAACGGGAGAAGAATCTGTATCAATCTCTATAGAAGCAACAATTGCTTTAGCAGCATCTTCAGCATATAGGAACTCTCTTGTAGCATTACCACTACCCCAACACTCTACAAAAGGACTTTTATTAATTTTTGCTTCAACCAATTTCCTAATTAAAGCCGGAATAACATGACTACTCTTCGGATCAAAGTTATCAAAAGGCCCGTATAAATTACAAGGAACTAAAACGGTACTATTTAATCCGTACTGTTTCTTATAAGACTCTAGCATCACAAATAATGCTTTTTTGGCTATTCCATAAGGAGCATTAGTTTCTTCAGGATAGCCCTCCCAAATATCTTCCTCAAGGAAAGGCACCTTACAAATCTTAGGATAAGCACAAACCGTCCCTATCTGCACAAACTTTCTAACATTATGGAGTCTGGCTCCTTCGATCAAATGTAATCCCATAGCCATATTGTCATAAAAAAACTTGCCCGGATTTTCCATGTTGGCACCAATACCACCAACAACAGCGGCCAGATGAATCACAATATCCGGACTAGTATGACTATATAAGTGGTCAACCTGAAAACGATTCGTCAAATCAAATATGGAACTTCTTGGAACATAAATTTCTTCTTTTTTATAAGTCTTTAATAGCTCTTTAACTACAAACTTTCCTAAAAAGCCACTTCCACCAGTAACTAAGATTTTGGCCATATTTTAATACCTATAGGGAAAATATTGATAGTTATAAACTGGTCTATTCCAGTTATGACAGAATGGACGATATCCATAATAGTAGGGTTGAACAACTGGAGCATAGTAATAGGTTGGAGTAGCAACATATTGAATAGTTGGAACATTTACCGGAACCATAGTGGTATAATAATTAGTTACAGAATAATTGTAAGGAACATATTGGGTATTATTAACCACCATTGGAACCCAACCTTGGGTAACTACCGGATATTGAGCAGAGGCTAAGTTTCCCATCATAAACAATAACGTTAAAGAACATAGTAAATTTTTCATGATTTTCTCCAGGATTGGTAACATAACACTTTTATTGTAACTTGTCGGCGTCTCAGGTCAAATCTGCTTTTTAAAAAAACAAATAGTGTATATATAAAATATATTTACTTTTTTAGAATGGATAATTCAATACCTTATACTTGCGGATATAGCGTTACTATTCCCAACTCTCCACCACCATCATATTCTAATGGGATAATGAATCACTCTAGGTGTGACAGTATAGGATATAGAGCAGTTAACTATAACTCTATTACTAATCAGTTAATTTGTCAACAAGATGTTACATATCCAACTGAATTGACTGGTTCTGGAGGTATCGACGATTGTGTTAGCTGTCCCTCATATGTGATTACTAGTAGTACGACTAGTGCACTATATCCTAATGGAGTACCAGTAACTATTCCTTGCGGTTCTCGCAGTACTGTTGTGGTAGAGATTGAGATTGTTGACATGGATGCTTTAGACATAATTTTAGCAGGCAACTGTTCTTTTTAATAAAACCCCAGAAAATATTAGACAACTTATAAATAGTGGAGTTCTTAATCAAGAACAATTAAAACAATTACTAAAAAACAGGCAGTCACCTTTGATTTGAAAAATGCAACAGCAGCCCAAAAAGGAGCTACAGATGCAACACTCAAGGTGATTGAAGCAATAGGAAAAACAAGACCAGTTAACGTAGCTCCTAGTATTTATGACAGGATCTTAAACATCTTTAAGGGGCTAAGAATAGGAGGACCACCAGTCCTATTAATGATCATGCCAATTATTCCAAAAATTCCAGGCCCAGGAGGAGGAGAAACAGCAGGAGTAGGCAATACTGGAGTCATAAGCGTAAGTTCAACAGGAGTTACTAGTATTTCAACAATAGATGTAGACATATCAGTAGCATAAAAATATTTAATCTCTGTATTTTGGGGTATTATCTAATACAATATCTATTTTAGAGGGAAATTTTATGATTAATAGCAGTCAACCATTTTTATACTCCAATAACAACGGTCAAAAATGTCTTCTTTATTGCTATTCTCCAGGGCTAAGAACTTTAGTTTTCGGTAACGAATACTCACTTCGCCCATGGAAAATCTATCATAAGAACTATGACACTAATCAAATGGCCCCAATCCCAACCCCTCGTTCCTCGCCAGAGCACGGAGAAGTTGTTTTAGAATGTAATCCTCATCTATATTCTAATAAGTTATATTATACGGCAGGATTTAATAAGGGACCAAATACTCCCATAGTTTACTATCTATGCTCTTTAGATATTTCTCCATTGGACCCAGTAGTAGTTTCAAATTTTACTATTATTCAAGAAACATTCAGTGGAACAGTGGTTGATAATATTGCGTATTATGCCAATCCTAGTAAAAATGGAAAAATATTAAAAGGAATTACAAATCCTCAAGAGTTTGATTTGGGGCTAGTTTATATTTACAGATTAAATAAAATCTTTAATGAAGATAAATTTATAGTAACAGGACAAACAACTGAGAAGTCGCACCTTTCTTTATTAACAGATATGTCATTCAATGTTATTAAAGAAATTAAGAACAATAACAATGATCCAATCTATAAGTGCTCATTACTAAATAATAACTTAGTTTACACTATTAAAGTAGATCAAGATAGTTATGAATCGCGAGAACTCGTAGAAGAGACCTATAACGACTGATACTAGTAACGATTTTCTATTAAATATACAAAAAGAGCCAACCATAAGGTTAGCTCCTAATGTTTTTACGGTTCTTTTACTCACTACTACTCTTAATCAAACAATCTGAGTATTGTTTTCTTCTGGACTCTCTACGATCCTGTTCTTTGGTCTACGACCCTTAGCCTTCTTTATACCTAGCTTACGCCTTTGTCTACGAATCATGCTTGTAGTAACATTTTGACCAGTCATTTGACTAAGTTTATTGGCCAACTCATCATCACTAAGCAGCTTCTGGTTTTCATTAATGAACTTTAATTCAGCATCTGTCCACTTTTTATAATTAGCCATAAAATGGTTCCTTTTGGTGTAAATATTGACTAAAGACTATATAACTCTATTATACTACATATTGACAAGTTTTGCGCAAGGAGAAAATATGATAAATCCTGAGATTAAGCTCACTGACTCCATTCTTGAAGTCAAGGCTGTTGGAAGCATACAGGATATTTCCGAGGATCTGAAGACTATTCAAACCAAAACAATAGCCGAACTATTAGAAGATGAAGAAAAAGAACAAGATAAGAATAACGAAAAAAAAGAATAAGGATAATTTACACGGGGTTTCAGAAGCAGAATTTTTAACGGTTCTAGAAAATATTAGTAGAAGATTAGCTAATAAATTTAAGTTTGCATATCATGAAATAGATGATATGAAACAACAAGCAGCAATATTTGCTTTGGAAGGGTTAGAAAAATACGACCACAAAAGACCCCTAGAAAATTTTCTTTGGACCCATGTTAGAAATCGCTTATTCAATTACAAAAGAAACAATTATCAAAGGCCAGACAAGCCGTGTTTGACTTGTCCTTTGTTTGATAAGTCTTATAAATGCTCAGTAAATCAGTGCTCCAAATATAAAGACAAAAGCGAATGTGAGCTTTACGCCGCATGGGCTAAGCGAAATGATAGCAAAAAAAATATCATGCAGCCTTCCTATATTAGTGACAATGAGAATATTCATAATTCATTAGTAAAAGACGAGCTTTTTCATACTATACAAAATAGTGAAATTATTAAATTTCTAGATCAAAATATACAAACAGAATTTAGAGAATGTTATCTTAAACTTAAGCACGGAATTAAAATACCTAAACAACAACTTTATAAATTGAAGAAACATATTACCGATATCCTAAAGGAAAATCAGTGGAACCTAGAAAATCACCAAGAAAACGAGGACAACTAGCTCTTGATGAAGAGCAGTTTATTAGAGATAACTTTAATAAGCTGTCCACACTAGAAATTGCAGAAGCTCTCAATAGGAGCGAAGCTCCAATATTACGATACATTAATGAGAGTCAGCTCATAGTTCCAGACGACGAAAAGAATGAGCAAGAAACACTCAAAAGAAAATTGCATTCTAAAACCTTTTGGCAGGAAATTATTAGACAGTTTGACGAAGATACTGGTGAGTTAAAATATTTTGAAGAAACATGGATTGGTTTAATTAAACAATTTAGAGAGGACGTTTTACCAGCAGAAGAATTGCAAATTAAACAATTTATTACTATAGATATTTTAATTAATAGAAGCATGAAGGAAAGAAAAAGACACATAGCTGAAACGGAAAAATTACAAAAACAAGTTGATCGCGAATACGAAAAACCAGAATCGGAAAGAGACATTCCGAAACTAGCGAATCTAGAAACTCAACTGAGCTTTGCTCGCAATAGTATTGCGAATTATACAAATGAATATACTAAACTTTTAAATGAGCAACAAAAGATTAGTAAGGACTTGAAAGCAACTAGAGAACAAAGAATTAAAAGAATTGAAGATGGAAAAAGTTCTTGGGTGGGCTTAATAAGAATGTTAGAGGACGAAGAATTAAGAGACAAAGAAGGAAGAGAAATGGAAATCTTATCTATGGCCACGGACAGATACAGAACCAAGCTTGAAGATTATCATACTTACGAAGACAAAGTTATAGACAAGCCCTTTTTAACTCCAGATAGCGTAGAGGAACAAGCATGAGTAGAGCTGCACTAGTAACAGGTGTTACAGGACAGGACGGATCATATTTATCTGATTATCTATTAGATAATGACTATAATGTTATTGGGCTACATAGAAGAAGTAGCACCAATAGCTTTATGAGAATTCAACACCTACTAGAACATCCTAACTTTAAACTAGAAGAATTTGATATAACTGACCCAAGCGACTGTTCTAGGATTTTGGAAAAATATACCCCAGATGAATTCTATAATCTAGCAGCCCAGAGCCATGTGGGTACCAGTTTCAAGCAACCCTTCACCACTTTTGAAATTAATACCACTGGGGTCATCAACTTATTAGAAGCTCTCAAAGCTAGATCTCCTAAGACCAGATTCTACCAAGCTAGCACAAGCGAAATGTTTGGAGAAAACTATACTATTGGAAATGATGGAAAATATCAAAATGAAGATACTCCTTTTGCTCCTCAAAGTCCATATGCCGTAGCAAAACTAGCAAGTCATAGAATGGTTCAGATATATCGAGAGAGTTATGGATTATATGCTTGTTGTGGGATTTTATTTAACCACGAGAGCCCAAGAAGGGGCGAAAACTTTGTTACTCGAAAGATTACTAAATACATAGGACAATTACTTAATGGATTTTTAAGAGACTCTCATTATCGTCCTTTAAAATTAGGAAATATTTATGCTTATAGAGACTGGGGACATGCTAAGGATTTTGTACGAGCTATGCATATGATGCTTCAGCAGGATTCTCCAGAAGATTTTGTTGTAGCCACAGGATCAACACACACAGTAAAAGAGTTTCTTGAGATTAGTTTTGGATTATTTAATCTCAATTACGAAGACTATTTAGAAATAGATCCCTCCTTATATAGACCAGCAGAAGTAGACTATCTTAAAGGTGATTCTACTAGAGCAAGAGATATACTAGGCTGGGAACCAGAAATATCTTTTAAAGATTTGGTTTCTGATATGGTGTATTCAGATTTTGAATCGGCCAATCAAATAGCCAGACATTTAAACGCTTCTTTTGGAGGTCCACCGCCAGGATTAGCTAATGTTTAGAAATTTTGGAGATCCTCAATATAAAAAATGGCGAAAAGCAGTTTATGAAAGAGATAATCATAAATGTCAATGGCCTAATTGCGAATCAAGAAAGAAACTTAACGCACACCATATCAAAACTTGGGCACATTTTCCAGGATTAAGATTTGAGGTCAATAATGGAATTACCTTGTGCAAAGCACATCACGACCTTATTAAAGGTAAAGAAGAAGATTATAGTTATTCATTTTTGCAGATTCTAGTAGCTCAAAAATTCACACAAGATAACAAAAGGAAAAAATCATGATTACACTAAACTCACCAATTACTCTAAATCCTCCTCCTTATACAGACAATAGTACAAACAAGGTTGTTACTCCAGAACCTATTGTTTTAAATGAGCTAAAAATATCATACATAGATACTCCTCATGAAAAGAGTGTAGTAGCAAGAATTGATAATACTCCAGCCCATATTTATTTATTCACAGGCGATCAGTATGATGTGATGGGAGATTGGACTCAGGCACAGGCAGAAGCAGCATTAAAGGCCAGACTAGGAGACGATATTCAAGCTAGTCTGCAAGCCATGTACCCAAGAACTCTTGAACAAGACCCAGATGGTCCAGGATCTATTTTAACAGGAATGATTAAAACTCTTGGCATTAGCTCTTCTTCGACCTGTTCTTGTCGCCGTCATGCTCTAGAAATGAATGATAAGGGGCCGGATTGGTGCGAAGAAAATATGGAAACTATCCTATCTTGGCTAAGAGACGAAGCTAAGAAGAGAGGATTGCCATTTATCGATATGGTCGGCAAAGCTATGGTTCAAAGAGCCATTAACAGATCTCGCAAGCTAAGGGCTAATCTACCTGTGGGGGAAGATGACTAAACACGATGATTTCACCATAATAATAGACACGAGAGAACAACAACCTTGGTCCTTTGAACACTATACTACGGCCAGTAGAAAGTTAGATACTGGAGACTATAGTATCGAAGGACTAGAGGATGTTATATGCATAGAAAGAAAGAAAAGCGTAACCGAAGTTGCTAATAATATTACAGAGTCTAGATTCATAGACGTTGTTGATAGAATGAGTCAATATAAGTATGCTTTTTTACTTCTTGAGTTTGATTTAGAACAAGTTCTTAACTATCCAATAGGCTCTAATTTACCCAGAAGACTTTGGGATAAAGTTAAAATAACCCCAGCTTTTATTGTTAAGCATATCTTAGAGCTTCAATTAAGTCATAATATTAAAGTATTATTTTGTGGGTCTCAATCTGATGCAGAGAAGATGGCTGAATATATCTTAAAAAAGGTGCATTACATTGAAAGAGTCCAAAAACAAAAAAATATTTGAAGATGCTTGGCTAGGACTGGGCGACTTATCTCAGGTTGTTCTGGCAAATAATCCAATGATCCACAGAAGTAAAAAGGATATTGAAAATCCTGATTTACACTTAATGAAAATTTTAAGGAATCCTAAATATATAGGAGCCACTTGTAAACTTCTCTTTAATATCGAGTTACATCCTATCCAGATGGCTATTTTACAAGAATTTTGGATACGTCCATTCCCCATGTATATTGCTAGTCGTGGCTGGGGTAAGTCTTTCCTTTTAGCTCTTTATTGTGTTTTAAGATGCGCATTTTATCCTGGTACTAAAATAGTTGTTGTTGGTGCTGCTTTCAGACAGAGTAAGATTATTTTTGAATATATGGAAACAATTTGGAGAACTAGTCCAATTTTACGAAGCATATTTACCGGTAGTGACGATGGCCCAAGAAAAGACGTTGATAGATGTACTATGAGATTGGGAGATAGTTGGACAATTGCTATCCCTATGGGTGACGGTAGCAAGATCAGAGGATTAAGAGCACATATTATTATTGCTGACGAGTTTGCTTCTATATCTCCAGATATTTATGAAACGGTAGTGTCAGGATTCGCGGCAGTAAGTGCTAGTCCTATACAGAATGTGAAAGAACAAGCTAAAAAACTAGCTATGACAGAAGCAGGAGTTTGGAATGAGGACCTGGAGATTTTGAATACCAAGATGGGTAATCAAGCTATAATATCCGGAACAGCAGACTATAGCTTTAAGCACTTTGCTCAGTATTGGAGAAGATACAAAACTATTATTGAGAGCAAAGGAGACAAGAAAAAACTAGAAGAGATGTTTAAAGGTGAAGTTCCAGATAGTTTTAATTGGAAAGACTATAGTATTATTCGTATTCCTTACGAAATGGTTCCAAAAGGTTTCATGGACGATAAACAAGTATCAAGAGCCAAAGCCACTATCCATAGTGGAATATATAATATGGAATACGCTGCCTGTTTTGTTAGTGACAGCGAAGGCTTCTTTAAAAGAAGTTTGATTGAGGGATGTGTTACTTCAGATGTTAAACCAATATTAATCAATAACAAACCAGTATTTTTTGATGCTGCTATTACAGGAAAACCTGATCTTCAGTACATATATGGTATCGATCCAGCTAGCGAGCAAGATAACTTCAGTATCGTTATACTAGAACTACATCCGGACCACAGTAGAATAGTATACTGTTGGACAACCAATAGAAGCAACTTTAAAGATAGACAAAAAACAGGATTAGTAACAGAACATGACTTCTATGGCTTCTGTGCTAGAAAGATTAGAAATCTGATGAAAATATTTCCATGCGCTAGGATAGGTATGGATGCTCAAGGAGGCGGCGTAGCTATTGAAGAAGCTCTGCATGACCCATCTAAACTTGAACAGGGAGAAACTGTGATATGGCCAATTATAGATCCAGAAAAAGCTAGAGATACTGATGATCAGCCGGGTTTGCATCTTATAGAATTAATTCAATTCGCTAAAGCAGAATGGACAGCACAAGCTAATCACGGATTACGAAAAGATCTAGAAGATAAATCATTATTATTTCCTAGATTTGATGCTTTGACTCTTGGATTAGCGATAGAGAAAGAAGGAAAAGATATTATGGATAGTGATTTAAATCCTATCTATGATAGTTTAAGTGAATGTATTTTGGAGATAGAAGAACTCAAAAACGAACTAACTACAATTGTTATGACACAAACTAGCAATGGCCCTAATTCCAGAGACAGATGGGATACTCCGGAAGTTAAGCTACAACAAGGGAAAAAAGGAAGATTAAGAAAAGACCGTTACAGCTCTTTAATTATAGCAAATATGTTAGCTAGACAAATTAAAAGATCTTTACAGCCAGTAGAATACGAAGTAATAGGAAGCAACCTTAGAGATGTTGTAAAAAATAATGGTCAACTTTATAAAGGTCCATCTTGGTTTACTGACGCAGCTAATGATGATATATATACAGGAATTTACAGACAATAGTGTATTTAGTAAGTATAATGCTAATACAATCCCATTACAATATAATTATCAAACATTATGGCTAAAAAACAACCACAGAACAAGATTATTCAAGATGCCCAACCCAGAGACGAACAAGCATATGTCACATGGGGAGATGATTTAGCCAGTAAACAAGAAGCCCTAAAAACCTCCTCTCAGTCTCTTGATGAATTTACATTAGTTCAAAGAGCAGAGGCTGGTAGATTTTACAGAGTAGATTATGGTAATCTTGATGGGGCTACCGGAGGAAGACCAGGATTAACTAGATCTGATTACGATTATTTCCGTCCGGACGAAGCGGTACCTAAGAGAATTAAGGATATTATACGCAGAGCTGATGAGGTTTATCAAAAAGTAGGATTAGTTAAAAACGTTATTGATCTCATGGGAGACTTCGCTTCTCAAGGAATCAGATTAACTCATAAAAATAAAAGAATGGAAAGATTTTACAGGCAATGGTTTAAAAAGATAAGAGGTAAAGAAAGAAGCGAAAGATTTCTCAACAATCTTTATAGAACGGGAAATGTTGTTCTACATAGACAAACAGGTAAGTTAAGCCTTAAGGTTTCAGAACAGCTTTATAGGGCTACAGCTACTGCTGATCTTCAAGTCACAGATCTAGACAATACTCCGATAGAGAAAAGAGAAATTCCTTGGAGATATACTTTTATAGATCCAGCATTTGTTGATGTTTCAGCAGGAGCTTTGTCTTCATTCGTAACAGATAAAAGATACGAATTAACACTACCTGCTATGCTTAGAAAAATTATTAACAGTCCACAAAATAGTGCTGAACAGTCTATTATTAGTCAATTACCCTCTCAGATTCTTGAAGCAGCAAAAACGAAAAAACCATACCCATTAGATCCAGATAAGACACTTGTATTTCATTACAAGAAAGATGATTGGCAGAGCTGGGCTTATCCTATGGTATATTCCATTATGGACGATATCACAGTTATAGAAAAACTAAAACTAGCTGATATGGCGGCTCTTGATGGAGCCATATCTAATATTCGTATTTTTAAGCTAGGTAGTTTAGAACATAAAATTGCTCCAACAAAAGCAGCAACGGCTAAACTAGCACAAATTTTAGGAAATAATGTTGGTGGAGGAACCATGGATCTGGTCTGGGGTCCAGACATTGAATTACTAGAATCCAAAACAAGCGTTCATCAATTTTTGGGAGAAGGTAAATATATTCCGCATATGAATAATGTATATGCTGGTCTTGGTATCCCTCCCACACTAACCGGAACCTTTGGAGCAGCCGGAACAACTAATAACTTCATCTCTTTGAAGACATTAACTCAAAGACTTCAGTATGGAAGAGATATGTTGATTTCTTTCTGGGAAAAAGAAATAGAGCTAGTTCAAAAGGCTATGGGATTTAAGTATGGTGCTAGAATCGAATTTGATCGTATGGATCTTAGTAATGAAGATTCTGAAAAAGCCTTATTGATTCAACTAGCAGATAGAAATCTTATTAGCGATGAGTTATTACAAGTCAAGTTTGGCATTGATCCAGACATGGAGAAGAGTAGACTTAATAGAGAATCTAGAGAAAGAGACTCTAATAGAATGGTTCCAAAAGCAGGACCATGGAATGATCCACAAGTTGAAAATGCTCTTAAGAAGATTGCTTTACAAACAGGAATTGTAACTCCTAGTCAGGTAGGTCTTGAACTAGAGAAAAAGAAGAGCGGAGAAAAAACAGCTGTGGAGCAAAAGACTCCTCAGGCTGGTCCCTCAACGAAGTTGGCAAATGATTCGCCAGAATCATTGCCAGGAATACCAGGTCAAGGAAGACCAAAGCTAAGTAAAGATTCTAGTACTAGACAAACCAAAAAGTTTTCCCCACAAACAGGAGCTAGTCTAATGCTTTGGGCTAATGAGGCCCAAGAAAAGATCAATGAGATTATCAACCCAATCTTATTGGATTTTTATACTAAGAAAAATCTAAGAAGTTTATCTAAAGCAGAGTCCAAGGAGATGGATACTGTCAAAACAAAAATACTATTTAGTCTCCAACCTTACTGCACAATAGATGATTCTATCATCAATAAGGTGTTTGCTAACATCCAGTCAAATGACCACATAACCGTTATCTCAGGATATAATAACTGGCTAAAACCGATTAAGACTCAAATAAATAGAGACTTAACAGTAGAGGAGATTAAACAACTTAAATCTTCTTTCTATTCTATGGTGTATAATTCATTAACCGACAACTAAAATAGAGGTATAACATGCATATTTTTGAACAAGAAATAAAAGATGGTTTGGAAGAACAAATCAAAGCTTCTGCATCAATATCTTACGCTTGCGTAGTTGAGCCCTCTCACAGAATCAATCACAGCGTTAAGCACATCAAGAGTTTAGCTTCGTTAAATGACAGCGATTTATATTATGTTCAATCTATATTAGTCACATCTAATTGGAATAAAAATGATGATATTTTTGACAAAAATGAAGTTTGGGCAGCTAAAAATACTCCTGAAGATAAACCAACAAATTTAAATCATGATGAAAAAATTATAGTTGGCCATATAACATCTAATTGGCCAATTACAGACGACGGAGTATTAATTGATGAAAATACTCCAATAGAAAATTTACCCGATAAATTTCATATTTTAACAGGCTCTGTGGTTTACAAGGCATTTTCTTCTCAAGACCTTGTTGACAGAACCAACCAACTAATTACCGAAATCGAATCTGGGGAGAAATATGTTAGCATGGAGTGTTTCTTCCAGGGTTTTGATTATGGATTATTAAATAAGTCTACGGGCGAATATAAAATTTTAGATAGAAATGCTACTACAGCATTCCTTACTAAGCACTTAAAAGCATATGGCGGATTAGGAGAACATGATAATTATAAAATTGGAAGAGTATTAAGAAATATTACCTTTTCAGGCAAAGGATTCGTTGACAAACCAGCTAATCCAGATAGTATAATATTTACTAAAGATGTAATGCCCAAAAGTTCTATTGCTAATATTTTAGAAAATTTAACAGATTTATCAAATCTAGGTGTATCAAATATTCAGTCAACCTTAAATGTGGAGAATAACACTATGAGTTTAAACGAAACACAAGCAGAATCAGTTGTCGAGGTTACAGCCCCTGTCGAGGAGACAGTCACAGAAGTGATTGCAGAAACAACTACTGAAACAACCAACACAGAAGCCAGTGTTGAGTTATTAACTCAAAGAATTGCTGAGCTTGAAACTCAGGTTGTTGCACAGCTTGACGTTATCAAAACACTAGAGACGGAAGCTGCTAAGAAGATGAAAGAAGAGGACGACGAAGAGGACGAAGAAGAGACAGAAGCAGCCAAAAAAACAAAAGAAGAGATGGCAAAAAAAGACGAAGAAATGAAAAAAGTGAAATCCGAACTAGACGCTGCTCTAGAAGCCATTGCTGGTTATAAGATGAAAGAAGAAGAAATGGCTAAAAAAGAAAAGAAGATGAAAAGAAAAGCTTCTCTAACAGATAACGGTCTTGATGCTGAGTCAGCAGAAACCGTTGTAGAAAAATTTGAAACTATGACTGATGATGCTTTCGAGGCTATGACCAGTTTATTTGCTGGTAAGATGCCACCATGGTTGGAAAAGATTAAGAAAGACGAAGATAAAGAAGAAGATACAAAAACTAAAGAGAAAAAGAAAGCATCCGAAACTTCTGCTGATCCAGAGGTACTAGACACGGTTGAAGTTGAAGCAGAAGTGAATCTTGGCATTGGTGGAGACGCTGAATCATCGGCAGAAACCACCAGAGCAGCATTAGTAGAATTTGTTAGTAGCAGATTAGGCAAGAAATAACATACCTTAATAGGGAGAAATGAAATGGCTCTTAAACCAGATCGTATTGAAGCTCGCACAGATATCTCGTTCTTCATGAACACCGTTGCTGAAAGAGGTGGCGTAGCCTCTGTAGTTACAGGCGGTGCTGGAGTTGCTATGGATGATGCTAACGCAGTTGTTGGCTATGCCTCAGCAGCCTCAGGCGCTGTACCAGTGGGTATTCTACTTAACGACGTTGTAAACATTGACTTAACCAGACAGCATATCAACTGGTATAAAGATGAGATGCAGGTTGGTGGCAAGGTTACACTACTTCGTCAGGGACAAGTAACCACAAACATGCTTGTAGGTGGTACTACTCCAACAGCTGGCGTTAGCGCTTATGTTGGTGCAAATGGTCTCATCGGAACAAGTAGTTCAAATGCTGCCAAGATTGGTACATTCTTAAGCAGTAAAGATGCAGATGGTTACGTTAAACTAGATGTCAACATTACCTGATTTTAAGGGAGAGCAATAAACATGTCGAAATTTCAACCAACACCAGAAGTAACAGACCTCTTGGTTCGTTCTGGTTCGCCAAACAGAGAGGTAGCTTTAGCAGCTAATAGGGAGTTTGCTAAGGCTCTAGAACTACCCCTTCGTCAAGGTCTACTCAGTGGTAACATTCTTGATAACATTTTCGAACCAATTCAATTGGCTCAAAGTGCTACTCCAGAATTTCCATTAGACTTTATCGCCCCAGGTACAGAAAAGGACTTCGTTGCCTATACTGTACCAAATCATGGATATATTCCAGAGCGTCACGTTGAAAGCGATTACGTCATGGTTCCAACCTATGACATCGGCGCTTCAATCGACTATCTCTTGAAGTATGCTCGTGATGCTCGCTGGGACGTTGTTGGTCGTGCTATGGAAGTTCTAGAAGCTTCTTTCGTAAAGAAGATGAATGATGACGGCTGGCACACACTAATGGCAGCTGCTGTTGATCGCAACATTGTTGTGTTCGATAGTGATGCCAATGCCAACCAGTTCACCAAGCGTCTAGTAAGTCTCATGAAGACAGTTATGCGTAGAAACGGTGGCGGTAACTCTGCTAGTACCAACCGTGGTATTCTAACTGATCTTTATGTTTCTCCAGAAGCTATGGAAGACATCCGTAACTGGGGTATCGATATCGTTGACGAGATCACTCGTCGTGAGATCTATACTGCTGCTGACGGTACTCTCAATAGAATCTTCGGAATCAACCTCCACGACCGTGACGAACTAGGTGTTGGTCAAGAATATCAACTATTCTACACCAATACTCTTAGCGGCACACTACCAAGTGGCAAGGGCGAAGTTGTTGTGGGTCTCGATCTCCGCAAGAGAGACAGTTTCATAATGCCAGTTCGTCAAGAAGTTCAGATCTTTGAAGACGAGACACTACATCGTCAGAAGAGAGCTGGTTTCTATGGCTGGGCCGAGCAAGGCTTTGCTGTTCTAGATAATCGTAGAGTTCTACTTGGCGCTCTATAATATCTGTTATAAATAATGCTAGAAAAAGAAGGCTGGCCTTGCGCCGGCCTTTTTTTTTAGGTGTATTACATAATATACAATATCGTTCTCAATAAGGTATTACAACTATGCCTGCAAGCAAATATGACTTTTCTATAGAGCAGGGAACATCTTTTAAGTTGGCATTGACCTATAAAGACTCTAATAATGCTCCTATTAATATTACAAACTGGTGTGCTAGGTTAATTTGGAAAACAGAAGACGAAGTA
>Ga0164293_10001647_pt1 | contig 18724 bp, 10 predicted proteins | sample GEODES118metaG_FD_111487 | JGI IMG/M metagenome (GOLD analysis project Ga0164293, IMG submission 111487) | Eutrophic lake water microbial communities from Lake Mendota, Wisconsin, USA - GEODES118 metaG | ecosystem: Environmental > Aquatic > Freshwater > Lake | place: USA: Lake Mendota...
GCAGTGCACACATATATATAATTTGCATCAACTCTAATATCACCAGGCTCACCTGGATCTGAAGCCGTTGTGACAGTTTCTTTTTTTATTTTATTAGATGGAATGTTTGCAATATCTGACACCTTTGCTAGCGAAACACTTTTGTAAGGTACTGGAGATGCTATTCCTAGGATATCCGGCTCCTTATGTAAACCTATAACAAATACATCATCCTTAGAAAGCTCTTTTACATACTGCTTTCTTTTAATTAAGGACATTATATCAGTTAAAATGTTCATTTTATTTACTTCTTGATTTAAAACTGTTAGTTCTTGATTGCATACTACCACCAATTTGTTTTTTCATAACCGGTTCTTTGTACTTCATCTTTTTAACGCCTCCACCACCACGCATCTTTTCTACAAAATTATCAGACATATCCATACTTCCTCCCATTTGCATTTTAGACAAGAATTTTTCTCCGCCCATTTGCTTATATCCCATTTTATTACGGACTTCTGTAGGCAATTTACCAAGACCTTTATTATCAGATGGCACATTTTTCAACTGAGAGTTATCTCCAAATTTAGATTTTTTCATGATTGCGTTATTAAGTGATTATAAATTTTAAAGTAAAGCATACGATGTGTATGTGAATTTCATACTTAGGCATGCGAGGATTTTTACTATGTATAGTCTCCCATCCTATGAGAAATTTCTCATAAGGTAAGTTAAGATATAATTCAAATTCAATATTGTTCATTTTACTATTATTTACCTTGACCTCTGTATGGTTTTTTGTATAACTTGCTCATTTTGCTTTTGCTAGTTTTAGTCTTAGCATTAACACCTGGCCTTGAAACTTTAGGTTTTTTATTGACAATAGTTTGAGTTTTCATTACTTCTTAAGTTTAGAAAGTGTAATAGCAAGTCTAGCTCTTTTAGCCGTTTTATCATTACCTTTTGCCTTTTCTTTTAACCAATCTTTTTTAATTGTACCGTCTTTAGACACGGCTCCTGCTCTTTTAGCAGTAGCAGTTAATGAACCGGGCTTCTTAATAGCGCCCTTAATCCAGTTTTTTTTGTCCATTGCGCTTAGTTTTAACGGTTTTTTCTGGCTTTTTGCACTCTAAAGGTGCAGTTTCAAGACTTTTTTCTTGATCAGAATAAGGCTTAAAATAAAAATCTTTACAGAAAACGCAGGAAAAAGCATTTGCGAGAAATTTCTTTAGACAAGTGAACATAAATAAACTTTATATAACTAATATACAAATAAATTTGAATAAAATCAAGTTATTTGTTTTTTAATCTCTCATTTTCCTTTTCAAGAAAGGTAACTTTAACTCTTAGTTCACTGACTTCACGCGTTAAATTAAGTATTTGATCTCTCATTTGATCTTTTTCCAATGAGCTCTCAGTCAAAAGCTTTTCTAATCTTTTAACCCGATCTCTTAAGTCATCTCTATACATATTCTGTTCATTTTTTTCATTTTGAATATCCCTATTTTTTAACTTTAACCTGGATTCATAGAATTTCCAAGCGCCGGCTGAAAAAAGAACTGTAAAAATAGTTGCCAAAAGAGTGGTTAAATTGTCTATAGTTTCCATTTTATTTAATTGATAAACATTTCCTTGTTATTGTGGTTAGATTAAAAAAGGCAAAAAAGCTAATAATTACCCATACCCAGTGATAGACATCATTAGGTAATGTTTCTTTTATGAAAAAGTATGCAACCACAGCAGTTGAAAATAAAAAATTACCAAAAGCCAAAATCTTTCTTATTTGAATTGTATGTAAGCAAACAGCCTTTATTGTAGCCGCCCCTAGTAAAATGGACGGTATAACTAAGTAATAGTTAAAACCCATCTCTAAAGTGTAAAAGATAGGAAACATGAGTAGCCAAATTAAACCCTGTCCCACTTCAGTTTTTTCAGAATCGTAGTAATAAAAAATACTTTTTAATCTTTCAAGCATAACAAACATAAACCCTTATTATAAAATACAAAATAATTTTCTTATTTTATAGTAAAATCTAAAAATATATTTAAGCAGTTGATATTCAACTTTTTATGAATTATTTGAAAAAAAATTAGGATAGTTATAGAATATACTGTAATTTAGTTTTGTATCAAATTTAAATCTTAAACTAATAAATGAACAAAAACATCTTTCAACCTAGAATTAATATTTTACCCTATGAGTATCCGCAACTTTTAAACTATAAAGATGCAATAAGACACTCTTACTGGATTGACACAGAGTATAATTTTACCACTGATATTGATGACTTTAGAGTAAAAGTTAGTGATTCAGAACGGGAAGTCATAAAACGAACCATGCTGGCCATTGCCCAAATTGAGGTTAATGTAAAGACCTTTTGGGCAGATATGTATAAAAGAATGCCGATCACTGAAATTGGAGATGTTGGAATGACATTTGCAGAGTCTGAGGTCCGGCATAAAGATGCTTATGCAAGACTACTTAGAATTTTGGGTCTTGAAAAAGAGTTTGAAACAGTTATAGAGATACCTGCTATTTCAGATCGGATTAAGTATTTAAGGAAGTACTTGGACGGGACACGGAGTAAAGATGATAAAATGTACACTAAGTCAGTACTACTATTTTCTCTATTCATAGAGCATGTCAGTCTATTTAGTCAATTCCTGATTATGATGTCTTTTAATAAAGAAAGGAATCTTTTTAAAGGCATCTCAAATGTTGTTGAAGCAACTAGTAAAGAGGAGGATATCCATGGCAACTTTGGTGCTGAAATCATCAATATTATTAAATCTGAAAACCCGGATTGGTTTGATTCAGATTTTAACGAACTTATCTATTCAGCATGTAAAAAAGCTTTTTCTGCAGAATGCGGGATACTGGATTGGATATTTGAAAAAGGAGAATTAGAGTTTCTTTCTAAGGAAACAATCAAAATATTCATTATGAATAGATTTAACAACTCTCTTCAAAAAATTGGTATGGACCCATTATTTGAAGTAAACCAAAAAGATTTAGAAAAAACCCATTGGTTTGAGGTTGAAATTACAGCCACAAAGGAAGGTGACTTCTTTTATAAAAAACAAATAGACTATAACAAAAAATCAAAAGCAATTACAAAAGATGACTTATTCTAAATATTATTGGCTCAATGATGAGAGCAAAACCTATCTCAATAGAGGTTATATAACTGAAGCTCCTGAACAAAGAATTAAGGATATTGCAAGAATTGCTGAAAAGTACCTTAATGTACACGGCTTTGCTCAGAAGTTTGAAGATTATATGAGTAGAGGTTTCTATAGTTTGTCTACTCCGGTATGGATTAATTTTGGTAAACAAAAAGGTTTACCCATTAGCTGTTATGGAAGTAATGTAGATGACAATCTTGATAGTATTCTAAACGCAGGCAGAGAAATTGGAATGATGTCTAAATATGGCGGAGGAACTAGTATATTTTTAGGCAATATCAGATCTAGAGGCTCAGTTATATCAACCGGTGGTACAGCAGATGGCCCCGTTCACTATGCTCGTATTTATGATACTGTTGTAGATGTTTGTAAACAATCTGAAGCAAGACGTGGCGCTTGTGCTGTTTATTTACCAATTGAGCATCCGGATATTAATGAGTTTTTGGATATTGGAACGGAGGGCAACTTAATTCAGAATCTTCAGTATGGCATAACTGTCACTGATAATTGGATTGAAAGTATGAAAGCTGGAGATCAAGATAAACGTGAAATTTGGGCCAAAGTAATTCAGAGACGTAATGATATTGGATATCCTTATATTATGTTTAAGGACAATAGCAATAACAACTCACCATATAAAGAATTAGGATTTGAAATAACAGCATCTAATCTTTGTTCAGAAATACAACTACCAACAGATAGCTTTAACTCTTTTGTATGTTGTTTAGGTTCAATTAACCTTCTTCATTGGAATGAAATTAAAGAAACAGACGCTATTGAAATATATACTTTATTTCTAAATGCTGTAATTGATGAGTTCATAAACAAATCTTCAACTATGCCCGGCATGGCAAGAGCACATCGTTTTGCTAAAGACCATAGAGCAATTGGACTTGGTGTACTTGGTTATCATTCCTATTTACAATCACAACTTATTGAGTTTGAATCAATGGAAGCTAAACTAGCAAATGTCCAAATTTTCAAAACAATTAAAGATAGATCCGAAGCAACATCAAGAGAGTTATGTGAAATTGGCAACGTTAAATCTATTCGCCCAGGTTATGCTAATACAACCCTAATTGCAATAGCGCCAACTAAATCAAGTTCTTTTATTCATGGTCAAGTATCAATGGGTATTGAACCAATCAAATCTAATTATTTTGTTAAGGATTTAGCTAAAAGTAAATCTGTATATAAGAATCCTATATTAGAAACTGAGTTAGAAAAATATAATCTCAATACACCTGAAGTATGGGAAAGTATCCTAAAGAAAAATGGATCAGTTCAGCATTTAGATTTTCCAACTAAAGCTGTTTTTAAATCTTTTATTGAAATCAGCCCAAAAGAAATAATCATTCAAGCTGCAGCAAGACAAAAGTATATTGATCAATCCCAATCTTTAAACTTAATGATTCATCCCAGTGTGCCGGCTAAAGATGTAAATAAGTTGTATTTATTTGCTCACGAGCAAGGTATTAAGACTTTGTATTATCAGTTTAGTGTAAGTAGTGCACAATCTTTTGTCAGAAATATATTAGAATGCGCTAGTTGTGAAAGCTAAATATGAAGTGTAAGTTTTACATAAAGAATATTGATTTACAACTTTACAACTCTAAAATAGTTGTAATTGTTGGTGCTTCTGCACAAGAATTAAATAATTATGTAAACGAACACATTACCAAAATAGATATAAGCGGAAATGAAGGTTGTGTATTTGAAAATACAACAAGTACTATTTATATGTACTACGTCACACTTTCAAAAAAATTTCTAAGCCATAATCTAATAGCTCATGAAACTTTCCATTTATCATCTAAAATAATGGAAAATATAGAGGTGCAAAATGAAGAGGCAATGGCTTGGCTTATTGGTTATCTAAGTGACTTAATATATGCATTTCTATACGAAAACAAATTAAAAGTAAATAATAATATATGGGAAGCATAAAGCCATGCGGGTTAAAGCTCCGAACCCATTATTATTATTTAATGTAGAAATTAGTTAGATTGTTAAAATCTTGCCACTTTTTAATACTGTATAAAATTGGTATAACATCATTCCAGTTTTTATACAGTTTTAACTCACCTTTTCTAATACCCCTTTGGTAAACATAATCTTTGTCAAGATAGAATTCTTCCTTACCCTTAATTAAATAAGCAATTGGTGTAGTTACACTTAAGCTTAAAGCCTCACCTAATTCACCAAGTGTTCTTGTAGCCGCAATAGGAGAATCAAACATTTGCCAAACCTGTTTAGCGCCCAATGGGGTAAATAAAATTAATTCCTTATATGTTCTATCTGTTTGATATCTAAGGAAATTCTTCATTCTTTTTTCAAATTCTGTGTCATCATCCTCATCATCATTTGCAAATAAGGATCCAAAGATAGAACTTAAAGCAAAACTCACCATAATAAAGCCAATCTCACCAAGTGTTCTATATGCTCCAAATAGTTTATCTTTTGCACGTTGATCTGACTGAGAATTGTCACCAACATATCCATACTCACTCATAAAATTTTCCTGATGTTTACCAAACTCTACCTGCAGTGTGGCAACTTTCTTTGTGGTATAAGCTAGAAATTTCCAAAAAGATCTATACCGGCCTTCCATCCATCCTAAATTTTCATCAAAATATTCTGATCTGAATCTTGCATTAATAGCCGGAATTACCCACTTATGAAATTGTGCTACAAGCCGTCCCAGTGCATGCGTTTGAATAACCATTCTATCATCTAAAGCATAGTTACCATGGATCTGCTTATTTACTTCTCTTATATTATTCCTAATTAAATATCTATAGTTATCTGTAAAGTCACTTTCTTTTATAATATTAGGCTTTCCATTTTTATCTACATTTTTAGGATCAAGAGAAACAATTTTATCATAGCCATTCTTTAACTTCACTGTTTTAGTGCTATTATCAAATTCATAAGCATCATATAAGGAAAGTATGTCTCCGGTATTACTATTCATAATCATAGTATCCATAAGAATAGCCATACCGGTTTTAGTTTGCACATTATATTCAGCCGCGTCTTGAAATATATAACCTAGATCCGCAAATTTACTGAAATATGATTTTTGAATTGGTTGAGGACCTGATACAGTTTCTCTTATATCTGATTTAGCGTCCATCATTCTAAAGTAATCTACAAGCGCTTCATACTTATTGCTTGGCAGTTTTGGATCATAATCTGATTTTCCACCAATTTTCATACTTGCGGCGCTTGTTCTATAAATTAAAGACTGAATTGCTTGTGTATTAAATTCATACTCAGCTCTATTATAAGAACTACCCGAGAAAAAACGTCCTCCTAAAGCTTCAATAGAGTTGTTAATTCTACCAAGAGCATAGTTATTAAAGTTACCAAATGGGTTAAACGCTACATAGGATAAAGAAGAATATGTAATTAAACCATCCAGGGCCTTAGTAATAAAGTTTTTATTTATATCGTCACTATTGTAATAAACCATGGACATCCACTTCTTTGCTCTTTTGAGAACATTTGAATCAGCGCCTGATATAAGACCTTGAGCCTTAAACTTACCTTTTGTAAAAGTACCCAATACGGTACCTTTATCTGAAGGTTGATATTGTCTCTTTTCTAATACTTTAATAAATGCTCTATAGGTATCTTCAGCACCGCTCATAACTTCATAGTGCTCTGCCATAGTGCTGAACATCATTAAAGCCGTGCCCATATCTTTATTTAATTCTCCTTTAGAAGGTCTACTTCTAACATCTATAAGTCTGGCATTTAAAATCTTAATTTGTTCATCATAATCTAACTTTTTAATTAGACCTTTTTTAAGTCTTTCATTTAGATCATTTATTTCATTATTAAGCGCTTCTAGCTCTTCATTATTTCTTAGCTTACCTGTATAAAAAACTGGAAGTGAATCAACAATATTACCATTTTCATCTAATACAACACCCCTTTGCTCTGTAGTCTCAGACACAAGATCTTTTAAACTTCTTGTCATACTTGACCAAAGCTTTGCTACAGGGTTAGGTTTATTTTTGATATCTTGGAAAAGCTTTCCTTTTATAACTGGAACACTCCCTAACATTTGAGATCTTACGCCGGGTGCAAGTTTATTAAGTAATTCATTTTCATAAATATTAGAAAAAGCTAAGTAAAAATCTTTTTGAGCTTTGCCCAAAGCATCAGTTGGATTAATAATACTTTCATATTTTTTACTAAGCAAACTTTCTCCGGTACGTTTGTTATAATCATTTACAATTTTATATTCCGGTTTTGGAGCTAAAAATTCTCTACCTGGTATAGTAGCTCCAGTAAAATTACCATTCTGGTCTTTAACTGCATATGTATATGTAACGCTATTAAAATATTTTGCTAGATATATTTGATAAGCTCTATCACTAACTGATGCTTTTTTTCTCCAAATGGGTTTTCCATTTACCTCTACGTAGTATTGATATTTTGCTCTTAGGGTTTTGAATTCATCTGTATAACTATGGTATTCACCATCCATAAGTTTATCATCTAAACCTATTCTTTCCGCAGACCAGAAAGATGCATATGCAGCTTTTATTTTGGCCAATTTGACATTAAACTCAATATCTTCTTTTGAAGCTGTCGTTATATCTTCTATTACTCTATACTCTAGAAAATTACCATTTTCATCTGTCAACTTATCTCTAAGTTCGTATAGCTTATCATAATACTGCCTACCTATTTTTTTTACGTAGTCACCGGTAAACTCACCATTTTCATCAAATTCAAGCATGAAGTCATAAATGTCTTGAACATTTTTCCCGGGTGACAACTTTAAAAGTCTTGAGGAAAGTTCAGAGATTAATCTGTTTCTTTCTTCCGCCTTTTCTAAAACTTCTTGCTTTTTAACCTTATATATTTTATCCATTATAGCAAGAATTATATCTCTAGACGTAGCCATATCCATTGCATTAAGCTCAAGAGTACCTATATCTCTTACTTCTTTAGCTGTGCCTTTTATTAAATCATCTAGAATATCCTCAGTAAGATTATCTCTACTTGACCAAGTTTTTATTTGTTCTTTTACATAATTTGTAATAGCAGTGTCAATAATATTTTCATCATTAGGATTATTGTTAGCGCCCACACGGTTTAATCTTGCAATTAATTCCAAAACCAAACGCGTTTGGGTATTATTAAATCCTTTCAAATCTTTGACTGAGTGTAAACCTTCAAAAGTTTTAATAAAACGACTTGTGTTTAGTGCATATGTAATGTACTCAGGTTTATTAAAGTTATTTGGATTCTGCATGTAATCAATAAACTTATCCATTTGTCTAATGGCATCTCTAACTAAGTCTGTAAATATTGCAGAACGACCCTCTGTAGATTCAGATAGAGCTAAATTTATCAAACTTAATCCATTTGCTATATCTTCCCGTGTCTCTTCTTTACTTCTATCCATGAAGATAGAACTTTTAATTGAGTCTACAGCTTGTAGTTTTTTAGTTAAACCAATCTTGTAAGACTCTAAAGCCTGCGTGATAACTTCAAACTCAGTGTAGTCTTCATTATTTTCCGGAGCCTTTTCATCTTCAGTTAAAGCTTCATTCCAATTAACAGTTGAACTAAGCGCTTTATCTAAAGCACTATCTATTTGCTCCTCGTTAAAAAGATCTTTATTCTTAGGGATCAATAAATCCACATATAAACTATTTTGACTTAAAGGATGCAATACCCATTCATCAGATCTAAACTCACCTGTAAATTTTTGCTCTGCATCCTTTCCTGAAACACCAACTTGTATATGAAATGTAGAAGCACCGGTATCACTTTCATCTACGTCATACCCCATATTTTCTAACATCCTCCTATAAATATTTACTTGCAGACCTTGCTGAGATCTTGTTGAAAGTTTTTCAACACCTAATTTTCTAAGGTCACTATCTATAGCTAGATTATACGCAGTATCATATTTAAGGTTTTTCTCACCCGCCGCCATTTCACGTATAGAGTTTTTACTTGTCTTAAGGTCTACAATTTTTAACTTACCGTTTGGTAAAACAATTAAAATATCAATTGTACCTGCAGTTCTAGAAACTCTATCATAAACAACAACTTGCGGAATTGCAACACCTCCACCCCGAGTTAATTCATTAAGATTTTCTCTTAATTGTATATAAGCTTTTCCAGCTTGCTCTTTAGATAAAACTTTCATACTGGAAAACACATCATCAAAAGATTTATCTGACGCTATAGCCTGTAACAGTTTATCAAAATCATTTCCTAAATCAAGATTTAACTTTTTATTAAATAAATCTTCCTCAGAAAAAGTTCCTTTAATTCTTTCAGTTGTAGATTTAAAAACTTCAGTTGTATCTAATAGATTATAGTAGATGTGATTCTCCTCATTAAGAACAACAATTGGACCATCTTCACCGGCGGATAATGATCCTACTTCATCTTTAAGTTCTTGCGCTTGATGAAACAGCTTTTTAATAATTATAGATTGTGCCTCATTAGATTGACTTAATGCAAAATCAACTACAGATTGAAGCTCAGGTGTAAGTGAAAATCTAATTTTATTATTAGCACTGGCTTTCATATCAAATTTGATATCACTAGTATTTAACAACTTAGCAATATCAGATAGAGTAGCTGTAGGTTTGATATCTTGGATGTTAATAGTTGTAAGTTCCGTTAAAACTTGAGCACCTTGTCCACTACTAACAAATTCTTTAAATCCTTCTATATCTTGTTTAGAACCTAATATGTGAATTTGTTCTTCTGTTTTAGGTACAAATAAACTTTTATTATTACTAATAAATCCATCTGAATTAGATTCATCTAGCTTATCGTACAAATCTTCATAAGATTGGTTTGATAAATTACCTCCATCTTCATAATATGGTTTTTTAATTTCTATTACAACAGGATATATATTTTTACCATATCCTTTAGCAATTTTTTTTGTACCAAAGTAGTTAAGATTGTCTTCTAAAAATCCATCAAATGTAGTATCACTACCATGATAAACAATATCTCTAACTTTACTATCAGGAAATACACTATTAAGATATTGAGAGTATTGTTGTAGAGCTTGTTGTTTTTGTTGGGGAGTTATTTCAGAAGTTGGTAACTTCCCTGTACTTTGACCTTTTATTTCATATCTACCATCTTCAAGTTGATCAGAAACACTATCTATTTCAAATAATCCTTCTTTTTCTAATTTTTTATAAATAGAATAAGATTGCGGAGCAGATAATATATCAGGTTTTAAAACACCTCCTTGTTGAGTAACATATTCTATTGCTTTTTTATATATCTCTGTACCTATTCCTTGGTTTTCAAAATTAGATTTTACATTTCTTATAAAATACTCATTTCCTTTTTTTTGAATATCAATTCCTCCTAAATTTTCTCCTTTATAAAAGGCAATGATAGTTATACCATCATCTGTATTAATTTCAAAATCAAGATTAATTTTTTTAGTCTTAAACCCTAAAGCTTCATATACAGCATTAGCTAACTCAGGATTAGATTCAAATAGTTCTTCTACTCCTGGTTTGATTGTACCCGTTTGAGTTGGTTGAACAACTTCAGAACTTCTTAAAGAAGATATATTAATACCTGTAATATATTTATGAAGATTATTTATAATACCGGCAAACCACTCCAAAAACTCTTTTATTCGTTCTTTAAAAGTCTTTGTGGGATTTTCCTCAAATTCTTTTTTAAAATATCTACTCAGAGCTTGTGTGACAAGTTCAAATTCCCTGTCTTCTTTAGTAAATCCAAGTTTATCACTATAAGAATTTTCAATTTGCTGCTTTAATACTGGGAAATTTATCTTGACCTCTTCTAGCAAAGAGTTAAACAAAGCTCTATTCTCTATATATAAGGCATCTGTAAAAGGATGAAGTATTTCTTCAATAGCTGTTTCATCTGTAACTCTACCTTCAACCAAAAAAACCTTGCTAGCAACCGGATCAAAATAAGAATTTACTTTTTCAAATTTAACATTTGCCTTTTGCCATGCAGGTAATGAATCGTAATATGCTTTTGCTTTAGCTACAGTAGTCATTTCAACCCTAAGATTTGGAAACAACCTCATTAAATGAACAATAACATGTTTACTTTTATTAGTATCCCAGGACCTGGAAGATTCTAATAAATCTTTAGGGCTAAATATAGAATCATCAACTGCAATCTTAATAGATTGCCTAGTTCTAGTAAATTGTAAAGCCTCTACCGGAATATTATTAATTTGAAGATATCTTTTAATTTGACTAAAGTTGCTTTGCAATACAGATTCATCATAAACGCGTGAAGATCTATTTGAATTAACAACCCAATACGCGTCATTGTATTTACTTATAAGGCGCTTATTAACTAGATTTGACAATAAGACATCTGAAAAATCTCTTTTTTTAAGATTAAAAGCAATTTTTTTATTTTTCAAAAACAGATTGGCTTCCGCTACAGTGGGAAATTTATCACTGTTATTTGCTAGCTGCCAACCGGTAATGATACCGTCAACTTTAAGATTACTATTAAAATTACCTAATAGATCTTTATATTCCTGTGTATTTCTATTAAAACATGCCATATATTAAAGATAACAATTTTTGAAGTGTTCTATAAATTCTTTTTCATTTTGAAAACCACTTTGTTTAAACTCATCTAAAAAATCATCATAGTCATTTACTTTAAATTTCATATTAGGATCTTTAGTTAGTTCTTTAATTTTATTTTTATTTTGCAAAGCTTCATCAGATACACCATCTATATTCTGATCCCACCAACTCTTAAGTTCTGAATATTCATTTTCTAGTAAACTAGCAAAGAATGAGCTAGCTGAAATATTAATTGAATTATTATCTATATCGGTTAGATTTTCATCACCCGTTATTTCAATATCACTTTCTGCAAGATTTTCAGATTCAAAAGATTCAGATGATTCTTTTACTTTACTAATATTTTGACCATTAACTTGAATACCTTTTTCATTCGCTGTTATTTCTGAATTTACAGGCAGTGACACACCGGATCCATAATCAGCTTTGTCCATTACTGAGCCAAGCTTTTCATCATCAAGCTGATCATAATTAGGATTATCTGAATTAACTTCTTTTACAAACTCCCTTAGATCTTTTGTATTAGGTCTATCACCAAACATAAAACCAATTGGATTCTGAGCGTTTGAACCTTTTATATCTACTTCAACATACTCAGCATAACTACCGACAGCTTTGTTATTATAGTTAATTAAATTTTCTGATGGAATTAAACTTTGTGTTCTTGCAAGTACATAATATTTATATATAGCTTTATAGTCCGATCCAACATTTTGTCTAATAACTATTGGGAATTCTACCTCAGTGTAAAATTCAGAACCTTTTTTGAAATCAATTAAATTCCTAAAACCAGCTTTATATAATGCTTTTTTGTTTTTAATAAAAAGATTTCCAAATTTTTTAGTTAATTTTGAACTAGAAGGAACATCACGTTTAGAAGTGACAGCATTTGTTTTTTCAAGTCTTGAAATTCCGGTATATAAATTAACAACTAATTTTGATACTACACCGGATGAATCCACATGAACAGGAGATTTTAAGATATTAACATTTGAAACTCTTGCTGCTTTCTTTTCTTCATCAGATTTTTTCTCTTTAGTTTCAATGTTATACTGAAACTCTTGTAAAAGCTTTGACTTTACATAATCAAATACAACGGGACTATTCTTTTTAAAGTCAGCTAGTTCTGAAGATGAAATTAATTCTTTAGGTAAAATTACTTTCTTTTCTTCAGCAATCATATTTGTTAATTGTTCCATTTGCTCATCAAAGATCGTAATAAAATCTCCAGCTTCATCATCTGTGTAGTAAGAAGAATCAATTCTATTCATATCCTTTTTAAAGAATAAGCTAAAAGCATTATCTAAACCTCTTATAGAACTATTACCAACAGTACCTTGCCTTGCAAAATTATCTCCAAAAACAAAAATAGCTTCAGAATTAGACGAAGCTAGTTCTTTAGTAAAATTAGATTCAATACCAATAATTTTTGTTTCCGGATCATAGACTTTTGCTCTTACTTTTTTAATTATATAGGCGTTAATTGATGATGTTAAATAACCCTTCATAAAATCAATCACTAAGTCATCTATGCTCATACCAAATGTTGACTTAAATATAGTATCATTAGGTCTTTCTATTGCCGCCTGTACTGTATCAATATGGGATAAGTAATTATCAATGGCAATTGGAGCTACAGCTTCAACAATTGATTTATAACCATATTGCAAACCATCTTTGACCATCATATAATGCACAATTGTTTTTGCATCTGATCTTGTTAATGGATCAGCATACAAAGCCATAAAGCCATTTTGAATGTCTAACTTTTGAGAATCATTATATCTTAAAAATGTATTTGCACCAGCTAAATTTAAACCGGTTTTATTACCTTTTAAATTTGCTTTTTCAGTAATAATAAAAGAGTTCAAAAAATAATTGTTAGCACCTTCTTCAGTTGATCTAAGTCTATCCAATACTTTAGTTATATTTTCAATACCGTCTTGATTATAAATTAATCCATTTGTAAGAGTAGCTATAGACTGTGAATTATTAACTAAGCCATTTTGGATATAAGCTTTAATTGTCAAATAAGATAGAAAATCTTTAGCAATTTTTGTTTTAGTTTTATCTTTTAATTCATAAGGTAAACTATTAACCGTAGTTTGATATGCTATTTCTTCAGTGACTGTTCTAAATAAAGGAGTTGTTGAAAGAACTACTTTCGGTAATAACAAATTAGTAAACTCCTGGAATCTTTCAAGATAACCGGCTTGCCACGTAAGACCTTTGAACACAGGTCTAGCATCAATCATTGGTCTATTAACACCTAATGCTGAAAATTGTTCCTTAGATAAATTAAGACCTAATTTTTTTATTGCCTCATTTCTCTTATCAATTGCCTCAAGACCTTGGCCTAAACCGTTGGTAAGACTTAAGATATCACCCATATACCGCGTAGTATTAGCTAGTTTATAAGCATTTAAAAACTGTTCTAATATTGAAATTTCATCAATGACTTGCATCTTTGTTACCTCATTACTTTCTCTAAGTTCAATCATATCACCCTCAGTAGCATTCGCTTTAATTAATGGTGTCTCAATTGCTTCCATTAAAGAGTTTTGAGTGACGGAAGTTCTCAGTTTTTTTTCCTCCTCTTCAAGAAATGTTGTTTCTAGTGCACTAATTCGTTCTCGCACTATAGATCTTGCAGATACCTTTTGATCAGCCGGTGCATTAGCTTCCATAAAGTAAGCTTGCCTAATAACAGGATGGTTAACCAAAAGAACTGAAGTTTTTATAGGAACACCCAAAGCCGTAAGATTTGCTACAATTGATAAAGCATTGATATTTAAACCAAGCTTAGCCAAAAGTCTTTCTTTAGCGTTATCAGTTGCTGCAGTGATTAAAGCAGATATTATATACTGAGTTCTTTTACCTTGACTAGTATCTTCATTTAACTCAAACGTATTGTTAAAGTTTCTAAATGTAAATCCACCAAATTCAATTTGAGGTAATACTTCTTCACTATTAAGTTTGGTACTTTCAATTTTTACATCATACTCTTGAAGAAGATTTAAGTATAGGTTAGGCAATACAACTGCACCAATTGATCTAGAACCTTCTTTGTTGTTAGCAAACATTCTAAGCTTGCCATATAAGTTATCTACATCAATACCTTCTTCTTCAGATAAAGCGGCCCATTCCGGAAGTTCTTCTTTGAGTTCATTCCAAAGATCCTTTAAAACTTCCATGTCAGCTGCTTCATGTGAGATTGCTACAGAAGTTTTTTGCTTACCATTTTCATCTAACGCAGGCTTACCCGTGTTAACAGTTGTAGTTTTACCATTATTATCCAAAAACAAAGGTTTTCTTTCAGTAACATAATCGTTACCCATAAGTGCAAACTTATAATCTAAAATATCATTATTAATTGCTGCAGCATATGGTTCATGTCTGAACTTTTCCTTATATTTTTTGTAATCTGCTAAGGTAACAGGCATACCTAATACCAATAAAGCATTTATAGAATTTTCAGTAAAGCCTCTACTCTTTGCGGAAAGTAAATCTTCATAGGTAATACTTATAGCTTTACCTACACCCCGGCCATTGTATTTATATAATGCTTCACTATATATGGAATCTGAATCTTTTACTTTTTTATTTACATAATTTATATACTCAATGTATTTAGCATCATCAGTTGTAGCTTTTCCATATTCTTTGAACTTATTGTTTTCTAAGTAAAACTCTTTAAATTGCGTATAGAGTTTATCAATGTCAAAGTCAGCTCCTGATATCTCAATAAGTTCTCTTGCAAACACACCAGAAGAACCATAAATAGCAGGCATAAAGTCTATCCACTTAACGTTATAAGTTGAATGGTTATCTTGTGAAGGAATACGTACAGCAAACATTTTACCTACAACATCCGGAATAGATTTACCTTGAAGTTGTAACTGTTCCATCACTTCTTTATGGTGAGGTGGTAATATCATTTCGCCATACCTTTGTCCAGTTTCTTTTCCGTTTGAGTCATACTCTTTCATGTTATGTCTCAAACGGTCAATAATAACAACACCGGCACCCTTAGATTTTTTCACTGCATCATTAAGACCTGCAAGATTTTTATCATTACCTGGATAAGAACCTTCATCAATATTAAATGCAATACCAGGTTTATTAGCCATAGCCTCATATTGAGCTTCAGTAATAATCTCATATTTATCAGGCATTCCATTTTCATCTACAGAAAGAACTCTTCTGTAAACTCTTACGCCATAATCAGAAACCAATGATATTGTTGCACCAGGTAACTTCTCATTAAACACACTTTTGCTGAAATAGCTCATGAATAAATTCAAGAACTTATCATAAGTGAGAGGGTTATTAAGATTATACTTTTGATTTCCGGATTCATCTAGTGAAAATAATTCCATCAAATGACTTGATGAACCTGTAGATGCAAGACTAGCTTCTGCGTATCTCAAGTAAGTATAAAGATCTGCAGTAATAGCATTTTCTTTAATACTCTTATGAAGTTCATCTATTGCATACTCTAGATCAAAAGAGAATATCAAATTTCTTTTGTTGATATAGTTTAAGTTACCTCTATCTCTAGTTGCTTTATGATAAGCAGCTCTCACTTCACCTAGTGTTATTTTCTTACCATTGACTATCACTTCTGTAGAATCATTCTGTTCAGAAGTAACCAACGTTTTAACCTGGGTAGGATCCGTTATAACAGTTTTATTAGATGGATTAATAACCTGTAAACCTAAGTAATTAGCATTAAGTGTAACAGATTGATCTTGACTCAATGGGTTTGTTGTTCCAGTAACACTGTGAATGTTAGACACATTCTTTTGCATCATTTTTAATGCAGATCTTGGGGCAGCTACAGAAACTGTATCATTTTCTTTTTCAAATGCCTCAAGCTTAACCCTTAAATTATGTAAAGCTACTTTATTAGGTTTAGGAATAGTATAGTTACCTTCAGAGTCTTTTATTGAAGTAAACTGTGGTAATAATGGGAATGCTGACATCTTAACGAATGTTTTACCATCCGCATAGACAAGCTTTTGAGAATTAAGCATTTCTTGCCTCTTAGCATATCCGGTAGATTCCTCTGTACCAAAAATATCATCAGCACTAACATAATCACCATTTTCAATTTTATCAAACAAAGCTGCTTGGGCTGGAGTAAGTTTACCAAAACCGTATTGAAAATTACGGAAAGCTTTAGTTGTCATCCACAATTGAGCATCTGCATTTTTAATTTTACTGATATTATGAGTTGAATTGACAATAGGTTCCGTTAACTCAAACAAAGAAATTTCTTGTAATGGTTTGTAAATACCATATTCAGGTGCAGCTACTGTACTTGCTGCACTATAGTAAGATGCTGACTGTGCTTTTGCTCTTTTAATTTCATCAACTGCGTCCTTCAAACTATAAGCACTATCACCTAATAAAATTTGGTTAATGGCCGTAGTATTTATATAGTCATTAAAAAAGATTTGCTTTAGATTATATGCTTTGTCTTCAGGAATAATATTTAATAAACGACCGGCTTCTCTAGATTCTGTGGTTATTGTACCAGATCCTGACTGAATGCCATTTGTCAAGAAGTTTCCTAATCCACCTTCTGCACCAACAAGTTCGTCCAGTGTAATATTAAACTCTGCAAATTCTTGGTTCATTCTATTTTGCAAAAATCCTTTCAACTCTGATTCCTTTATACCAAGCTTTTGAATAGCTTCCATAAAAGTTAATCCTGCAAACTCCTGAGAACGCGCTGCTTCAGTTAGTTTATCTAAGTAACCTTCAGCTTCAAATCCACCAATAAGAGCTGTGACTTGATCCATTAAACCAGCTTCCCCAACTTCCATCAAATCATACATATACATAGGTTTCTTACCTTGTAAGAACTTCTGCTCATTGATTGATTCTACGTAAAACTTTTTATTGCCAATACGTACTTCATATTTAAACTGATCATTTTGAATAAGTGAAATAGAGCCCTTAAAATCTTCAAATATTCTTTCTCTATTTTCAGGCGTTACTCTTATTAAACCTCTACCAATAATTTTCTTTTGAATAGTCTTGTCTCCATCTTTAGTTTTTACAATAGCATCTCTAACAACACCGGTAGATGTAAAACCAATAAATTGTTCTGCGGCTTTTTGATCATATATAAGAGATGTTTGCTTTCCTTTTTCAATTCTTTCCAATTTGATATCAGAAGTTTGAATTGTTACAATTCCTTGGCGGCTTTCTTTTTTCTGGCCTAATGGACTTAAAAGAACACCTGTTTTATGAAAGTTAAAAGCTCTAGCTTTATTAATACTTGGGCTATTTACATTAATAGGAATAATTTCTTCAGTTCCTGTTTCTGTACTTTCAATTGCAAGTGCATTATATCCAACGTATAATTCTTGAGTTGCAGTTTCCGGATTAGACTCTTTTTGTATTCTTGTAAATTCAGCAGCAATATTGTTTAATATAGCATCAAGTGCTTGGCCTGTTAAAACAGTTTCTCCCTTTGAATTTTTTTCTACAGCTTTAAATACAGGTAAAGCCATCATATCTCCCGTGTTTGAAGATTCTAGTACACGTAAAAGAACAGGGGCAATAGCTGCAACGTTAATTGTTTTATCTTCAGCTGCCCAAGAAATTTTATTTTTTAATTTACCTTTTGAAGAGTCAACATCATAATTATAAGAATTAATCAAATTAAGAATAAATTCTCTTGGTGTTGAATCACCATAAGTTGTACCAGATGAAGGAGTTCTACCTGAAGTTTCTGACATCAAACCATCTTCATCAAAATCAATATTACCAATCTTTGATCCGGATATTCTTAGAACTCTTAATTTACCTTCAGCTGAAAGCTGTTTAAATGCTTCACTATTTAAAAGAAAGTTATCTTTGAGATAGTCATCAGACTTTTTTAACTGTTCAATTTTTGCTCCATTATCTGTAATATCATTAAGTGAGTTTACTTTCTTTAAATGAAATGA
>Ga0164293_10001648_pt1 | contig 18718 bp, 17 predicted proteins | sample GEODES118metaG_FD_111487 | JGI IMG/M metagenome (GOLD analysis project Ga0164293, IMG submission 111487) | Eutrophic lake water microbial communities from Lake Mendota, Wisconsin, USA - GEODES118 metaG | ecosystem: Environmental > Aquatic > Freshwater > Lake | place: USA: Lake Mendota...
GACGACGTCGACGTTGAGGACAAAGGGCTGTCGTTGACGTTGCACTACCGGCGTCACCCGCAACGGGCCGACGCCGCTGTGGCGTGGGCGACCGACGCCGCCCAACGGTCGGGTCTGGTGGTGCGGCCGGCCCGCCAGTCGGTGGAACTCCATCCACCGGTGGACGTCGACAAAGGCACGGCACTGGCCGGTGCGGCAGGTGACGTGGACGCCGTGTGGTTCATCGGGGACGACGTTGGTGACCTCCCGGCGTTCAGGGTGCTCGAACAGTTGGCGACGAGTGGCGTGGCGGTGGCGCGGTGCGTGGTGGGAAGTGACGAAGCGGACCCGGTGTTGGCGGCACACGCCGACGTGACCCTCGACGGTCCCAAAGCGGTGGTCACCTACCTCAACGAACTCGCCGACCTCGCCGGGAACGGTTAGGGGCCGTTGGGTTCGGCGGCGGCCACCTGGGCGTCGAACCAGGTGTGCGGGGAGTGTGCTGCCGCCAAGGATCGCAACGCGGTGGCACGTTCGGCCCGTTCGGGGTTGTCCATGGTGAGTGCCCGGTGCAACGCCCCGGCGGTGGCGGCGAGGTCAAAGGGGTTCACCACCAGGGCCGCGTCACCCAACTCGTCGGCCGCCCCGGCTTCCGAGGACAACACCAGCACCCCGTCGTGGCCGTTGAGCAACGGGCCTTCTTTGGCCACCAGGTTCAACCCGTCACGGATCGGGTTGACCAACAGGACGTCGTAGGCGCCGAGAGCGGCGAGCGAGGTGGGGTAGTCGTCACCGAGGTTGGCCACCACCGGCACCCAGTCCGCTGTTCCCCACCGCTCGTTCACCCACGCCACCGTGGACGTGACTTCCTGTCGGTAGGCGAGGTACTCGGGCAGGGTTTCCCGCGACGGGTAGATGAACGCTGCGAACGTCACCTTCTCACGCCACTGCGGATACTCCGTCAACAACAGATCGAAGGCTCGCAGACCACGCACGATGTTCTTCGACGGTTCGATCCGGTCCACCCGCACCACCAACCGGCGCCCCCCCGCCAACGCCGTGACGGCCTGCGACGCAGTGGCGACCGCTGGGGACGCCGCCGACGAAGCGAGGTCGTCGGGGTCAGGTCCGAGTGGTGCCACGAACGTTGGGGGTGCGGTGACCCCCCGTTCGGTGCAGCACGCCACGAACCGGTCCGCCCACCGTTGCGTGTGGAACCCGCACGCCACGTGCGCCCCGAGACCGGCGAGCATCTCGGTGGCGGCAGCGTCGGGCAACAACCGCAACCCGTCAGGGTCGGTGAACGGGGTGTGGGTGAAATGCACACACCGCAGATCCGGCCGAAGGTCGGCAAGGAACTTCGCCACAAGGGTCAGGTGGTAGTCCTGCACCAGCACCACCGCACCCTCGGGTGCCTCCTTGGCAACCGCGTCGGCCATGGCGACGTTGACGTGCCGGTAGGACGCCCACGCAGCATCGAAGCGGTGATCGTGCGCCGGTCGGTGGGTGGCGTCGAACAGTCCGTGGTGGACGAACCACAGGTTGGCGTTGCACACCACCTCGTACGCCGCCGTGAACGTGGCTGCATCAACGTCCACGAGTCGGACCCGCAGGCCGTCAACATCCATCGTCCCCACCGCAGCCGCTTCCCGGTCGGGGTCACTCATGGCCGCAGCCACCCACAGTGCCCCCGTACTCGCCACCACCGGACTGAGACCTGAAACGAGACCGCCCGAACCCCGGCGGGGAATCAGGGAACCGTCGTCAGCGCGGGTGAACGAAACCGGACCCCGGTTGGAGACGACGACGACATCTCCGGGAGTGGCCATGCGCGCACCCTACCGGCTGAGGATGTGTCGTAGGCAGGAACTGGTAGACAAGCAGTATTCGTCATGTCCACAGTTATTCATTGAGAGGCGGCCCCGACGCTGCTTCGAAGGGCGGTTCTGAAGTGAGCGACGAGTCCGTACTTGCCTATCTTGCCGATCGATTTCCTGCCGGTCGTGAGAACCTAGCCACTGAAGCGCTTACGTATATCCTCGGCCGATCCAAGCCCGCACGGCTTGCCGTGTCACAAGTGCTTGCGCCTATCGGAGCACAGCTTGGAGACGACCTTGTCTTCGAAAGCCAGGCTGCAGCTGACGAGGGGTCAATCCCCGACCTCGTTGGGCGAGACCCGAGTGGACACCGGGCCTTGATTATTGAGTCGAAGTTCTGGGCCGGTCTCACGGCTCAACAGCCGAATGGCTATCTGCACTTGCTGAGGGAAACTGCACCGTCTGCTCTGGTCTTTCTTGCGCCCGACCGCAGGGTTGAAACGCTTTGGCCTGAGCTGATTCGGAGAGTAAAGGAGGATCACATCCTCGACACTGAGCCCAATGGGTCGGGGGATCGCCTTCGGTGGCAGGTGGTTGATGGTCGTCGAGTCATCGCGCTCACCACCTGGACTCTCCTTCTAGATGCGATCCGTCATGCCGTGGAGCGTGACGGTGATCGGAGAATCGTTGGGGATGTGGATCAACTGCTTGCGCTTTGTGGACGGGTTGATAGCGAGGCTTTCGAGCCGGTCCGTGATGAGGAGTTAGCCCAGTCGACCGGTAGGCGGATCATGCAGTACTGCGACCTCGTCGATGACGTGATCTCGAATGTTTCGTCTAACCAATGGGCCTCAACCGAGGGATTTCGAAAGTCGGGTGGTAAGGGCTACTACAACCGCTTCATTCGGCTGCATAGCTGGGGATGCACCCTTCGGGTGTCAAGTTCGAAGTGGAGCCGTCTAGCAGCTACCCCCTTGTGGCTTGAGGTTAACGATCAGGCGTGGAAGCCCAGTCGACATGTACGTGACGCCCTGGCCTCTCTTAGCGCCGCTCACCCGCCGGAGGTTCTTATTGATGATGGCCGCTACCAGGTCCCTCTCTTCATCACCCCGGGGATGGATCGGGACGGGGTTCTTGCGTCTTTGCTAAGTCAGTTTGAGCGGGTCACGGACCTTATCGGGGAGTATGTGGGTGCGCACCCCGAAGCGATCGGAGCGGATCAGACGCCGGACCTGTCGGAGGATGTGGGTGGTGACGAGTAGCGGGGTAGCGAGCAGAGCCCCAGATACGGCGAGCGCCCGTAGACTGCTCCTCGCCAAGGCCTCCCGCCGTTGGTGCGCACACTCATTGGAGTGCTCGGCCTCATGGCCGTAGGTGTACCTCTTTCGGTTTCCTCGGGACTTCGGTGTGGCTCGGCGAGTGGCCATCATCTTCCTACACATCGGGAAGTGCTTTGACCTCACTCCCGGACTTCTGAAGTCTTGGTTCAGACAGGTGGTACCGAGGGCCGGACGGATCAAGTCGGTGAGTCCGGCGCTGGAACTACATCTATTCACTACTCAAGTGATTGGTACGGTCCCAGCCGTTGTCCGGCAATAGGTCATGTGGACTGGTCGTCTGAGACTGACCTCTTCTTTTCAGGGTTACCGTCACTCATTCGGAGTGGCCCGGGAAGCCTCAATCGCCGTGCTCAGCCGATGCACAATTCTTGGACCGCGCCGTCGATAGCCCAGCTCGTCAATCAGGGCCGCAAGTACCTCATCTTTTGTTCGAAGCAGGGTGTCCGACTCAATCCACCGCACCCACTGAACCAACTCGCTATCGCTGTAGCGGTCAATCGGTGCGCCCTCGCCGTAATGGTTTGGTCTTGGGCCCTTTCGCTTAGGGGGTTCCGTTGGTGGAAGGACTCCGGATGTTCGATCCGTCTTCGGAGCGGGTCGAAGACGAATACTGTCTGAGGCCGCCACTGCCAGGTCGTAGGACTGCTTCGCAGTGCGTACCTGACTCTCGGGATCACGGAACCAGTCGGTTGACCAGATCCGGTGAAAGGTCCAACCGAGTCGTTCGAGGTGCTCCTGGCGCAGACGGTCTCTGTCACGTGCGGTGGGTGACGAGTGGTACGACGCGCCATCACACTCAATTGCGAGGACCATCTCTCCGGGCCGCTCTGGATGAGCAGCAACGAAGTCAAGCCAGTAACCAGAGGCGCCAAATTGTGGCACGAGAGGAATGCCGGCAGCAGAGAGACGCTCCATGACGTCGCGTTCGAAGGGATTCAGTTCTGGTTTATCGCGTGTCACATGCCCAAGATCTGTGCCGGATGATTCTGCGTAGGTGAGGTACCTGCCCAACATTCGGGCTCCCTCTGACTTGAGTCGTGTGGGGTCCATCTCAGAAGCTGAGAATGAGGCGACCACGGCCATCCGGAGCCGCGCTCGAGTGACCGCCACGTTCAATCGTCGCTCTCCTCCCTCGTTGTTGATTGGTCCGAAGCGATACTGCATCCGTCCGTCTTCGTTCTTCCCATATCCAACAGAGAGGATGATTGCGTCCCGTTCGTCACCTTGGACGCGTTCAAGATTCTTGATGAACAGGGCCTCCGTTCTGCTGCGACCATCGGGCCCGTGATCCAGCCAGGGGTCCAACTCCGGGTGGTGGCGCCGGTTCTGACGCAGCACCTCTGTAATTCGTTCAGCGTGCTTAAGCCCGAATGCAATAACGCCGAGCGATTCCTCGGGCCGAGTTCTGGCGTGGTCAAGGATCAACTCAACCACTCTCTCAACCTCTTCGTTGGCTGACCCAGATACCCCGGCACTAGCGGGCACGAGGTGATGCGAGATGCACTCACTGGATGAGATTCCTGGAAATGTGGTCAAGGACCATCCGTACAGCGATGGTTGGGCGTTTGAGAAGTTGATCAGGCGCTCGTCCCGTGATCGGTAGTGCCACGTGAGGGACTTCGTTCCGTGTGGTACCGGCAGGAGAGCCGCCATCACATCAAGCACGGACTCCATTCCTGTCGTCAGCGCGAGTTCATTCTCGTCGTCCTCAGTTGACGCCGAAGCTGAGCCATCAAAGAACGACGTTGGTGGGAGTTGTTTCGCGTCACCAGCCACGATGACTTGCCGAGCGCGCATGATTGCCCCGATCGCGTCACCAGGCGTTACCTGGGACGCCTCGTCAAAGATCACCACGTCGAAGCAATCCTCCGGAGGAAGTAGTTGGGATACAACCAATGGGGACATGACCCAACATGGCTTCATCGCCGAGAGCACTTCGGGGGCGACCCGGAACAGTTCCCGCACCGGGAGGTGACCGCGTTTGAGTCGTGCTTGGCGTTGAACTATGTCGGACTGATCCGGGTGAGCGTTTCGGACCTCGATTGCCCACTCGGCGACTGACCGTTGAACTCTCTGAGGCGCGCTGCTGATGTGGGCGTGGTCTGCTTCTTGGTAGTCAGCAACTACCCGGCTTAGCTGTGGTCCGTGAAACCCACCTATGACCGTGTCAGAGATGGAAATCTGCTGGATAACCCCCGTGAGCCACATAAAGCGAACGGCGTTCTCGGATCGCTCGGGGGTCGCGCCCTCAACCGCCAGACTTTCCAGCAGCGGCCCAAGCCCGCTCTCAAGTAGATGTTGATGCAGGTCGGCCAAGCGCGGGAGTCTGAATAGAGTCGCTTGATCCCGGATGAGGCCATCAATAAGTGATCGGCTCTGCTCCAGCCCGGCAACTTGACTGCTCATTCCCAGATCCGTCGTGAGTCTGGTGATTTTGTCTTCAAGCTCGGAAAGAGAGGCTCTCGTTTCGGGCAACTGCTCTGGATACGAGGGTGCTCCAGTACCTGTGGTCCGAAGTGACCACTCGTGTAGTACCTCGCGAGCCTCGTTGAGGTAATTGAAGGTCTGTCGCTGACTAGTTTCGGCCGGGAGTACTTTTCGAGCGGCGCTCATGGCTTGCCTGTAGTTGCGACGGAAGAGCGTTCCCCAGATTCGGAACGCGATGGAATCGCCGCTGGACCCGAGGTTTGCGTGCCATTCGTCCAGTGGAGCCTCAAGGAAGTCGGCACTGGTTCTGACCTCAAGGTGTTTCACACTCTCGAGAACATCAAGGGCACGATTGAGATCGGCGAACGACTGGGGTTCGATCAGCCGGGTCGCTTCAACGATGCTGCTCACGTTGGTCTGGGCCGCCGGAATAAGTCGGTTCTGCAATTCCGAGATCGCTTGTAGCGCTAATTCAGCATCCTCAGGGGTACGGACCACCCCAGCAGTGAATGCTTGCGCGAGAGGTCCATCTCCCAGCATCAATTCGAGGCCGCCAAGCTCTGAGTACTCGCGTGTATGGTCGGCCAGACGCTCAAGCGACTCGTGGGAGATCAAACGAATCCGGTCAGCCTCAAGACGAAGGGGCGTGCTCGCACTCGCAGGGAGCGCTAGGACCCCGCAATAGGCATCGTATAGGGAAATATCCCAAGGAGAGCGGGTTGTGTGGAGCGCGTGGTGGTGCCCGACCAGGATGGATCGACGCTTGCTCAGCTTCTCTTGATCAAGAGAGAAGTCGGGTCGCTTGATCCCCGCATGCCCCGACATCGTCTCCGCGAGCTGCGTTGCTAGTTGACGTCGGCTTCCTGCTCCGCCGTGAAGGTCAAGCACGATGTCGCCGAGTCCCACACCGGTGAGGCGCTCAACGACGGCATCAATCGCAGCTCGCTTTTCGGCTACGAACAGGACCCGCTTCCGCGCCGCTGTCAGGCTCGCAATGAGGTTTGCAATTGTCTGTGACTTTCCGGTTCCGGGAGGTCCCTCAACTACCAAGTGAGAGCCTCGTTTGGCGGCGGAAATCACATGTGATTGCGAACTGTCGGCGTCCAGAACAAGGAACTCATGGTCCGGTTCAATGAGATCGGGCTCGGAGACCTCCCCAGGCACTTGGGCATTTCGTACAGATGACCGGGCAGCAGCGTCCCCTGCAATCGCCGCAATCAAGTCATGGCTGGCAAGCAGACCGGACTCCGCCGCAATCTTGAGATCAACAACCATTGGTAGCTTTGCGTATGAGAAGTTGCCCACAACAACTCGGTCGACAATCTCAAAGTCCTTAACCGATCGCCGAGCGACTGAAGCGATCTTTTGAAACAGGCCGTCAGCGTCGTCTTGAAACTGGTCAAGTTCAGCGTCAGCATCAATCGTGAGGCTGTATTCGCTGGAGAGGTAGTGGAGCAGAGTTGGATTGAGCTCCCACTCACCCGGAGCGGATAACTCAAAGTCGTCCTCGGCACCTCCGATTGGAGCTAGGGACAATTCTGCCAGCAACACGGGAGCCGCGGGTATCGGACCAGGGGAGGATGTGCTCCACGTCGCTATGCCCCACCCGAGGAGAAGCGTGCGGAGACCTCGCTCCTCATAATTTTCCCGTGACTTGTTTCGAAGGGTCCTTGCTCGCCTTGACGCGTCTTCTAGCCCCGTTCGAAAGAGCTTCGACAATTTCACCGAGCGCCCCGCAAGCAGGCCCCTGACCGGAGATTCAGTGACGCTGCCCGCTAACGGGGGGAGTTCAAGCGTCCCCCTCTGAAGTTCCTTGAAGTAAAGAAGGGTGTTTCGCCCCGACAGGTCAACGAGTGACTCAACCCAGCGCTCAGAGGCTGCTGCGACCAAGGCCTGTCGCTCAGGAGTAATGGGGGTATCGGCGTGTTCGTAATGTTCCACTCGGGCATCCGATTTGATCTGCTTTGGCGCTCAGCCTGTGGTGTATCTGCCTTAGATGGAATCGCCATGCTAATAGCAGCAACGTACATGTATCTTGTGGGTAGTGGTATTGCCATTAGCTTCGCAGCGCGTCGCACTGGACCTTGTGTGACTTGCACCTCTAGCTCGGTGGCGTTTCGGCATGTTCGGTGCCCTGAGGGGTTAGGCCAACGCCTTGCGAGTTGAACTGCGCGACGACTGGGGCGTGATCACTGACGTTCCACGCCCCCGGGAAGTCCCTGATCCCACCGGTCAGGCTGTCGAGGTCGTGCGCCAAGTCGTTGGTGGCGAGGATGAAGTCGATCTGTTGCCGGGAGGCGTTGGGCGACGGGTTGTTGCGATGTGACCACAGGTGTCCGCACTCGTTGGGTCTGCGGGCGGTGCACCCCGTGCAATGTTCGAGTGGTGGTCGGGTATCGGCGGTGATTTCGGTCAGGTCGAACAGGCCAAGGCGGTCGACGACGGGCGGCATGTCGCGTGGGTGCAGGTTGAAGTCGCCGGCCACGATGATGCGGTCCCGCCGGTCGGACTCAAACAGTGGCGACAGATCACGGAGCAGGGCGGAGGTGGTGTGCCGGCCGTGACCACACTTGCGCCCCTTGAGGTCAACGTTGAGGCCGTAGAGGCCTACGACGGTCGCCCACCACTCGCCGTCAACGTTGACGTCGGCCACCACAGCTGCGCCGGGGTAGCGCGACGTCACCTCCACGGTGCGCCGGCGGAACCTGCCGATGGTGACGTGGTCCACCGCGGTGAGTTCGACGCCCCGGCCGGTGATCACCGTTCCCCATCGACGTGTCGGCCCGATGCCTTCGGGCCGCCACACGGCGTCCCAACCAGCTGGTGGTCCACCGGCTGGGACCCGGGCCTCGGTGAGCACGGCGATATCTGGTGCGACGGTGTCGGCCAGCCACGTCCAGCACCGCTTCAGCGGCGGGGCGTTGTAGCCCTGCTGCATGTTCCAGGTTGCGACGCGCACGGTTCCTCCAAAGTGGTGACTCGGCCTTCCTAGATGGAGTCGCACGATTCCGGTGTCGTGGTGCGCGGGCCCCGACGTCGCACGGAATTGGCCGGTACCTGCGATTCCCGTGTGGTGACGGATTTGGGAGGTGTTCGACGCCCCCGAGCAAATTTGTTGCCAAGTAAGTGCGCAAATATGACGTGGAATAGATTCAGAAAACTGAAACGGAATTGGCGTGGAGAACTGAACGTGGAATTAGGTGGAGAATAGCGGACTGGTAGCGGAAGAATCCGCTAGATACGTTGCTTTCCGGCCGGAGCGCCGGTAGCATGAGAGTCCCGTGAACGGCAGGTAATTTCGGCTCACTACATGGAGGAAGAGAGTGCCAAGATCAGCACCCTATTTAGCCAAATCAGCGCTAGTCCATTCAGAAACCCTGTGGAATGGGCGTGACCCACGGGAGCTGTATGCCCTCGACCCCGAGTCGTGGGCGGTCCTTGAGTCCCACGGTGACCTGCGGGCCGGGGTGGGGTACCTCTTCCACCAGGTCTGCGCCCCCAGGTTGTGGGACCCCGTTTACATCGGGGTTGACCCTCGCCGTGCGTTCAGCGCCCGTGTCGAGTTCCCCGGCTGCCACCTCAGTGTCGGCGACGGCCCTAGTGGCGGCGAACGAGCCGTCATGAGATCCATTGACCTTCCCCACTACGTGGGGACCTGCCGTGGTCTCACCATCGGCAGTGGTGATCACGAGTTCGTGGAACTCGCCGACGAGGCGCGTCGTCTCGGCCTGCGCGTCCGGGTCGTGTCATGGGCGACCCGGCTCTCTGGGGCACTCGCAACCGTCGCCCACGAGGTCGTGCTCCTCGATCACTTCCTCCCGGGCGGACCACGAACCATCTCCCCCCGACCCCGCACCTGGCGGGGTACCGGGGCATCAGCGTCAGACTTCACGGAGGCAGCGTGACCACAGCGACCATCGATCCCCGCATCGGACTCCCCGAGTACGCCGAGGACCTTTGGGCCGAATCGATTCTCGGACATGATGATCCTGAGGTCGAGTGGTACGACGGCCTCGTCGACTCGTTGGAGATCGAACGTTGGGACGTCGAGTCGGTGCTGTGCGCCCTCGATCACCTCAACCCGTTCGCCACGGCATCGTTCGAACGGGAACGTGGACGGGTTCCCGTCGCCCGGTTCCGGGTGTCGGTATCCCATGACACCGTGCGGTCATGCACCGCCCCCGGTGTGCGGCGGGCCTACCGCCGAGGAGATGACCGGGCCATCGTGTGGATGGAGATGGCATCGGGGAGCGCAGCGTTGCTGTGTGTGGCGACCACGACCGAGTACCGGGACGAACTGCTCGACACCATCGTTGGCCTCGCTGAAGGCGAGTGTTCCACCTGGCGCGGTCAGGCGGTGCAGATCGACCCATCGGAACGACGAGGGTTCCGCCACCTCGCCCCCCGCAAGCCCGAACCGCCGGCACCTCCGCTCGCCGATGGGCTTCGTCGCAACCTCGTCGTGCCCCTCACCAGGTTCGACACCCTCGGGGTCCACGTGCCGCGACGCGGCGTGCTGCTCCAGGGCCGTCCCGGAACAGGGAAGTCGTGGGCCATCGAATGGGTGGTGTCGCAGGTCCTCGGTCCCGTCACCGTCATCGTGGCCACCCCGTCGGTGGTCGGGAGCGGGCCGCTCATGCGGGGCGCGTTCGACATAGCGGCGGCGGCCGCCCCGGCGTTGTTGGTGCTCGAGGATCTCGACGTTGGTGCCGGCCACCGGATGTTGAGCGCCTCGGCGTTCGGCGAGATCCTCAACTCAATGGACGGGCCAGGCCGCACCCCTGGGGTGTTCGTCGTCGCCACAACCAACCATCCCGAGATGCTCGATCCCGCCCTCAGCCAGCGTCCCGGACGTTTCGACGTCACACTCGAGGCGTCCGAAGCCCCCGACGAGGTTCGGCGCCGGGCGGTGGAGACCATGGCCACCGAACTCGGGGTGAGCGGTGACGAGGTCACTGACGTCGTGGCCCGCACCAAGGGCTACTCCATGGCCGAGATTGCCGCCATCGGTCAGATGGCGTGGCTGGTGGCGGCCGACACCGGTGACGCCCCCAGTCTCGTGGCGGCATTGAGCGCACTCGCGGTGGAGTCCCCGATGGTGGCTGCCGAACAGGTGCAGGCCGGGTACGCCTGAGGCCACCCGCCCATCCGTGTCACAGCTGGGTCGTAAGCGTTTTCGGTGAGTCTTGTTCGAATGAGGGGACGGGAGGGGAGTGGTCATGGGGTGTCTTGATGCGATCCGGATCCTGTTGCTCGTCTTCGTGGTGATCCCCTTCTTCCTCGCCATGTTCGCCGTCCTCGGCGCCCTCGGATTGTTCGTCGTCATCGCCCTCCTTGGCCTTCCCCTCGCCTTTTTTCTCGCCGCTTGACCGCTCGGGACCTGACGCTGCACGGAATGTGTGGCGTCATGCGACCACTAGGTGACGTCGCCGTGCGACGAGCAGACCAGCGAGGAGAGCACCGCAGTGAACGACGAACAGCACATCTACCAACTGACCTGGCGGCACCCGTTCTGGGGTTACACCGAAGAGGGAATCCTCGAGGCGCCCGATCTCGACACGGCCATCGCCCTCGCCCCGCCCGAGTCGGCCCGTGGTCTCCCCATCAGTGAGATCGCCGGGCCGGAGGGTGTGGCGGTGGCCACCATCACCGAACCCCCGGACTACGAGGCCTGTTTCCTAATCGAACACGACGGTCGGTTCGCCGAGGAGGTCGTGCACGCCCCGACCGTGTCGTCGGCGTGGGAACTCGTTGCGATGGTCATCGCCCCCGAAGCCCGCGTCGTAGCGTTCTCCGTTGACGGATTCACCATGCGCCCCGACGAAGTTGAGGACGGCTTCTGGGAGCGACCGGGCATCCCGGCCGGCTGGGCACCGACCGACTGACCGACCTCAGAGGTAGCCGGCGTTGGGCGGGTTGGCCGGCGTGCGTTGGGACGGCGCCGGGATGGCCTCGGCGGGAATGATCCGCAACAGGTCGGTGCGCAACGTCGGTTTGTTCGTCAGCCCCTTGGCCTGACGACGCACCACCTCGTTGAACAGTTTCCGCACTTCCCTGGCGTTGCCGAATCCTCGGTGTCGGGGCCACGACGCCAACAACTGCCGGAGTCGCATCCGGGCTTCAGGATTGAGTTCGTAGTCGTAGGTGTGTGCCAGATCATCGAAGATCGCCTCGAGTTCGCCGTCGGTGTAGTCGTCGAACCGCACGGTGAGGTCGAACCGGCTGCGCAGGCCGGCGTTGGTGTTGAGGAACTTCTGCATCTCGGGGGGATACCCGGCCACCACGACCGCCAGCTCGTGCCGGTGGTTTTCCATGAAGGCGTTCAGCGTGTCGATGGCTTCGGTGCCGTAGTCGTCGTGACGTCCTGCCAAAGAGTAGGCCTCGTCGATGAACAGCACGCCGCCCAACGCCCGCTCACATGCTTTCGTCGTCTTGATTGCGGTCTGGCCGAGGTACGCGGCGACCAGGTCGGCCCGACCCACCTCCACGAGGTGCCCGCTTGGGAGCAGACCGAGGGAGGAGTACAACTCGCCGACGAAACGGGCCACGGTCGTCTTGCCGGTTCCCGGGTTGCCGACGAACACGAGATGCGGACTCGACTCGAGGGCGGCGAGGCCTTTGTTGCGTCGCTCCTGGTTGATCGCATGGGTGGTGGCGAAGGCGTGAATGGTGCTCTTCACTGAACCGAGACCAACCAGCGCATTGAGGTCGTTGAGGATCTCTTCGCGGGGTCGACACTTCGGGCTCGCCGGTCGTGCCGGGCCGTCGTCTTGTCGTTCGTCGGTCTCCTCGTCGATGGACTCGTCGTCCGAGTCGTCGACATCATCGGTGGTGTCGGTCCACTGGTCACGCTGGCTCACCCCGTCGCGCTCGAGGAGCTCCTCAAGTCCGCGTCGGGCCCGCCTGGCCATCCACGTGATGGCCCCGAGGGTCTCTCCGAGACCGTCAGGCTGCACCTCTTCGGCGAGCATGCTGTGGCTGACGAGCACCGCTCCGATGTCGCGTACCCCTCGCTCCCGGTCCAGATGGATGGTGGCGAACGGAAACTTCGCCGACCGTGTCGCCACCCAGCGGGTGATCGACGGGTTGACTGGAACGTTGTCGACGAAGGCGTCGATCACGAGGACGGGAGTGCCGTTGAATCGGCGGTAGAGGCGGGCGCTGAGGGACTCACCGCGGATGACGAACTCGAGCGGTCGAGCTTCACTGAGGTCACCGTCACCGACCCGGTCAGCGAACCCTTCGAGGGTGCGGCAGAGTTTCGCCTGCAGCCGTGTGAACCTCACCGAGTCCTCCTGTCGAGTCGAGCGGTGAGGTCGTCGATTCCTTCGACGGCGTCGGCCCATTGCGTCGGGTCGTCGAGGGAATCGAGGAGATCGGCGAGTTGTTGGCGTTCCCGGGCGGTGAGTGGGGTCCCTCCTCGCAACGCAACCCGGGCTGCGGCAGTGCACCCAGGCGCGGTTCGACCACCTGAGCGCCGAATGGTGGCGGCGAGTTCGCGCAGGGTCGCGATCAATCGAGCGGTTGGGTCGGGGTCGGCGTCAGCGTCGCAGGTGCTGATCGCATCGGCGAGATCGACGAGCGCATCGCCGACGTCGCCCGGGTCGGTGCCATCGTCCGACCAGATGTCTGGCAAGTCGGGGCCTGAAACCATTTCGCGAACGAACCCCACGGCAACTTCCAGATCGGGGCCGGCGACGTAGAAGTTGGTGAGGTCGTCGGGCAGGACCAGCTCGGCGTCGGGAACCTCAATTTCAAGAGCTGTTGACGCCAAGGGGTTGCGGCTTGCGTCATCGCCGTTGTCGAGCGTGTCCATCAGCACGAGGAGGCGCTCGTCAAGACGCTCGGAGATGGCGGGGCTCAGCTGTCCCGCATCGGCTCGTGCTGCGGCGAAGAGCACCTGGAGACCGACGAGGTGGCGGGACCCGTCAGGCCGGCGCACCCACTCGAGCGTGGTGTCGGCGTCAGGCCTGTCACGCTGCACCGCCTCGTCGGCGACGTCGTTGACCTGAGCGATGAGCACGTCAGCAGACGGGCGGTAGCGGACCGAGAGCTGCACGGTGTCCTCCTGCGATGCTCCCCGGCCACCGGTCATGGGACCTGAACGTAGCCGCCCTCGACCAGGGTCTTCCTCAGGTGCTTCTTGGTCTGGCTGTTTCGTCGTGACACGTTGGAGTGATCGATGTCCTCGTCCATTGCCACCTCGGTCACCCGGTCATTGAAGACCGCAGTCCGCACGAGGGTGGCACGCTGGATGTCGTCATCAACGTGACCCAGGATCTCCTGTGCACCGACGACGCCGAGAGCCACCTCGGCGGGATCGACGCTGTAACCCAGTTCGCGCGAACCGTCCTTGACGGTCTCGGCGAAGAGGTCCCACGAGATGACCTGACGGCCCCGCCGGGCACCCTCTCCCCTTTGGATTGACTCACTTCGACGCCAGTCGTACCCGGTGTTCTTGGTCGCCGCACGGGCGAACATCTCGGGCAGGGGATGCTTCGCCATGATCTTTTCGGGGTTCAGGAGGAACTCCAGCACCACCTCCATGGCCACATCGTCGGCTTCGAAGCCCCGCCGGGGGGTGGCGAGACGCAGGGCCTCGCGGTGGACCGCGTTGCAGTAGGCATCGATACGGGCCTGGGCGGCACGGGCCCGGCGCTCGTTGACGCCGGGGCGGGGGGTGGGGGTGCTGTGGTTAGGGTCCAATCGGGGTTCCTCCTTGTCGGTGATGAATACTCAAGGTACCGGGGTGGTGTGACAACCATGCTTTCCCCTGCAAATACAGGGTTTTCACGGTTGTCGGGCCGTCGGGCTCCCCAATCTGGCTGATGGTGAAATCCCTCCCCACCCTCCAATCGCACGAAGAGACGGGTTTCGTGCGCGGGTCCCCCTCACCAGCTCGGAATTCCCGGGTGACAGGGAGGTCACACGGCTGCGCCAGGCGCTCGAGTCGGCCCCCGTGGTCAGCGCGGGTCGGCCTCTTCGAGGCGCTTGGGTGTGCACATGATGATTTCGGCACCCGACGCCTCCGGTGCCGTCTCGAGGTACTTGGCGAGGATCGCCTGCCGTGCCCGGGTGAGGTCGGGATCGCCCTCGGGTTCGAGCGCGACCAACGCCGGGAGGTGGCCTGCGACGATCGCCATGGGGTTGATGCTGGCGAACCGCGCCTCGATCTCGGGCGACATGGTTGTGGGTTCGGTGGGCTGTTGGGCGTTGCGCTTCGACTTCCGCCACCGTCGCTTCCGCCGTCGCACCATCACTCGACCTCCTCGCCGGTCACCTGGTCAATGACCCGCTGCACGATCTCGTGAACCTCGTGGTCGGGTTCGAACAACGACCGGACCTCCCGGGCGAACCCGACCGCCTCGTCCACCGGCACCTGACCGAGGTCGGCTCGGATCTGGAGGTGCAGCAGACGTGCGTGGACGGTGGCGGGGTGATCGGCCCCGACGGACAACACGAGCCGGGTGATGAGTCCGTCGAGTTCAATCACCGCTCTGACCGGGTCGCCGAGCAGATCGATGGCTTCGATCACCATGCGCTGGGTGCGCAACGTGTCGGAGTGATCAGGCCCGAGCAGACGGGTGCGGTCGTCAGCGAGCGGGGTCAACACGGCGAGGGCGGCGTGGCCGTCGCCGAGTCGGAGGTGCTGTTCGCCGAGGTACCCGCGGGCGACGAGTGCTTCGTCGCTGTCAGGCCCGTGGTTCGAAATGGCCGTCCTGAGGTTCCGGGCCAGGGTGTCGAGCGCCTCGGGGTTGTCACCGAGGTTGCGGGCCTCGGCGATGGCAAGATTCGAGGCGGTGCGGGTCGTGTCGGGATGGTCGGCACCCAACACATCGGTTCGCCGGCTCAGCAACGTCCGGTAGGCATCGACGGCCTCTTCGGTGTACCCGCTCAACAGCAAGGCTTCGGCGAGGTTGCCGAGGGTGTCGAGCGTGCTGGGGTCAAGTGGCCCAAGGGCCCGCTTCTTGTCCTCGTAGACGGCCTCCTGCACTTCGAGGCCGTCGCGGGGACGGCCGTTGAGGGTCAGGGCACTTCCGAGCTGGCCGCGGATCGACAACGTCTGCCGGTGGTCGGGCCCGAAGGCGGCGGTGCGTTCGGCGATGACGAGACGCTGTATCGCCAACGCCTCGTCAAGTTGTCCGAGGGCGCTGAGTGCCTTGGCACTGAACGCCTTCCACACCAGGGTGCGTTCGTAGGTCGGGCCGGCCCGCTCGGTGAAGATGTCGACGAGGCGGTCGAAGTGTTTGAGGGCGGTGGCGGGGTCACCTTCGGCGAGGGCGCGCTGGCCTTCGATCGAGTGGTAGCTCAGCTTCCGTTCCCGCCGTTCGGAGGGTAGGCGCTTGCGTTTGAACAATGACATGGGGAGTCCTTCGTTACCTTCCGTGTTCGTTGATGTCTGTCGGCCGTGGCCTGGTTCCGTCGCCGGGGGCGTCGAGTCGCCAGTAGCGGCGGACGCCGTGCGGTGAAGCGTCAGGGTTCTTCTCGTGTTCCTTGATGTCGTCGACGAACCCCTGGAGGAGTTGCCGGCACCAATCGAGCTGCTCGGTGACGGGCAGATCGAGGAAGTGCGTCGGCTCCCGGCGGAGCCACAGGAATCCGTGGCGCCGCCGGCGCCGGGTGGTTGATCGTCGGGTCACAGTTCCTCCAGTGGGTGATCGGGTTGGTCGGTGGTCATTGGTCAGGCGGCGGTGACGAAGGCGCTGGCGTGCACCACGGCGTCGTCGGACAACAACACTTGGGCGGTGAACCGCTCAGAACGGATGTGGACCTCACGGCCCAGGCCGAGGGCCGGAGTCTCCTCACCGGGGGTGGTGGCGAGACGACGCAGGAACCGCAGGGCCTGGCGCAGACCCGGCCGGCGACGGTCGGTCACCTCGGGAGCGTCAAGGAACCAGGCGTTGACGAGTCCCTCCCAGTTGGCCGCCAAAAGTTCGGTCGAGGCGAACAGGTCGCACGACACGATGCGGGCCCCGTGGGCGACGATGACGCCGCGCTGGCCAGGAAGGGGTCCGAGTGCAACCACCTCGTCGCGGGCGGCGAGGATGGCCGATTCGGCGGCGAACGCTGCTTCCGTGGCGAGGAACGCCTCGGACGGGCTCGACAGGTTCAGCCGGGCCAGTTCGTGAGACACCGTGGCCCACACACCCTGCTGATCGCTGCGTCGGCTGCCCGATGACGAGAGGTTGTGGGCCACCGACCAGCTCGTGGTGCGACGCACCCGGCGGGACACGAACCGGCCCGAACGGCCGAACCCGCGCCCGCCACCCCAACGGCCGTGTTCCACACAACTCACCGGCAGGTCGAGGCCCGCCCCGGCCGGCACCAGGACACTGGTGTTGACCACCCGGTCCTGTTGGCCGCCCTGGAGGACCTCGCCACCGGTGATGAGGGTCGGGAGGTTCCCGGTGTTGGTGACCGTCAGGGTCGGCACGGTGGCCACCTCGGCTTCGGTCACCGTCACCGTGGACGTATCCGCCGACAGTGCCGGCGGCCGGTCACCGTGGAGGTACACCGGGATCAATGAGATGCCTTTGCGGGTCAGTGGTGTACCGACCGCGGCGTGGGTGAGGACGGGAACGGTGGTCATGTCAGCCTCCTTGACTCGTGAATCCGCCGGAACGGATGCGGGCGATGGCTTCGTCCGGGTGGAATGGGTTGTCGAAGTGCCACTGGTTGACGGCGGCGATGCCGGCGGCGACCTCGGTGGGGGAGGCGCCGTTGCGACGCAACCACCAGGAGATGGCGTCGTCGGCGTAGAGCACCTTGGCGATGGGCCGTGCCGCCCGGATGGTGTCGAGTGCCTCGATGGGGTCCCAACCGAGGGTCAACAAGGTGGCGAACGTCAACGACGGGGCCCGGTTGATGCCCATGTGGCAGTGCACCACCAGACGTCGATCCGGGTCGGCGAGGACCCCGGCGGCGATGCGGGTTCCCGCTTCGAACCACTCGTCGGTCTGTCCGTAGCCGTCATCGTCCGTGCCGAGCCACCAGTACGTGATGTGGGGGGCGTGGGTAGCGACGAACCGTTCGTGTCCGAACCGGTCGCCCTTCGCCTCGATTCGCACGTCGAGGATGTCGGTCACGCCCGCCTCAACCCAGCCGGCCAGCTGGTCGAAGGCGGCGGTGGGGCTCTCGTCGAGATCCCCGGTGAGGTTCACCTGGTCGGTGACCCAGCAGGACTGGCGGTGCCAGCGCAGGGCGTCGAGGAGGGACGCCAACTCGTCGGATGTGGACATGTACTTCCTTTCATCGGTCCCGGCATTGGCACCGTGCGCCAGTGGCGTCGGTTGCCTCACCTTCATCGGGCCAGGTCCCTCAGGTGATCTTGATGAATCGTCTTCAAGATACGTGGGAGGTGTGACAACACCTTTTGCCGTTGGTTGTGGCCCGGTGAGACCTCGTCTCGTTGCCACCCGGCGGGTGCCGAGTGGATGGGTTCAAAGACCAATCGCACCAGGACCACGAAGCCGTGCGCGGATTGCCAAAGAGGCGCAACGGCGGTCGAAAGCACCGAAGAGGAGCTGTCGTGCGACTGGGTGATGAAGGAGGCATACGCCCATGACCACGACCGTCTATTTCAACGACCGATACACCGCTTCAGCCCACGCCGCTGAACCGACCCGCAAGTCGGGACTCATCGCCGCCACGCTTGCCGACCACCCTGAGGTGCGGCTCGCCGACCCGGCGGCACATCGCGACGAGGCTCTCGTGCACCTCGCCGAGGTCCACGACGCCCGCTACCTCGAGGCGATCCGCACCGGTGAACCGTTCGAGCTCGCCGAGAGCCAAGGGTTCGGATGGGATCCCGGCATCTACACGATGGCGGTTGAACACGCCGCCGGCCAGGTGGCCGCCGTCAACGAGGTGCTCACCACCGGTGCCCGCATCGCTGGATCATTGTCATCAGGCCAGCACCACGCCCGCCGAGACGAAGGGGTCGGGTTCTGCACGTTCAACGGCCTCGCCGCCTCGACACGAGAAGCGTTCCTCCTCGGGGTGGAACGTGTCCTGGTGCTCGACTTCGACGCCCACGGCGGCGGCGGCACCCGCAGCGTGACCGACCCCGAGCGGGTCATTCAGGTGGACGTCACCGTCTCGCCGTTTGACCTGTGGGAACCGACCACGGCAAACGACCACTTTGAGTTGGCCGAA
>Ga0164293_10001651_pt1 | contig 18708 bp, 14 predicted proteins | sample GEODES118metaG_FD_111487 | JGI IMG/M metagenome (GOLD analysis project Ga0164293, IMG submission 111487) | Eutrophic lake water microbial communities from Lake Mendota, Wisconsin, USA - GEODES118 metaG | ecosystem: Environmental > Aquatic > Freshwater > Lake | place: USA: Lake Mendota...
AAATTTTTTTTGAGCTACAAAAACATTCCCATTTAATAAAAGGGCATGGAATTCTGTCTCTTGATTTGATTTAAACTTTAAAATTTCTGTGATCTCGCTGAGGGTTTGGAAGTAGTTTCCTATATAGTAATAACTTCTGGCCACGGATAGTTTATATTCCGCTTTTTCAGATTCTAATCGACTGCTGGTGGCCAGTTTTGAGTACTCCACTGCTGCTCTGTCGTAATCTTGAAGACTTTCAAAATAAAGGCTGGCCAGTTGCTTTTGCGCCTCGATTCGGTCGGCCTCATCTGGCGAATATTTTATAAATTTTTGATAAAACTGAGCGGCCCTCGCATAATCTTTGATCTCCAGAAATGAAAGTCTTGCGCCCTCTTTCATAGATTGAATCGCAAATGGGGAAGAGGTGTCCCTGAGAATCACTTGCTCGAAGAGTTGAACGGCTTTTCTAAAATTGCCCAGGCTCGCGTTTTTTTGGGCCTCTTGAAAATCTCTTTCAAGAGGTCCCGAACAGCCCAATGAATGAAAAATAATTAAACAAATTGCGAGCTTAGTGAGTTTCTTCGCCAACACGATCCTCATCTAAGATCACAGCTAAGCCAGTTACAAATTCTTGCTTGTCATCCAAGTTGATCAAACGAACACCCTGAGTATTGCGACCCAAAACAGAAATATCAGATATTTTCATTCGAATGACTTGCCCCTGGTCAGTCGACAAAATGAGCTCTTGAACGGCTGATACTTTTTTTGTTCCTACCACTCGGCCCACTTTGTCTGTGGTTTTTTGAGTGATAATTCCAGATCCACCACGACTTTGGATTCTATATTCGCCCGTTTCAGAGCGCTTTCCATAACCTTTTGTCGTCACCATCAAAATTGTGTCAGTCGTGTTTTTCTCTAGGATTTCCATAGCAACTACAGAGTCCTTGTCTGCAAGCGTAATCCCTTTAACTCCTCGAGCACTTCTACCCATGGCGCGAACATCGTTTTCATTGAATCGAATCGACATCCCTTCACGAGTGGCGACAAAGATATCGCTTTGGCCGTCAGAGATTTTGCAATCCACAACTCGATCTTCAAGATCTGTCGTTAAAGCAATAATTCCTGCTTGTCTTGGATTGTTGAAAGAATCCAAAGAAGTTTTTTTAATAATTCCTTTTTCAGTCAGCATCACAATAAATTTACTCTCTGTGAATTCCTCGACTGGAAGGATTGAGCAAACTTGCTCGCCATTTGTTAATTGCACAACATTGGCTAAAGATTTTCCTTTTGAGGTTCTTGTTCCTAATGGGAGCTTATGAACTTTCACCCAATAAACTTTACCTTTGTCAGTGAACACCAAAAGCATCGTTTTTGTATTGGCAGAGAAAATATCTGTAACATAGTCCTCTTCACGGGTTTCCATGCCCTTGAGGCCTTTGCCGCCACGCTTCTGAACGCGATACTCGGCTGCGGGAATTCGTTTGATGTAACCAGTATTTGTGATCGTAACGACCATTTTTTCATCTGCGATTAAATCTTCATCTTCGATGTCAGTTAGATCACCTGTAATTTGTGTTCTGCGATCATCACCATACCGCTCTTTAATTTCTTCAAGTTCAGCAACAATGATTTTGTAAATTTCTTTAACATCTGCCAGAACGAATCTGAGCCATTCAATTTGTTTCATAAGCTCTGCTAATTCATCAACCAGCTTTTGTCGCTCAAGACCCGTTAATCTTTGAAGTCGCATTTCTAAAATAGCTTGAGCTTGGACCTCAGAAAACTGAAATTTATCTTGAAGAGCAATTTTAGCAGAGGCTGCCTCTTTGGCAGCCTTAATGGTTGCAATCACAGCATCAATATTATCTAAAGCTTTTTTCAAGCCTTCTAAAATATGGGCGCGCTCTTGTGCTTTTTTCAGATCAAAGATGCAGCGCTTGGTCACAACATCACGTCGATGTTCAATAAAAGCTTCAAGCATTTGTTTTAGATCAAAAATAAAGGGCTGATTTTTAGCGTCTAGTGCAAGCATGATGATACCAAAGCTGACTTGCATCTGAGTAAACTTATAAAGACGATTTAAGATAACGCTGGCATTTTCACCGCGCTTACATTGAATCACAATTCGCATACCTTCACGTGATGATTCATCTCGAATATCAGAAATTCCTTCGATGGTTTTTTCGCGAACCAGGTCTGCCATACTTTCAATCATTCGAGCTTTGTTCACTTGATAAGGAATTTCAGTGACTACGATATCTTCGTGATCTTTTTTCTGCTCAATTTCAGCAACGGCTTTAAGTGTGATGACACCGCGACCTTTTTTGTAAGCCTGAAGAATTCCTTCACGGCCAGCGATAATTCCACGAGTTGGAAAGTCAGGGCCTTTAATAAATTGCATCAAATCATCAACACTGGCTGTTGGGTTATGAATTAAATGAACACAACCCGAGATCACTTCCCGCAAATTATGCGGCGGAATGTTTGTTGCCATACCCACGGCAATACCGGCAGAACCATTGACTAAAAGATTTGGAAATTTGGCTGGCAATACAAGAGGAATTTCTAATGAGTCATCGTAGTTTGGCCCGAACGGAATTGTTTCTTTGTCGATGTCGACCAAAAGCTCTTCAGCAAGCCTGCTCATGCGAATTTCTGTATACCTCATGGCAGCCGGAGAATCTCCGTCGATGGATCCAAAATTTCCCTGTCCATCCTGCAGTGGATACCTAAGAGAAAAGTCCTGAGCCATACGAACCATCGTATCATAAACAGCCGTATCACCGTGTGGGTGGTATTTACCGATCACATCTCCGACGATACGAGCGGATTTTTTATACGGCTTATCGTAATTATTGCTCATTTCATTTTGAGCAAAAAGAATTCGTCTGTGAACAGGTTTTAAACCATCGCGGACATCTGGAAGAGCACGGCCCACAATCACACTCATGGAGTACTGAAGGTAAGCTTCGCGCATTTCTTTGTTGATATCGACTGTCGAAATACCTTTTTCTGTAATTGTCATATTTACCTACACATCTAAACTTTTAACGAAAAGGGCGTTGTCATGAATAAATTGTCGACGGGGCTCTACTTGCTCACCCATAAGAACACTGAAGGTTTCATCAGCGGCCAAGGCATCATCAACTGTTACTTGTAATAAAGTCCTGTTTTGGGGATTTAAAGTTGTCTCCCAAAGCTGCTCTGGATTCATTTCACCCAATCCCTTGTATCGCTGAATGTACTGACCTTTTTTAGAAGCTTCCATGATGTGATCATAGAACTCAGCGTAGGTTTCAAAGGACTGGTCATTGTTTCCAATTTTTACTGAAACAGGAAGTTTAGAAACTGCCTGCATGTTTTTCCAGATACTTAAGAGCTCAATAATTTCAGATTTCTTAATAAAATCTGTGGATAACTTTGTGGTTTTCCGGTCAGCATATCTAACAGTTGATAAATGGGCTTCTAATTTTTTGGTTTCTTCATTTTCGTTGAGTTCAAATTTATATTCAGTGATACCCAAGCTTGGATTAGAGAAGATCCAATCTTTGATTTCATTTCCAATTTTTTCTAAACCCTTTTCAGATTCTACTGATTTTTCTAAATCTGCTACTTTACTCACTAAGAAATACAAAATATCCGAATCATACTTAGTTTTTGAAGCTTTCAAAAGTTGATGAAATCTTTGGATTTGCAGAATAAACTTCTTAACGTCTGCTTCTTCGCGAGCAGCGCCGGGAAGAGTAAAATAATTAACACCTGATTTTAAAAGATGCTCGGTCAGCGCGGCTTCATCTTTCAAGTAAACTTCACTGTTTCCTTTTTTGGCTCGGTATAACGGCGGTTGAGCGATATAAATATAACCCTTTTCAATCACCTCGGGCATTTGTCTGAAAAAGAAAGTGAGAAGCAAAGTTCTGATGTGTGATCCATCCACATCCGCATCCGTCATAATGATCACTTTGTGATACCTAATTTTATCAGCACTGACGTTATCTTTTCCGATTCCTGTTCCAAGGGCAGAGATCATCATTCGAATCTCTTCGTTTGATAACATTTTATCAAATCTCGCTTTTTCAACGTTCAGAATCTTACCCTTGAGTGGAAGAACAGCTTGAGTTTTTCTGTCTCTGGCTTGCTTCGCAGAACCACCGGCCGAGTCTCCCTCGACCAGATATATTTCACAAAGGGAAGGGTCTTTTTCCTGGCAATCCGCCATTTTACCTGGCAGAGATCCACCATCAAGAGCAGTTTTTCTTCTTGTTAATTCACGGGCTTTTCTAGCCGCATCGCGGGCGCGGGCAGCGTCCACACATTTTCCAATGATACTTTTTGCTTGAGATGGGTTGCGATCAAACCAATCTGCTAACTTTTCATTAACAAGTTGTTCAACAATTCCTTTTACTTCTGAGTTTCCCAATTTGGTTTTAGTTTGACCTTCAAACTGAGGCTCACGAACTTTTACTGAAATAACAGCAGCAAGTCCTTCGCGAATATCTTCACCTTCCAAAGAAACTTTTAAATCTTTAACAAGATTTTTTTCTGTGGCGTAAGAATTTGTTGTCCTTGTCAGTGCGGATCTGAATCCCATTAAGTGAGATCCACCCTCAATTGTGTTAATATTATTACAATACGTAAAAATTGATTCAGAATAGGAATCATTCCACTGCATCGCAATTTCCACATCGACTGTGTCTTTTTCACCTTTAAAATAGATCACTTCGTTATGAGAAGCTTTTTTCGAGGAATTCAAATAAGTTACAAATTCTGCAAGGCCATTAACATACTGGAAATCTTGTTTTTTTCCAGATCGTTCATCTGTTAAAGAAATGTGAAGGCCTGCGTTTAAAAAAGCGAGTTCCCGGAATCGATTCGCAAGAGTGTTGAAATCATAAAGCACGGCTTCGTCTTTAAAAATTTCGCGATCTGGTTTGAATGTAATTTTCGTGCCTGTTTTAGTTGTGGGCTCGCCTTTTATAAGCTCGGTTTGTGGAATTCCCTTAGAAAAAGTTTCTGACCAAGTGAAACCTTCACGAGCCACTTCTACATGACATCTGGATGATAAAGCATTTACGACAGAAGCTCCAACACCATGAAGACCACCTGATACCTTGTAAGAAGAGCCATCAAATTTTCCACCGGCGTGAAGAACTGTCATTACAACTTCAAGAGCGGACTTTCCACTTTTATGCGCACCAATTGGAATTCCACGACCATCATCTTCGACAGTAACGGATTCATCAGTGTTAACTAAAATTTTAATATGCTTGCAATAACCTGCTAAAGATTCATCTACAGCGTTATCCACAATTTCATACACAAGGTGATGATAGCCTTTAAAGCTTGTATCGCCGATATACATACCAGGTCTTTTTCTGACAGCTTCAAGTCCCTCTAGAACTTGAATTGAATCGGCACCGTAACTTTTATTCTCTGGGTTCTGTGTCCCTTTTTCCTGCACGGACGTCATAGAATGCGACCCTCTTTCAATTCAAAAATTTTGGACTCACTGATGTTCACATCCCTAGTGAACTGCAGATCCGTCGTCGTCAAAAAAATCTGTGTTTTGATACCGTGAAGAAACTCAATCAGTGAATTTCTTTTTGCGATATCGAGCTCAGATAATACATCATCCAAAAGCAGTATTGGATAGGTTTCGTGAACCTTTCTATGATACACGATTTGAGCCATTTTGAAAGACAATATCATTGCTCTTTGTTGACCTTGTGAGCAGTAAAATCTTGAATCATTTTGGTTGTAAAAAAATGTAATTTCATGCTTGTGAGGACCCACTAAGCTACTTCCAATTCCGAGTTCTGCATCGCGTAGGCTTAACAATCTTTGATGAATTGCATCATGGACCTGATCCGAGCTAAAATTTGAGCTTTTTAACTTAGAAATCGAGTATTCCACCGAAATATCCACAGGCTCTTTAACAATAAATTGCATAGCCTGTTGCAAATCCGGCTGTAAACCTCTTAGAAGTTCGATCCTTGCCATTGTCAGCTGTACAGATAGCCTTAAATAAATGGGCTCTAAACTTTCCAAAAGCGCCAGAGTTGTCTTTTTGTCGGTTTGACCTTCGCTAAAGTCTTTTAGAATTCGATTTCGAGTCTTTAAAGCTTTACGGAAATCAGATATTAATGCACTACCTGAAAAATGGGTGGCTGATACGGCTTGATCCACCAAAATTCTTCGTTCATCAGATCCATCTTTAACCGACGATAAACTTTCAGGACTGAACACGACGCAAGAGATATTTTCACGCAAGGCGGTGAGAGTTATTTTTTTCTCGTTCCATGTTAAATTTTTTCTACTTTTTAAAATTTGCAAATTAACTTTAAAATCTAAAGAGTTTTTTTCTAATAGAGCCTCAATAAATGATCCTGGTTTATGAAACTGAATCAAGTTTTCGTTGTCTGCATACCTGAAGGATTCATTTAGGATTAAAAGAGACAAAGCTTCTAAAAGGTTGGATTTACCTTGGCCGTTTTGGCCAATAAAAAGATTCAGTCTATCTGCAAACTGAACTTCAAGATTTTCAAAATTTCGAAAATCTTGAAGACGTAAGCTTTTAATTTTCATTAAATTCTCATAGGCATAATCACACAGGTGTATTGCGCATCATCATGAGGTCGCATGAGTCCTGGTGACAAATGATCATTTAATTCAATATCAATAACCTCTTGTTTAATATTCATAAGAACGTCTGTGATATATCGGGCATTAAAACCAATTTTAATATCTTGGCCCTTGTAATCAACTTCCACTTCTTCTTTTGCGTCTCCAAGCTCTGGATTACTAGAGGAAATTTCTACTTTTCCTGAAGAAAAAGAAAACTGTACTGCCTTTGATTTTTGATTTGCAAGAAGTGCTACTCGCTCGAGAGATTGTAAAAATGAGTGTCTTGGTAAGCTTATTTTTAAAGGCAATTTTGTTGGAATAAACTGTTGATAATTGGGATATTTTCCTTCAATTAAACGAATCATTAAAATTGTTGAATTTGCTTTCAAAATAAATTGTGAGCCTTCGATTGCAATTTCTACTTCTGTTTGTAAAGGGTCTAGAATTTTTTTAATTTCATGTAACCCTTTTCTTGGAATAATCACACCCTGCTGAACGGGTGATTCAAACTTATCAATTTTTTTATTTATCAAACTCATGCGGTGACCGTCAGTGGCTACCATTCTTAAACCTTCAGAACTGACTTCGAAAAAGACCCCGTTCAAGTGATATCTAGTTTCATCATTTGAAACACTGAAAATTGTTTTATCGATCATTTCTAAAAAAATCTCAGAACCAATTTTATTAAAGGATTGCGGACTATAAGTGGGGAATACTGGGTAATCCTCAGAACTAACTCCCACGATTTTTGAGAGGTATTTTCCTTGTTTAATTTGCAGCCAATTGTTTTCTTTTTTAATTAGATTAATAGGCCCATCTGACAACCGTTTTACAATTTCAAAAAGATTTCTTGCATTCACTGCAACCTTTCCCGGTTGATTTATTTTTACCTCAACTTCATCAGTAAGGCTGACTTCAAGATCTGTTGCAAAGACTTTTATTTTTTTTTGTTCAGCTTCCAAAAGAATGTTTACAAGCACAGGCATTGTATTTCTTTTTTCAACAATGTTTTGAGTTTTACCGATCAGATTTAAAAGATCTTTTTTATCTATATCTATATTCATATTTATATCGCCTTCTTAGTAGGAGCGTGGAAAACTTAACAAACCTTATAAGTACATGTAACTTCTAAATAACTGCTGTGGATAGACGCTCTGTACAAGAACAACTGAGACATCTGTTTTTTGGGGATAAGTTCAAGTCCACAAAGTTATCTTCAACTTATCCCCAAAACAATCCACATCCACAATTCACACTCCTGTTATATTGTGGATTCTAGATTCTAACTCCTCGATATCTTTAAATAGATCCTGATCCTGAGCCTGTAGATATTGTACCCGTTGCAATGCGTTCATCACTGTCGTGTGATCTTTGCCTCCAAAAACTTTACCGATATCTACAAGGGATTTATCGAGAAATTTCTTAATTAAATACATGGCTATCTGACGTGGTACGACAATGGGTTTTGCCCGTGTGGCCGCTTTCAAATCGCAAGGTCGAATTTTAAAGTGGTCTGCAACCATGCGCTGAATATCTTCAACACTGATCGATGATTGTGTTTCATGTTGTGCAAGGACCCGTTTTACGAGCTCGTAGTTAATTTCTAAACCCTGAAGCTCAGAAAACATTTTAATTTTTTTGAGGTTACCTTCGAGCTCTCGGATCGAACGTTTTGAGATTTTTGCGACATAAAGTACCACGTCTTCAGCAATCCGAAGTCCCATTTTCTCTGCTTTGTACCTTAAGATAGCAATCCTGGTTTCAAGATCAGGCATTGTAATGTCTGCAATTAAACCCCGCTCAAGCCTTGTGCGGTTTCGATCCTCAACATTCAAAATATCCTTAGGCATTCGATCGCTGGCCACAATGACCTGTTTTTTTAGGTCTATAAAGGTATTAATGATGTGAAAGAACTCATTTTGAGTGGCCTCACCTTTACCAATATATTGGATATCATCCACCAATAAAACATCGGTATTATCCCGATACTTGAGTCGGAATTTATCCATATGATGGTGGCGAATGGCAGCAATGCATTCATTTAAGAATCGCTCATAAGAAATGTATGTAATTCTAAGATGAGGCGAGGATTCCCTAATATGGTTCCCGGCAGCATGTAAAAGATGAGTTTTACCCATACCCACTGGCCCAAAAATAAACAGTGGATTATAGTCATCAGCCCCAGGGTTACGGGCCACATTGTAACAGGCCGCATGGGCAAATTCCGAGTTCTTACCAACAACAAAAGTTGAAAAGGTCATTTCGCTATTTAACGGGTCTGATTGGGGGGATTTAGTCTCTTTATAAACGTAATTATTTTGTGGAATTGAAGGTCTTGAAAAGGCCTCTTCAAAAGCCTGCGGACTTTCAGGAGGCAATGGCATGGCAAGACCTGTTACTATAAATTCAACCTCAAAAGGTAATTTATAGCTTTCAGAGATTTCGCCAATGATCTTTTCCTGAAGGTTTTCAACTACATAGTATTGATGTAGGGGGTTTGGTACACCCAATACAAAACGCACTTTGTCTGTTTTTTGCTGTGATTCAACGAACTGAATCGGGTCAAGCCATGTCGCAAGTGACTTATTGCTTAAATTACGACCCTTCATTTGGAACTTTATTTGGTCCCAAAACTGCTGACTGACTTCCACGTGTTGCCCCCGCTCGTGAAACAATGAAATTGAATGGGCCTGGTCTTAACAAGCGAGTGGGTGGTTATCAACAGTTGACCACCATGCCGCGATGTGCTTTATTCCGACCCCACACATCTAGTCAGTTCTCAAATATTTCCATGCATATATAGAGAATCGCTAGTTTAAATATTGATATGCGTTAAACCCGAGGTGAGCAGATGAAAAGAACTTATCAACCCAGTAAGCGACGAAGAAAAAACAAACATGGCTTTAGAGTTCGTAATAGCACTAAAAAAGGAAAAAAAGTCCTAGCTAAAAGAAGAGCAAAAGGCCGTAAATCTGTTACGATTAAAAAAACGGGTAAGTAATCTCTGCTCAAACAACTTAAGAAAAACTCTGACTTCCTTGAACTTAAAAATTTAGGAAGAAAAATAAGGGTCTCTGACTGGCTGCAGATTCAGTACTTAGAGACCCAAGAAGAGGGCTTAGAAAAATCCTTGTTTATAGGTGTGACAACAGGCAGAAAAGTTGGCTCTGCCGTTGTTAGGAATAAGCTAAAGCGGTGGTGCCGAGAGTATTTTAAAAACAGAAAAAGCACATACTCGCTTGTTTCTGGAAGAATCAATCTCGTATTCCGGCCCCACAAGAAAGAGAATTTTTATCAAGATCTTGAACATGAACTTTTGGACTCACTTATTGATAAGTCTTTACAGTTTCTTAGAAAAACCAGTTAAATCAATTTTGATTTTCATGGTAGCTCTTTACCGCACAGCGGGTTCCCAGCATCTGGGCGGACAATGTCGTTTTCATCCTTCTTGCTCTGAATACGCGGTCGACAGTCTTAAAAACCATTCTGTATTCTTTGCTTTGAAAATTATCTTTTTACGCATTTTAAGATGCCAACCCTTTGGTTCCTCTGGATGGGATCCTGTACCTCCAACGAAAGGTCATCAGTCATGATAGATCAACAGCAGCCTAAATTATTTGATTCTAAAACCCTCATAGCTATCGTCATCATTGGCCTTTTTTACGTTGGCTGGCAGCAGTACCTGAATAGCAAATATCCAAATCTGAATAAAAAAAATGCAGCTGCAGCTGGGTCGACAGAAGCCAAACCTGTGGATACAAATATTGAGAAGTCGGCAACCACACCAGTCGCTAATAGGCCCGAAGCTCTTGAAAAATCGCAAAACTCTGAATTTCAAATGGTGAATAAACCATCTGAATTTTTCTCTTATGAAGACGAAAAGGTCAGATTTAAAGTCAGTTCCTTAGGTATGTCTGTAACTCAATATGAGCTTAAGAATTATTCAGACAGAAAAGGTAAGCCAATCACCCTAACTCCGTCCGATCAGGGACTTTTTGAAATGCAGTGGGACTCTCAAAAATTGACAGTTCCTTTTTCAGTCAAACAACCAGAGCCCGGTGTTTTTGTAGGGACTGCAAAAGTTGGATCCATCGAAATTGAACGCAAGATGACTTACCACCCGGGTGGCTACTACTTCACTCAAGAGGTGAAGTTTTTGAATCCTCAATCATTAGTTGGGCAATTTTCATTTACAAGTTTTGATAAGGTTCTAGTTCCAGAATCCACCTCTTGGTTATTTCCCTCTTACGAGCATCAAGACTTCCTGACTTTTGTGGGTGACAAGAACGAATTGATTAACACCTCAAGAGCCACTGAAGACGTAAAACAATCTGTAAAAGCGATTAATTTATACTCTTTGGGAACACAGTATTTCACAGTGGGATTTTTAGATAAAAGTGAGATCCTGCCGGATCTTTCAATCCTAGCTGAAGTGAATTCAAAAAATATTCAGCACGTTGTTTCTTATCAGGTCCCACAGTCAGCAAGCTTCACGTTTACAAACTTACTTTTCATTGGTCCTAAGTCCTCTGAAAAACTGAAAGCAGCCAGCGATAAGTTTTTAGGCCTGATGGACTATGGAATGCTAGAGTTTATTTCAAAGCCCATGCTCGCAAGTATGAAATGGTTTTTCTCCATTGTCGGCAACTGGGGTTTTGCGATTATTTTGCTAACCTTACTTGTACGAGCAGTTGTTTTGCCGTTTAACTTGATGTCTTACCGCTCAATGAAGGGTATGCAAAAAATCCAGCCGTTGCTGACGCAAATTCGGGAAAAGCATAAAGATGATCCCGTGACATTAAATAAAGAGATGATGTCGATCATGAAAAACAACAATGCAAATCCACTGGCGGGTTGTTTGCCAATTCTTCTTCAAATTCCTATCTTTTTTGCTCTTTACCGCGTGATCGGCTCAAGCGTTGAGCTCTATCAGGCTCCTTTCGGTGTTTGGATTACGGACCTCAGCCTTCATGATAAATACTATGTATTGCCAGTTCTTATGGGTATTACCTTCTATATTCAGCAAAAACTGACGCCGACAAATATGGATCCCATGCAAGCAAAAATTTTGGCTTGGATGCCCGTTGTATTTAGCTTATTTATGCTCAACTTACCCGCTGGTCTGACTCTCTATATGGTCGTAAGTGCCGTATTTGGAATCGTCCAGCAAAAAACTTTCATGGCCTTGATGAAAAACTAGGAGGAAAAATGGCTGGTTTTTTTAGTAAATTATTTGGTGGAAAAAAAGAAGCAACTGGTGCGCAAGCTTTGGCAGAGGAAACTTTAAAGGGCCTGATTGAAAAAGGCGGATTTGATCTTGATTTTGATATTTCTTTCGAGAAATCAGGCCAACAAGATGGAACTATTTCTATAGAATTTACAGGGCCTGATGAAGAGCTTCTCAAGGATAAAAAGGGCATGTTGCTGGACTCTTTTCAGTTGGTCGTAAAACGAGTTATTCAGCACAACCTGCCAGATGATAAAACAACAGTGCTTGTAGATGCCGGTGGATTTCGTCAAGAAACAGAGCATGCACTGATCGAAAAAGCCGAAGAACTTAAACAAGTGGCCCTCGAGCAGGGTCGATCTGTTTATTACCGAGCCCTCCCTCCAAAAGAGCGAAAAATTGTTCACCAATATCTAGCTGAAGACCCTCGAATAAAAAGCCGCTCACTGGGTGATGGCTTGTTTAAAAAAATTAAGATTTACCCTGTTAAAAGCCAAGACTCTAAAACAGAGTCTTCTGTCCAAGATTAATTTATGAATTATGGTGGAGACCGTGATAGTGCAACGATATGCGCGGTCTCGACGCCAGCTGGTTTTGGTGGAATTTCTGTTATCAGACTCTCAGGAGCTAATACTCTCAAGATAGTTCGCCAAGTTTTTAAAAATCTTCCGCCCAGCCCAGAATCTCACAAAGCCTTTCTAGGCCAAGTACTTGACCCCACCAGTGGCCTTGCTCTTGATCAAGTCGTTGTCACTTATTTTGCAAAAGATAGATCCTATACAGGAGATGAAACCATCGAAATCTCCTGTCACGGGAACCCTTTAATTTGTGATCAAATTATGAAGGCCTTAGTTGATAGCGGGGCCTCAACGGCTATGCCCGGAGAATTTACGTACCGCGCGTTTATGAATCAAAAACTTGATCTTGTTCAGGCTGAAAGCGTTCTTAGTTTAATCGAAAGTAGATCACACAAAAGTGCAAATCTAGCCTACCGCCAATTGATGGGCGGCCTTTCTCAAAAAATTGAATCCATTGAAAATCAAATGACCTGGTGTTTGGCTCACATCGAGGCCAGCATTGATTTTTCGACTGAGGGCTTAGAAACCACCAGTCAAAACGAGCTCATAGTAAAACTGAGCCAATCAAACGCCGAAATCGATGAAATTCTCAAATCCTACCAAAAGGGCCGCCTGGTCCGTGATGGAATTCAAATTGCCCTTTTGGGCCAACCCAATGTCGGTAAATCAAGCTTACTTAACTTACTTCTGGATTATGATCGCTCGATTGTTTCAAACATTGCGGGAACAACTCGAGACGTGGTTTCTGATGAAACCATTTTTGAGGGTCAAAGATTGATCTTTTTAGATACGGCTGGGATTCGAACTCATTCTCATGATGAAATTGAAAGCTTGGGAATTAAACGCTCTTTTGAGGAATCAAAAAGAGCAGATCGAATCTTTTATATTTTTGACTTGTCCTTGGGGCTTAGTGAAGAAGATCAAAAGTGGCTATCGACTTTAGACTCTAATAAAGTGACCCTTATAGGCAACAAAATGGATCTTATTTCCTCGGTGAAGCTAGATGAAACCTTGAAATATATTCATTCCAAGGCAGCTGCTCGACAGCTTCGAGTGATCTTTACCTCAACAGTTGATAAGAACAGTCGAGAAGAATTACTAAAACACGTGGTGAGTCAGCTCGTCAGCGAGCGCTCTTCAGACAATGAGGTTTTGCTTGCTAACTCTAGGCATTACGAATGTTTGAAGCAGGCCAGCGCACTGATTCAGCAAGCTGTTGATTCACTGATCGAAGGAACTGGCGCTGAGTTTGTCAGCCTCGAATTGAAGAGCGCGTTGATGAGGCTTCAAGATATGCTTGGCAAACGCTTTGATGACCAAGTGATGGACCGTGTGTTTAAAGAATTTTGTGTTGGTAAATAATTTATTTTTTAAAGGTAAAATGAAAAACGCAGATATCATAGTCGTAGGCGCAGGACACGCAGGAATTGAAGCTGCCATGGCATCTGCTGGCCTTGGTTTATCAACTCTTTTGATCACAACGAATTTAGATCGCATAGGATATATGAGCTGCAATCCCTCTATTGGTGGACTTGCTAAAGGTCACATGGTCCGTGAGCTTGATATTTTAGGTGGTCACATGGGATTTGCCGCTGATCAGACTTGTATACAGTATAAAAGACTGAATTCCTCTAAGGGTCCGGCGGTTCGTGGGACTCGAGTTCAGAACGATAAAAAACTTTATAATCAGCACATGACTCAGCTTCTCAATTCCCAACCCAATCTTAAGGTTGTGCGGGGAGATGTAAAAGCTTTGATCCTGCGGAATCAAGTTTGTTGTGGCGTCGAAACTCAGGATGGATCCAGACTATTTTCCACGTCAGTTATTATTACTGCAGGCACCTTTTTAAATGGGGTCATGCATGTCGGGCTCCAACAATCACCAGGCGGGCGCGTAGGTGATCAAGCAAGCGTAGGTTTGTCTGATCAACTTAAAGAGAATGGTTTTGTTGTTCGCCGGCTTAAGACTGGAACTCCACCCCGGCTTTTGAAAGAAAGTATAGATTGGTCTAAAACGACGGCTCAGTATGGAGATGAATCCTTTTTCCCATTCTCTTTGAAATCCAGTCGTCAGTTTCGTTTGCCGCAGGTGGCTTGTTATCTTTCTAGAACTAACGAGCAAACCCACGAAATCATTCGCCGCAATTTAGATAAGTCTCCCATGTATTGCGGTATTATCGAAGGGACTGGCCCAAGATATTGTCCAAGTATCGAAGATAAAATTTCACGGTTTGCTGACCGTGACAGTCACCAAACATTTTTAGAGCCCGAGGGGCTAGATTCTGACCTGATATATTTGCAAGGAATATCGACCAGCTTACCGGAAGAGATTCAGTATGAGTTTTTAAAAACAATCCCTGGTTTAGAGAATGTTGTGATGGCTCGGCCTGGTTACGCTGTTGAGTATGATTTTATTGAACCCACTCAGATTTGGCACACTCTCGAGACCCGCACCATTCAGAATCTTTTCTTGGCGGGACAAATTAACGGGACCAGTGGTTACGAAGAGGCGGCCTCTCAGGGTTTTATCGCTGGAGTTAATGCTGCCTTTAAGATATTAAACAAAAATCAATTTATATTAGGTCGAGACCAGGCCTACATGGGTGTGTTGATTGATGACCTTGTTACCAAAGGGACTCGAGAACCCTACAGAATGTTTACCTCTCGTGCAGAGCATCGCCTAGTCCTCAGGGAAGACAATGCTCTTGATCGGCTCAGTCTGGTTTCCGAGAGTCTTGATCTTTTAGCCTCAGACTCCTTAGAAATTATGCAGGATTTATCAGCACGTAGGACCCAACAGAAAGAATATTTGAAACAGACCAAAATTTTTCCTACTCAGGTGGTCCAAGCTGAGTTGGTTGCGCGTGGGCTTGTCGAAATGTCAAAATCACTGACGTTAGAGGAGTTTTTGCGACGAACTGACGTGAATCCGTCACTTTTATCTGAGCTTGGTTTCGCCATTGATTCTGACCCCCTGGTTTCTGAAGCTGTTGAGATTGATGTTAAGTATATGGGCTACGTGAAGCGGCAACACGAGCTCATTTTACAGGCAAAAAAGTTTGAAGACCTATTGTTACCTCAGAATTTTGATTATAAAACTGTGAAGGGTCTCTCAAATGAGGAGATCGATAAGCTTTCTAGCGTTTTGCCTCGTACTTTGGGCCAAGCTCAACGCATCAGCGGTGTTAATCCTTCGGCGATTCAGGCTATCATGGTATTCTTGAAAAGTTCTTACTCAAAGGAGCCTCATCGTGCCAGACTCAGCAGCCCCGCAGGTGTCCCAGTTCAACTGGCGCCTAGAGACCTGGTTTAAGGAGATTCCAAAAGAGCAAATTGCTCTTTTAAAAGTTCATTTCGAAGAACTGAATAAATCCATGAAAACCTCTACTTTGGTTACAGTGAAAAGCCTGGCCATGGCCGATGGCCTTCACTACGCAGACTGTATACTAGCTTTCGCAGCCGTCTTTTCTGACAATTCAAATATCGATGTTATTTACGATCTTGGCTCAGGGGCCGGTTTCCCTGGGCTTGTTGGTGCAGCCATCTATCCGAAGGTGAAATTTATTCTTGTTGAGACAGACAAAAGAAGTATCGAACACTTAACGCAGTGCGTTTCGTCAATGGGTTTGAAAAATGTAGAGATATTGAACCAATCCTTTGATTCGCTTCCGGCGAACTCAATTAAGTACGGTATAACTCGTGGAGTGACTACTATTTCAAAGATGATTTTGGCTACTCGAAAATCCGTTTCTGTCGGTGGGGTTCTTTACCATATGAAAGCCGAGAACTGGGGCATGGAAGTAGCAGATATTCCGACCCAGCTCTGTTCAGTTTGGAGTCCCGGACTAGTCAAGGAGTATCGTTTGCCTATTGGTGAAGTGCGCTTCGCAATCGTCAAAACAGATAAAATATCCTAATTGTTCCACGTGGAACAATGTTCGACTATTCAGGCTTTGGCTTAGCCTTTTCCTGATCAGCTTTTTTCATTTGTTCAATCCTATCTTTGTGATCCCATACCATTTTAGATAGCCGAAGTCTCTTTTGGACATTGTAGCTATCCACGGCCGCTTGATCTGGCCAAGTCTTTTTGTTTTTTTTAGCCTCTAGATACTCAAGCTGGGCCTCTTTCCCGCGAGACTCCAGGCGAATTTTCCAATATTTTAATTGTTGTTCTAAGTTGCGTAACCGAGCCTCAGCTTCTGCCACTCGTTTTCGATGTATAGCCGCGCCTCCCGTCTGCGGGTGACTACTCGCAAGCTCTTTGAGTATCTCGTCTCTCTGTTTAGCCTGGGTATCAAAGAGAGCTGCGGTCGCAGCGAGTTGGGATTGATAGTCAAGAAAGATGGGATCCTGCCTGTAAGCATTAGGGTCTGGCTTATTGCAGCCAGTTAACACAAAGATTGCTAAAAAAAGAACGGATAAAGCATACTTCATATGTTCCACGTGGAACATCGGAAGAATTTTGCACTAAATTAATGGCAAAAATCGAAATTATCTTGCCTGGGCCGCAAAAGATTACTTTTATATGGTCCAAGGAGATTTTCATGGCAAAAGTGATTTGTATCGCAAACCAAAAGGGCGGAGTGGGAAAGACAACCACCTCGGTTAACCTAAGCTCTGCTCTTGCAAAACTGGGAAAATCCGTTCTGTTGATTGATTTAGATCCTCAAGGTAACGCCTCTAGTGGGCTCGGGATAAAAAGATATTCAACCCAAGAAGCCAATAGCTATCATGTCCTAATTGGCGAAAAAACTTTGACCGAAGTTATGGTGCCTGTTTCTAACTCAACATTATTTGTTTCAACAGCTAATCCAGACTTGGTGGGGGCTGAAATTGAGCTAGTTGATTTCGCAAAGCGAGAATATCGACTCAAAGAAGCAATAGAGCTTATCAAGTTGAAATTTGACTTTATATTAATAGACTGTCCGCCAAGCCTGGGACTTTTAACACTGAATGCACTAACTGCCGCGGACTCCTTCCTGGTCCCTTTGCAATGTGAGTACTATGCACTAGAGGGACTCAGCCAGCTTTTAAATACAGCGGGACTGGTAAAGAAAAGTCTTAATCCGAACCTTCACATCGAGGGCATCGTGCTGACTATGTTTGATAAGAGAAATAATTTAAGTCACGACGTTGTTTCAGAAATTCAGGCTCACTTCGGTGACAAAGTTTTCAAATCCATCGTACCAAGAAATGTCAGACTATCAGAAGCTCCAAGCCACGGAGTCTCTATTTTGGACTATGACCCGAAATCAATTGGTGCAGTGACCTACTTCGCGCTGGCACGAGAAGTGGTAGCTCGAACATCAGAGAAAAAACAAGAAACTTATTCTGGAGACCTAAATGTCTGAACCCATTACTGAAAATCAAAACAAAAGAAAGGGCTTGGGCCGCGGACTTGGCTCATTGCTTAGCGGAGCCCCCTCTGAACATCCCATGCCAAACATTTCCGAGTCGAAGCCATCAGAGCTTCGAACGGCAGCTCAAGGGGTAGCAACGGCCCAAGAAACTGGATCATCACAGGACAAAGTTTGGACCATAAGCATAGAGAAACTAAAAAGTGGAATTTATCAGCCCAGAAAGAACTTTGATAAAGATTCATTAGAAGAGCTTTCTAAATCCATTCAAGAGCATGGAATTTTACAGCCCATTGTTGTAAGGCCCGTTGGATCGGGACAGATGGGACACTTTGAAATTGTTGCCGGCGAAAGACGTTGGAGAGCTGCACAATCTGCAGGTCTTCACGAAGTTCCGGTGCTGATTAGAAATTACACAAACCAGAAAACTCTCGAGCTCTCATTAATTGAAAACCTACAACGGGCAGATTTAAATCCCATTGAGGAAGCAGAGGGTTATTTGCATTTGCAGACAGAGTTCAAGCTCACACAAGAGCAGATTGCTGATCGAGTTGGAAAAGAAAGAACGACGGTGGCGAACGCACTTCGTCTATTAAGACTGACTCCTGAGGTCCGAGCCCTTGTTCAAGCGGGACAGCTTTCGGCTGGCCATGCAAAGGTGTTGCTGGGATTATCGGACATTAAACAACAAAAAAAATGGGCCCTGCAGTCTGTCGAGCAACATCTTTCTGTTAGAAAGCTCGAACAAATAGTATCGCTCAATAATTCGAGCACACCAAAAGACACAAGCCCTTCGGTTGAAGAAAAAAACCAAAGTGTAACGCAGAGATTAATTTCTGGCCTATCTGACGAGCTTCAAAAGCTTCTCGGAACGAAGGTCACCATTGATTACCAGAACTCAAAAGGCAAGTTGAGCATCTACTACTATTCTGATGATGAA
>Ga0164293_10001653_pt1 | contig 18698 bp, 31 predicted proteins | sample GEODES118metaG_FD_111487 | JGI IMG/M metagenome (GOLD analysis project Ga0164293, IMG submission 111487) | Eutrophic lake water microbial communities from Lake Mendota, Wisconsin, USA - GEODES118 metaG | ecosystem: Environmental > Aquatic > Freshwater > Lake | place: USA: Lake Mendota...
GTAGAGCAACAGAGTGAATATCTGTGTGCCTTGTGTTCGATTCACAACCCTACCACAATTTACTATTTACTTTCTCATAGATATTTATAATAAAAATAACCTATGAGAAAGTTTTTAACACGACTCCTTAGTCAAGACACACCTGAATCAAGTAAAAGATTCGCATCTCTTATTTCTTTATTTACAATAATATTTTTAACTATTTTTGCCACATTCAAAGATGAAAAGTGGGTTACCCCTGAATTTATGTTTGATGCGTTGGCACTTATAGTTGGGGGAGGACTTGGTCTTACAGTAATTGAAAAAATATTTACGAAAAAAACGCCTGAACCACCAAAAGATAATAATAATCAACAGATACGATAGTTTTTGTTAGAAGACAAGTATTTATAAATAAAATTATATTATGGCTAGAATAGTAAGATTAACAGAAAGCGATTTAACAAGATTGGTTAGACGCGTAGTTAAAGAATCAAAAAAAATAGGTTCATTTGATGATGAAATGGGTTGGTATGATGAAATGGATAAACCCGTAAAACCAGAAGACTTTGGTGATGACTATGACGAAGAAGAATTTGATGAGTTTGAACCAATGCATTCAAAACACGGAAAAGATACAATGTGGTTTGCACCCGGAGAAGAAGGTAAAAAATTCTTTGATAAGTATAGAGAACGTACAGGTAAACCAATGAGAATTAGAAGTCGTAGAAGTATGGACTAAAACCAAAAAATAATTGTAATTGAACCTCACTTCAAAAGAGTGGGGTTTTTTATTCTCTCAAAGTATTTATAGAAATATGAAAAAAATTATTAGGTTAAATGAATCCGAATTAGTATTTTTGGTGAAAAGAACTATTATGGAAAATAACGAAGATATCGATATTGAAAAAATTATAGGGACTTATAAAGGAGAAAATCCATTTATCAAAGATTTACAACATAACAAGATTTTCAAAGGTTATTATTTAACTCAAAAAGAAATAGAGGATGCGACTAAATTTTTAGAGGATGAAAAAATAGGGGTAAAACCTACGATAAACATTTTGAAAAAAGATAAACCTATAGATACTAATTCACTTATTCAAGAATTAGGGACCAAAACTTATTTAGACATCATACAAAGTGAAAAGAACACTCTATTTAATAGAATTTTAATGGATAAACAAATTAAAATTTCTAAACCTGATGATGAATGGTTTGAAGAGAATATAAAAAATTTGTTATTCTTGAAGGAAAATTTTAAATCAACCAAAGGTAGGATGAAATGGTTAGATGGTGAAACTTTAACTTTTGAAGAAAGAATAAATAAATTGATACAAAAGTGTAAAAACAAGGATTACATAGGTTTTATTGAAGAAAATGAAGATAGAAAAGTTTGGAGTATTTTAAACAAACTTGACACCAACTATACGAATTGGCGTAAATTGATTGATATTAGATTAAATAGTAAAGATGGGGGTGGAATAAAAGGTGAGAATCAAATAGAAATTATTGAAAATTATTTTAAACAAAGAGATATTAGTGAAGTTTTACCTCCTGAAAGATTAGGTAGATTTATTGAATTAAATAAAAAATTATCAACTAATGTTGAAAACCTATCTTTTGCCGATTTGGATTTGTTAGACGCTTTTGGAAAAAAGAATTCTCAAACATTACAAGAAATTTATAATAATATTTCTCACACAACTAATATCGGAAATCAAACCGAGGCAAATTTTCTTATGTTATTAAGAAATGTAAAACAACCCATCGAAATTGTTGATTTTTCTACGCCAGGTAATGTTGTGGATACTGCGTTTGGTATAGATTGTGCGATTAAAATAGATGGAGTATGGTTTGCGGTTCAAATAAAAGCAGGAAAATTTGCAAAAAATGCTGCTCAAAAAGCCTTTGTAAACTACTTGGGCATCAATTCACTTTCTATTTATGAAAGAAATAAAAGGTTTCAATTCAATTACTTTTCACCAAGTAAGAGAGACGGAGAAAATTTATTTAATGAAGATTTTGGACTTAACTAAAAATTAGTATCTTTGTATTATATGGCAGTATCAATCAACCCAAAAGTCGAGAAACCCACCAAATTTGAACGTATCTATGAAGATGAGGAATGTACCTCAATTTGGAAATACGACTTAAATAAGAACCCCTATGGACCTATAAATGTGGAATACAAATGGAAAAGGTCATTCAACCCATGGAAACAGAAAAAGATGACTTTAGGGGATTTAACAGAACAACAGAAAAAATCAAAGGTTTCTTAACCTATCATCAATTAACCCTCTTAATTTAAGGAGGGTTTTTTTATCCATTTGGTCGAGTTTATTATTCTTGTATGACTCGTTCATTTTTGGTTTTACTTCTTCAACGTCATCAAAATAATAGTCATTCATGTCATGGTCCTCATATTCGGTATCATTTAGATTACCATTCCAAAAATCCCAATTTCCATTTTCTCTAGCCTGTCTCAAAGAATCTTCAACCCAATCAATATCGTACGAATCCCAATTATCATCGTAATATTCAATATAACTTGCTCTACCTTGTGTGGTATAATTAATTTTAAATTTTTTGGACTGAGGAATTATAAGTTTGTCGTATAATGTTTTGTCTTTTGTTTCAAATATTTGAGAAAGTGTTTCGTCATTCATTTCTAAAAACTTTGAAAAGAACTCCACATCTAAATCCACAACGGACATACCAAAAAATTTAGCAACATCTGTAAGTGTGTCCTGATTATCATTATAAACGTAACCACTATATGGATTTCCCGATTCGAAACCTTTATCAATTAACTCTTTACAAATAATGACTAATTGTTTTTTACTTAACTTTGAAAACTGGCTTTGTTCTGCTGACATGTTTATAAATATAAAAAAGTTGAGTTTAACTCAACTTTTCTAAAAACTTTTCGAAAGATTCGAAGGTGTTAATTATGTTATTTGTTCCAATAGGGTTCATGGAGTGAACAAAGTATTTGGGTAGTGGTATTCCATTAGTAAAGCAGTATTCACACAACCATTTAGCACAATCATTACCTGTTTTTTCTTTGAATTCTTCGTATAGTTTGTTATACTCTCCACTACTCAAATACATATCAGGTGAATAATGTTCGTCAGCTAGGTCGTGGTCGAAACTGATAATATCGGGCACACCTTCAGTTGATATGTATTTTACAAAATCTTCGTAATTTCTTACAATATCCCAAATTTCAGAATATATTTCAACCTCACTTCCCAATCTGTATTTCATATAAGACATACAATCCTCAGGAACTCTCACATCATCCAAAAACAACTTTTTCATTTTTATAAATAATTTATTTCTTTTGTTTCCGTATCAAATGTTAATTTAACCGGTTTATTTTCATGCTCGTATCTTTCATTAAGAACTGCGGCATTTATAAATTCAACATCGTTGAATGTTTTTTGTCCGTAAGCCCAATGGATGTGTCCGCAGGCATGAATCTTTGGTTTCACTTCCATAATTCTATTGAATAAATCTTCACATCCCACCATTTGTCCTTGTATTGTGTGGTCTAACATTCTAAATGCAGGACCATGGGTAATAAGAATATCAACATCATTTGGAATAAGTGACCACTTTTCTGCAAGTTGAGTTCCTCTTTTAAGATTAAATGCCCAATTATAAAATTCAGGTTGCCAAGGACTACCATAAAATTTAATTCCGTCGATTTCGACACTACTATCAAAAAGGTAATGAACCCCTTTTTTAATATATTCAGGTGCAATCGTGTTTATCAACTGAAACCCGAAGTCATGATTTCCTGCAATAAAAACTTTGTGTGTAAATGGCGTATTACTGAACCAATCAAGAAATGATTTTATTTCATGGGTCTTACCAACATTACTTATATCTCCGCAGTGAACTAAAATGTCCCCATCACCGAGGATATTACCCATAGCTTTACTTGTAAGATACTCATGTTTTCCATGTGTGTCGCTAATAAATGTTATTTTTGTCGTCTTCATCGTCTTCAAAATTTAGAAAATCTTTACCCTTATAGTCAGGATGGTTTTTTTTCATATTATCAATCCCTGTCGCCCAAAGATAGGAAATAATAGCCGTAACAACAAAAATAACTAAAAATACTATATACATATTATAATTTTTTTTTAAGTCCATCAATCCCACCATCCACGCATTCCCGTTCCATCAAACCAATCATCCCATTCTCCAATAAAAGGACTATATTTGGAATTATCCTGTCCTTTAAATATCTCCCAAAGTTCTGCCCATTCTTGTTCTTCTATTTCGCGAGCTCTTGAATAAACTTTTTTATTATGTTCTCTCTCTTCTTCTGTGTCATTATCAACTAATTCAAAACTACCAGGATGTGATAAAGATTTTACAAATTCAAATGGTTTAATATATAATTTTCCGAGTTCTTTTTCGGCCATCTCGATATGATGAACATTATTCATGTTATTCATTATCTCAATAGCCCTTCTCATTTTGTCTACTTTTTTCATCCTTGTGCCATCGACCTCAATACCTTTTGTTTCAAGATTATCAGACATAATTTGAAGACTGGTTTTCATCATTTCTAATGTGAAATTGTAATCCCACCATCTGAATTTCCAAAGTGCTTTACGGAAAGCCCATATATTTTTCAAAAATGTAATAAAGTTTTTCATATCATTTATTTTATACAAAGATAGTAAAAAAAAAGACACAACAAAGTTAATTATTGTGTCTTTTTCAAGTAATTTAATTTTAATTACGATAATAAAGAAAAATACTCTTTGAAATGTTTAATTCTATCTTCGATTCCTATTTGTCCTCCATTTACACATTTTGTAACGGATTTTATAACCTCTTCTGATGAACCGGCATCACATTTTTTTAAACAGTTTCTGTTAAAAAACCAAGCAGCTGATAATAATGGATATTTGGTTGCAACTAAGTCAGGATTTTCTAAAATATTTTCACTAACAAACGAATCAAACAATTTATAATTGTCTTTCCCTGTTAATTGAATATAACCTCTTCCACGAAATTTATATCCTTCCTTTGTGCTTTCATCACCATTACCCATTCTACTTCCATAAACTTTTGAAGCAATTTTTTCAGGATTTCTGGCGTATGATTCCGCTAAATTACCAGGAAAATATTTTGTAAAAATCTTTTTCAAACCATCCACAGAATAATTTAAATTTTCTTGTGTAAGTTTAAATCCACCTGATTCATGACCGCACTGAGCTAAGAAATGTGCCAGTCTTAAAGGTGTGTTGATTTGGAATTTTTCCGCAGTTTCAGGAATCATGGCAATAACTGAATCAGGAATGTGACCTTTCAGTTTTTCTATCTTTAACGGACCACCTGTCGGTATTACGACATCTTCTTTGATGACTTCACCAAACATCTTTCCCCAAGTTCCGTCACCAACGACTCCGTCAGCACCTAAACCATTATCGGCTTGCCATTTTTTAACAGCCGCCTCTGTACCTGGCCCAAAACTACCATCGGCAGTAAGACCTAATTTTTGTTGGAGTTTTTTTACATCTTCCCCAGTAGAACCTTTTTTTAATAGCATAAAAAAATATTTATAAGTTTATTCTTATAAATATTTTATATTTTTTTTTTGTGATTCTTTTTAAGAGCCTAATGTTGTAATTACAATTACTATCCAAGTTACCAACATAGCACCAATTCCAAGACCAAGTCTTACTCTTGTTCTTTTTTCAACCCACTCGAATTTTTCAATTTTCTTAACCTCATTATGATACGCCCTATCAATTTTGGCTAAACTATCGATTGTTTGGTTTAGATTTACTGAGGTCGTCTCAAGTTTATTGTGGGTGAAGTTTAAACTTGTAATAGCACCATTAAGGTCACCGTTTAGTATGTTTATACTATCGTTTAATACATTCAAACTATCTTCAAGTTTTTCAAATTTACTGTTAACCTCTTCCGCCTGTTTAACAGTCATAATCACAACTTGTTGACCTTTGATTTTTTTAGTTGTCGGATACTGACCTAATGATGAAAGGCTTACCAGCGTCATTAGCGTCATCAAGATTGTCTTTGAGTTCATTATTTTCATCTTTTAATTGTTTTATTTCATTTTCCATTTTGACAATTTTTCTGACAGTGTTGTCAACTTTTGTTGTAATAACAGTATCACTTTTTCTGCTTGCTTCTGTAGCAACAGTAAGGTTGATTTCGCTTTGTCTAATAATTGTGTCAATTTTTCCATTTTTTTCGATTTTAATTTCTTCTTTTTTATCTGTTCCACAACTAACAAGTAGAACAAGACCCATTATAAATGATATCGTTTTCATATTATTTTATTTTTATTTATTTTTTTTTATCATCTTGAGTTGCATACTTAATACCCATAATTGTACCAACTATTGAAAAAGCATTTGTTAGCAAAACACTAAACATATTACTCCAAGTTGACCCTATTATTTGAGTGTCCTTACCTGTTAACATCGCTAACCAATATAAAATAGTGGTGACAACTCCAACACCTACTATTACCGCCAAAGCACATTTAACAATCACTTTTATTAACTCATTTTGACTCTTCTTTAACACCATATCCAAATCATTCAGAGCTATATTTTTTTCTATCTCTATTGAATCTTTAAGTTTGTTTGAATTATCTAACTCAATTTGTAAACTTTTTGAAAGTTCATCTATTTTTTTCTTATTATTTATTGAATCAGTAACATCTGTAGCAATCTTAATTACTTCTGTAACATTACCCTTACTATCAAATACTGGATTGTATGACGCTTGTAAATATATTGTAGAACCGTCTACTTTTCTTCTTTCAAATATGCCGTCGAAATACTTACCACTTCTTAAACTTTCCCAAAACTTAACATACTCGTCAGATTTAGAATACTCGTAACTTACAAACATACTATGATGTTTTCCAACAATTTTATTTTTTTCGTTGGATTTATAACCCATGGTCTCTAAAAATATAGAATTTGCATCCGATATAAACCCATCGATATTAAAACTAATAATTGCACTACTTCGATTAATCGCTTCTATTTGTTTTTTACTATTAACAATCGCGGTAATGTCAGTAGCAACTTTCATTATTTTAGTAATCTTACCACTCTCATCAAAAATAGGATTGTAAGTTGCTTGAAGGTTAATAAGATTACCATCTCTTTTCCTTCTTTCAAATTCTCCTTGATAATACTTACCACTTCTTAATATATCCCAAAACTTTTCATACTCTAATGACCTAGCATAATCTTCACATACAAATATACTATGATGTTTACCAATAAGTTCTTCGTGTTGATTTTCACCATACCCCATCGCTTTCAAAAAGATGTCATTTACACCCAAAATGGTACCGTTAAGGTCAAAATAAATAAGAGCATTACTTCTATTTATCGCCTCCATTCTACTCAATAACTCCTCTTTTGATAGGTGTTTCATATTATTATTTTATTTTTCCTAATTCTTGAAGTACTGTTATTTTTGATGTTGCGGCGCTTAAAGCACTATCTGACCTTCTAACGTGTTCTACCAAAGTAGAAACATCTGATTTCAGAGACTCTATTTCAGTTCTCATCATTTTTTTATCCTCAGAGTTTGATAATTTGATGTCAACATACAAATAACCTACGGCTACTATACAAATAAACATTAATCCCTTAACAGGTTCTTTTGCAAATTCTTTGAAAGTGATTGGTGGTTTAACTTTGGAAACCACCGTTTCGACAGTACTTTCCGATTTTTCTGCAGCTTTTCTTGTTGCCATTTTGAATTTATTTTGAAAATTTATTTGATTAACTATTTGTGTTTAAAAAAAAAATAGTATTTTTGTATCAATAAATATCAAAAAGTAAATGCTTTTTCAGTATTTATATAAAAAAAAAATTAAAATTTGTGAATAAATTATTATTAGAATTAGAAAGAATTAAAGAGGTTATGCAGATTAACGAAGAAAGTTCCCAAGAGTCAGGACAACAAATGAATATTAACTTAAAAAATATTGTAGAGACCCTAAAATATTTGAAAATTTACACCAAACCCATCGAAAAGATGTTGATGGAAATTACCGTAATCTCAAAAGATAAGATTATAGATTTTGAAATGATGGATAGAGGGTTTAGAAAAATTCTATTAAAAAAGGGTGATAAGAAGAAAAATATTCAAGAGTATTTGAAAAACATTATAACTTCTCTAAAATTCAGAGAAAGAAGAGGATATGGTGTTGAACCTGAAAGTGAAGATTATGAATTTGAAATCGAAGAACCTTCGATTATCCCAAAAAAAATCTATAGGAAAGAATTGTATTATCTACAAGTTGAATTATTGAAATTACAAGAATGGTTGAGTAAAACAGGTAAAACTGTAATAATTGTTTTTGAGGGTAGAGATTCTGCTGGTAAAGGTTCAACCATTAAAAAATTCGTTGAAAATCTAAATCCAAGATATTATAACGTGGTTGCCCTTGGTATACCAACACCTGAAGATAGAAAAAACTGGTGGGATAGATACAGGAGAGAAATTAAAAGTGGGATGATAAATTTATTCGACAGAAGTTGGTATAATAGAGGTTTGGTTGAGCCTGTTATGGGTTATGGTTCACCTGAAGAATACGAGGACTTTATGGAAAATGTGGAAAGTTTCGAAGAGGATTTAGTTAAGGAAGGTGATTTTCTGTTTAAGTTATGGTTTTCAATTGATAAATCAACTCAAGCAAGAAGATTTGACATTAGGAAACAATCCCCATTAAAATATTGGAAGTATTCACCAAATGACGCACAAATGCAAGATTTGTGGGATAGATTTACTGAGTTCAAAGAAAAACTATTTGATAAAACTAGTACCGTAAATCACCCATGGGTTATTTTGGATGCTGAAGACAAAAGAGTTTCAGGGTTAAACGCAATAAGATACATACTAAAAAATATTCCTTATGAAAATAAAAATAAGGAAGTGTTAGATGTTGAATATCCTGAAGCTTTAATGGTCTTAAAACCTTAATCGGATTCTTTAATATCTAATCTGGTAATCCAAGTGTCAAAGATTAGAACTACAACATATAATTCTATCTCTTCGAATGAATGTAGTTCAGGTTTTGTTGATTTTTCGAAAATCCACCACAGAACTTTTACCGCTATAAGGATTTTACACAATGCAATAAGGATTGTTATAAACTTTTTCATAATATTTTGAAAACATAACACTATTTATTTAAAAAACAAAGTTTATGGATAATATTAAATCATTATTGAGAGAAGCGTTAAATGAGTTGATAAATCACAAAGAAAATTTGATTTATGAAGATGAGTTTGGTTCGATTGAGAGGACTAATTATGTTGCCGATGATGAAACCTTAAATGAAGCGGAATACAAAGGTCGTAAAGTCAAACTCGGTAAGATAATGCAGGGAGATATTAAAAAATTTAAGGTCTATGTTAAGAATGATAAAGGTAAGGTTGTAAAAGTTAATTTTGGTTTCGGTGGTAAATCTGCGAAAGGTAAAAGAATGACCATTAAAAAGAACAATCCCGAAAGAAGAAGAAATTTTAGAGCTCGACATAACTGCGATAATCCAGGACCAAGATGGAAACCACGTTATTGGGCTTGTAGAACATGGTAATCTTATAAAATGAACCCAATTTACACAGAACAAATTATTGACGGAAGAACCATCAGGACTCACGAAACGAATGGTGAAATCAGAGTATTTTTTTGGCAGAAAGACCCAAAGGATATCGTATGTGAAGTATTACAAACCGGAGATTGGTATTACATATTAGGAGATGGATACCCCGAGAATTTTTCACAGGGAGATATTTTCACAATTCCGAAAAATACACCATTTAAATTTATTAAAAATAGTGGTATATTAGTAGTTGAAATTAAAAAAATTGACTAAGGAACTAATAGAAAAAATAGGATTTTACAAGTATGAAAACTCGAATAAACTAGTTGTCGAGTGTGTTAGAGAATATCCAATTACCGAGGATATTATCAATTATATTACCCAAAAAAAAGATATAAAATTCGAGTTCGAAAATAACGAACCAAAGTTAATTGACGGGAAATTTGTTATTTTAATATAATTCGTCGAGTTTGAACTTGTTTACAAAAGAACCAAAAGATTTTTTGTAAGATTGTTGCGTCTCATCAGTTGCTTTGTCGGTGTATTGCCAATTCCAATAAAGATATTTGTTAGTTTTGAAACCAAAAAATCCATGAACCTTTTTTTGAGTATCAACAACATCTAGTCCCTTCCAATTCTGACCGGTGCAGATAAATCCACTCTGAATATTTTGAACTACATTTGATTCACCAAGTGTTGCAAATCTATTTTCAATCCAAGTAAGTCTCTCGATAAGTTTTTGGTAGTACGTACTGGCTTGGCCCCATCTCACAGAAGTAAAAAATACAACTGCGTTCGATTCAAATAATTCTTTGGATATTTTCCAAAGTTCATCATCTTTTTCATTTAGACTAGCCCAACATCTATGATAACCTGATGGGTTTTTTTTATCATCTTTAAGTAACGCTTTCTTCACTCCACAACTATTACCATCTTTTCTTGAAACATTACCCTCACACGGAACAATATTAAGTTCTGGAACATCTATCAAAGTTGCCTTATTTCCTAACGCTTCCTGTATAACCATACCAAGTATTGTTGATTTGGGTATGTCTACATTATTGGGGTCCCAGTTAAATCTATTCGAACAAGTTAATAATAAAACTTTATCGAGTTTATCTAATTCTTCAATAGTTTTAACCAAGAACTTAAAATTCCCTTTTGATGTATTTTTTTCCGTTATAGAATATTTCTCAAACGCTTCGTTAATATAGGACATACATATAAATACTCGTAGTTATGCTTGTTGTTCTGATTCGTTCATAAATCTTATAATTACATCATTATTCGATACTACGCCGGGATAATCGATATAACCAATAGTTTCTTCTTGTCGAATTAATAATTCTCTTGGTACGTCGATTACCGGATATTCAACCTCGTCGGTGACCGGTTCAAGTAGCATATCAGATTCTTGTTCTATCATATAATGACATTCTTTTTGAACCTTTAATTGTAATTCAAAATTACAAAACTCGGAGTTTGATTTTGTTGATTTGAAAATATTTTTAATAATTTCATATAGGTAAAAATCACATTCCAATTCCATAGAATCAATACGAGTATCTATTGAGTTCCAAAATGAAAGTTCGTGTGCTCTTTTTAATTCTTTAAAACCAGCAAATTTATAACCTGTCTTTTTATTTATGAAATAAACTAAAACACCTCTATTCCAATATTTTGCAAAATAACTTTTATCGTGTCTATATGTGGTACACCATTTGGTGGCCGCACCATATTTTGCCGACGACTCAAAAGTCAAAGGACGTAATGCCAACCAAGTTTCATTTTCGAATTCTTTATAAATTTGATTGGCATAATCCTTCTCCTCAAATTTCATAGATGCCAAAGAAATATCATTTTTTATTTCTTCTATATTTTTGTAAGTTAAAACGTCTTTTTTATCCAAAAGTCCTTTTTCACCATAAAAAATAAAATCATTAATTGTATCAAAATAGTCGCTACTGATTGTATCCATAATTAGAGATATTACAAATATACTTGAATCACTCAAATCTGATAAATCAATGCCTCTTTCTTTCAATTTTAATTTATTTTCTTCCGCCCATTGTTTATTATCAGTTAACCCAATAATTGAAAATCTATCATTTAGTATCTTACAGATTACAGGTGTGTATTTGTGAGATTTTGTTGGGTCTAATTTCTTTGCCAAATCTAAAAAACTTATGTTTAAATGGGGGTACTGAACTTTAAGAGATTCTACTTTTGTCATTTCGATTTATTTTCCAAAAAGGTATGAAAAATAAAAAACAATATCAATTATTTTTCGAAGTATTTATCTTAATATGAATAGGCCAGAACCATCTTTACAAATCCCAATCGAGAGGATAAATAAGTTTTTAGAAAATCATACCTTCACGATTTCTGAGATAATAGGAATACCTATTACAGATTTGAATATCGTTTTCAAAATACAATTAACAGGTGTTGAGACCTACATATCAACAGGTGATTGGACTGATTATGTTGAATACACAATATTCGTTCAACCGACTGACGAAAGGTCTAAAAACATATATAATGCAATGTTTCCGAATAAAGATGTTGTCGAATTAAACACCACCGATACGGGATTCAATAGATTAACTTATCTTTCAAATGACTTATTAAGTGATTTTTTGAAATACTTTGGTTATAATATAAAGTGTATGTGTAAAAAAGTTGTGAATGAGATGGATAAAGTTATTGAAGAAAGTTTTATCTTTGAGGGTAAGATGGATTCAGTAGTTAGAAAATTAGTTAGTGACATAATAAATTTAGTAAGAGTTCAAAAAGATGGAGAGTTTGAATTACCAGGTGATATATCAGATGATATTGTATATGAGTTCACAAATTTTGATACTCCTTTTTCAATTGACCTTAATTTAGTTCAAGATGAAAATATTGAAACTTTCGATGTTGATGGTGAGTTTTCAAGAGACGATGATACAATTTCTATCACAATAATTTCAAACCCTAATATTGGAAATACTTTTTTATACGATTTAACCGCCGAATTAAATGAAGTATTGGCTCACGAACTCACACATATCAGACAACATGAAGAAGGATATGAATTTCCTGAGGAACCAAAAAAACCAAAAAAATATTATTCACAAGAACACGAGTTGGAGGCACAAGTAAGAGGGTTCATAAGAAAGGCAAAAGTAACGGGAAAAAGTTTTGATGACGTGGTTAAAGATTGGTTCGAGAAAAACGAACACAAACACAGATTAAAACCAAAACAGGTGGAAAAAATTATTGAAAAACTAAAAAAATTAAGATAATCTCCTCATTATCTTTTCAATCACATCAACTAACACCGCAGCACTTACCAAAACAAGTCCTGAGGAAATCATCCTTTCGGCAATAGTTTCAGATACTAAAAGTATATCAGTATTTTTGGTGATAATCTTTTCAATATCTCCAATAATTGGTATAAGAAAAGAATAAGAAACTAATTCACTAACACTTCCGATACTTGTATTTAATGATTCTAAAAATCTTGTAAAACTTGTTTTTAATTCCAAACCTTTCACCAAAGCAATTTCGAAAGTTTCCATTAAACCTTCTTCCTTAATTTTTTTTACAATACTTTTTAGTGTTCTTGAATTGTCAAACAATATAGTTACCGCAACTCCAACTAAAATCAATGCCCTTTGTGTGTCATCCGCTTCAAATGAACCATTTTTGATATAATTGTCTAATGGCATAACCAAACCACCAACCGCAGGACCCCATGTGGTAAGTAATCTTAAATTCAATCCATACTTTTTGTTTACCTTGGAAACCAACCTATTTGTAAAAGAATTCATCTTTCTACAATTTTCGGCCATTTTACTCGGATTTATCGATTCTGTTATTAATCTGAGTTGAGATTCGTTAATTATGAAATTCATATTCATAAATATAATGAATGTATTTATATTTCAGTATATTTATTTGTTATGAAGAGAAAATTAAACCCTGAAGTTCAAATTGGAGATAGAATTGAACTTTTCCATATGGATGATGAAATTAGTGTTCCTTTGGGAACAAGAGGAACAGTCACCAACGTTATTGATGACCCATTTGATATGGAAGGCCAAAAACTAATAAATGTAAATTGGGATAATGGTAGTAGTTTAGCTTTATTAAGTAATGCTGATAGGTGGATTAAAGTTGAAGAAAACCTAACTGAAGCCGACGCGAGAGCTCAAGCAGACTTTTTTAGAAATAATGAAGAAATCTTTGATAATTTTGATTGGAGATTTTTAAGAGAATACTTAAAAAAAGTACAAGGTTCAGGAATTGTGAATATGTTTGGGGCATCACCTCTTTTATATTCAGGCGCGGAACATATCGAAAGATATTATGGTGAAGATAGAGAAGATGATGAAGAATTCCAAGCAGTTATAGAAGACGCTGACACCGCAAAAGACAAAATGATTCAAGGCACAGTAAAGTACATGGAAAATAAAGGATTGGAAATAAATTTAGATAATGTCAACAGGTATATTCGTAAACTATCAAACAAAATCTTAGAACTTTATATCTTATTTTATTAAAATGAAAAAACCCCAAGTAAAGTTGGGGTTTTTTGTTAGTTTATTTCTCGATAAACATGTTTGTATTTGCAATTGGGAATCTTGCCACCGGAGTTTGTGGTGAATCTTCATCCGTTTTGTAATACACCTCATAAAATCCTTCTTTGAATTTGACTGTTGGTGTATTAAAATTAGTCCATAAAATTTCGCTGTTTTCTTTTTCTCCAGCATAAAGTTTAACCATTTTTAGGGTCGTGTTAAATACGAGTGTTTGCATAATGTATAAGTTTTTTTCAAAGGTAAGGGTTATTATTGAATCTGTCAATAAATTTAGTTTAGTTCATACTATTTATATAAAAAATATTTTATGAACTTTTACTCCCTCGGTCAGTTATCAAATAATGAAAAATCTGACATATTAAACAAACATAAAGAGTTATATAACGGTTATAGAAAAGTTTGGCAAACTGTTTCTAACGAACAACCTTTATATATTCAAGATTTTGCAAATGACAAAGAAGGTCTTGTTGTTACAAATAAAGGAAATGTTAAGGCATATACTAATTTTGGTATCAACGAAGGTATTTATGACGTACAAGACGATTTCACAGGTGAATTTGATTATACAGAAGAAGAAATAGATGAGGTAGATGATACTGATTTGGCATTGGCGGTAAGTGCCGATGGTCTCCCAAATTTGGCGGTTGCGATGGACGAAGAAGAAGAGTATGAAGTTATGACATCAGCATTTATGGACGAAGAACTTGACGAAATTTCAGGTCCAAGTCCTCTCTATTCAAAGGTAGACCCGGCTTATAATTTCCAATCTGATGGTCCAATGCAAGAAGAAGAGATGGAAGAAGGATTTTTTGACTTTATGGATGATGAAGAATTTGAAGACGTTTATGATTACGATGAAAAAGAAAGTGCGTTTGATAGAATTAGAAGAGGAAAAGGTGATGTTGAAGATATTGATTTTGAAGAAATTGAGGATGAACAATTGAGAGAGTCCTTACTTAAACAAAAAAATAAAATAAACGAAATGTTTAACAGAATAAAAAAATATAACTAAAATTATGAGAAATAGATTAACAGAAAATGATTTGAATAGAATTACTAAAAAGGTTTTATCAGAACAACAAGGAGAAGGAAAATTCACAGGTGGTGGAATGGGAAAGGGCGGATTGAAACAAACAACATCGGATTATACCGTAAATTTGGACGGTTCATTATTTGAGAACGGAATGGACCAAATCGACCAAAGTAGTCCCGCCTTTAAAAAAGGTATTGATTCGATAAGAAAGGCTATTATAGATTCTTCGATGTCAGGTGGAAAAACACCGACAATTCAAATCGTCGGTGGTGCCTCAGCAGTAGGTCAAAAATCAGGGTATGATAATACAAAGTTGGCAAATAGAAGAGCAAATAATTTTTTCAACATTGTAAAAAGCGTGTTCCCTGAAGTCAAATTTTCATTAGGTGCGCCAATTGTAGGTGTTGCAACGGTAAAAAATTCACCTGAGGCAAAAAAAGAACAGTTTGTTAAGTTAAATATCCAAGCCACTTCGTCACAATTATATGATGTACCTGCAATAGACCATACAACGAACAAACTTAATCCTGAAGCTCGTTTTAAAAAGAAAAAACCTGTAAAATATGAGACAGTTTATATCGTTTGTTTCGAACTTACAGAGAGTGAATATAATTCGTTCAAAAATTCTAAAATAAGTAATAAAATTGTTTCCGCCAAAAAGAAGTAATAAAAAATAAAATTAAGTATAAAATCCACATTAAATGTGGATTTTTCTTTTTTTAGTGATATTTGTTAATAAACTATATTTGAAATGGAAATAATAGAAATTTTGTCCTATTACCTGAATACAGATACAAACATATTAGATGTTAATTTTAGGACAATCAACGATAATGAAGATGTATTGAGAAACGACAAAATAGATTATTCAATCGTTGGTGAGTACGGATATGAATTAGAGACAGAATCTTTTGATTTTTTTGACTCAGATGAAGAAGAAGATGAAATCAATAAAGAGGAAATAGAATTGGATAATGAAGAGTTAATTAACTTTTTGAATGAATATTATACAGTTAATACAAATTCTCTTCCAAAACCTGATTTTTTCTAAGGACCAACTCTTGTCAAATATAGTGTCATAACTTGTTTTTCTCCCAAGTCTCCGTACACCCAAGTTCCCGAACTTTTAAGTTGCAAACTTTCATACCCATCATCCTCAATACAGAATATCATTCTTCTTGGTTCGTTATATTTTGTAATGTAATCGAATTGTAAAGTTCCGTAATAGAATGAATTATTAAACCACACATAGTAGAATATATTTTTATATTCCCAAATGTCTTGACCGAATTGTGATACACCCAAAAGATTTAATGCAACCGTGGAATAATCAAAATGAATATAAAATCTGTTTATATCAATTGTATCGAACGGATGTCCTAAATTGGGGTTTATGTAAGTTGTACCAAGAGTATATAAAGAATCTCTACTTGTATTTTGGTCTACACTTGTAATTTCTAATTTACTTACAACATATTTTCCACTCAAAGTAAGGTCTGAATGTTCTGTAAAATATGGTCTACAAGATGTTAGTAACAATAAAAGAATTACAATTATATTTTTCATTTGACAAATATATGAGTTTTTTTTGAAAACAAAAATATTTATAGTTTATGAACTTAGATATCGACTACTTAATACATTTTTTTAAGAAAAACACAATCACGGAACCTAAGCAAGAATTCTCAGAACAAGATGCTGCTGCACCTTCGGGTGGTGGGGGAAAGGCAATGCCAAAATGGGCAGACACAGTTGGAGGACCTGCAAGAGGACCTGCAAATATGTTGGGTAAAAAAGGTGAGAAGTGGGATACTGGAATAAAAAGAGGCGTCGCAAATCAAGTTTGGTAATCATATGGATAAACAATATACATTATTCGAAGGGTTAAAATCATTAGAAAGAATAAAACTAATGATGGGGTATGATATGTCAAAAACTTTGAATGAAAATACATTTTTACAAGAACAAACAATAGCCGGAATGCCAACTTCCTCTCAACAACAAACGATGGGTCTTAGTAAGGAAAGAGAGGATGAGAAAAAAGAATTTCTAGTCAAAAATAAAATATTTACAACACCTTATAACGGTATTACTAAAAATAATTCAATCGCTATTCCTGACGATTCAAAAGTATCATTATGGAATAGTGGAGATGATAGACAAAAAGGTTTATTTAGTAATTGGTTTAAGACAGGGTGGCAAGAATATATACCAAAGGAAGATTATTTGAAAAAACTTTTACCCGATAATACACTTAGGAGTTTTACAACATCAGATGGAATAAAGTATATGTCTTTTTTAGAAAGAACTACTGAAAAAGAACCTTATTATTATAGATTTATTGGTTATAAAGATGAAAAAGGAAATCCTTACGACCAAGAAAAATATGTTGGTAAAATTCCTGAGTTGATGGAAAAAAGTTGGTTCAGAGAAAATGCGTCAATAATATCTCAAATAGCTGCAAGTATAGTTGTTGGAATCCTAACCGGCGGACAAAGTCTTGTATTTCAAGCAATCGCTCAATTGGGTGTTGATTTAGCATTTGCAATTCCATATATACAAAAAGGGGATAATATAGGTGCTGCCATTTCTGTTATTATGGGTTTGATACCTGTTGCGGGAAGACTAAGTAAATTCGGTGTTAAATCTAATATTAGTTTTTTATCAAAATACGGAAAGTCACTATCCGAAATTACAGAAGTCGATGATTTAATAAAATGGTATGAAAAGTTAGACGAACCTGACAAACTTTTAATGACTAGAGTTTTCAAACAAACTCCTGGAGAATTAAAAAACATGACAAGTAAATCTTTGATAAAGGGATTCACTGATGCGGTTGAAAATAAAACAATAGAGTTATCTAAAATACCGGCATCTCAACTATTATGGTGGAAACAACTTTTTGTTGAAGGTGGAGTATCGTTGTCTACAGGAGTTGGTCTGCAAATTGCAAACACAATTTATCAATCAAAAAAAACTGAAGAAAAGATTAGTTCTACTCAGTTTACTCAAACCGAAAAAAGTAAGGAATACAGTAAAAAGATGGAGATTCTAAAAACTAAAGACCCTGTAAAGTACAACACAACATTAGATTCAACCGTAAACCTATTAGGGGGAGAGTCTCAGGACCCTAGAGAGTTAGAATGGTAATTTTATAAAAATTGATATATTTATAAATAAAAAAAAGTATGAAAAAACATTTGATAAATGAAGAAATTTCAAGAATATCTGAGATTATGGGGATTAGACCAAATTTAATCTCGGAGCAGTGGTGGACAAAGTTGTCAAATAAAATTTTGGGTAGAACCTTGGAAATGGAGTTGGAAGATGCCGCATTAGAGGTGTTACAACTAAGAATTACCAAACTTGCAGACTTATTAGACGATGAAGTACAGTCCTTATTCAAAAATCTACCAAAAGGTAAATATATTAATTTGAAATCGGTATTTGCAAAAACAATTGCCGAAGA